>Ga0116228_10003015_pt1 | contig 14747 bp, 10 predicted proteins | sample S1TSphfallax_2_FD_89694 | JGI IMG/M metagenome (GOLD analysis project Ga0116228, IMG submission 89694) | Host-associated microbial communities from peat moss isolated from Minnesota, USA - S1T2_Fc - Sphagnum fallax MG | ecosystem: Host-associated > Plants > Peat moss > Unclassified | place...
AACACAAGGCCTGCGTCCTGTACATGTTTAGGGTTTTGCACGTATTGGGTGGGCATTTTGCACATAGTGATGATACAATTTAGCGAGCTATTTTGAACTTCCCAACTCAATTAGTACAGCGAGTATTTGTTGAGCTAAACTATTTTCTTGTGTGGATTTCTAGACTTATTACAATTAAAATTAGTCTTGTGTAATCGAAGTCGTAAACTGTCTAGAAAATAATTTAGCCAAATTTTGGTACATACTACATATGGAAGTAGGAAAAAACATAATATATTCTATATCCTTCTATATTTTTTGCTACCTACTGCACAATCTGATGATTTGGAATTTTTTCCTTAAAAATCTGGTGAATTTGGGCTGCTTTTTCTTATGGCAAATTTCGTTTTTTTTTTTCCATTTTTGCATGTCAAAATTTCACATAAGTTTGCCAGTGCAATAAAAGTTGCATCTATCTACAATATCTATTTTGGAAAGAATCTTCTGACATATTTCAATTATAACCAAAACAAAGAAATCGATCAAACAAATAAACATTAAGCTACTTGAACTATAACTGAAACAGCAAAATCTATTAACCAAATAAAAACACTAGTTCGAAGATGAAGTCTATCAATAATACACAATCTTACCAGCAATGTACCCCCAATTTCCTTAACATTTAAAATTTTCATTTTGTTGAAAATTTATTGAATTTTTAGTGACAAAAGGAACACAAAATGCAATGTCTCTCATAACTGAGGTCTGGAAATTATGGAATAAGCACAGTAAAATCCTAGTTATTGAGGGTTTTCCAATGATACCAAGAGCTGGCCATGATATCCCAAAAATGTTTCATTTTGATTTTACTGAATTTTCAATGACAAAATTGTTCAATGTTAAATAACTCTTGCATGATAAGTTTATAAAGTTCAAACATTATGAAACCCCCCTCAATGTACCCCTAATCATCAAAGGCTTCCCAATTGTACCAAAAGCATGCTGGTGGGCCTTGTGGTTTGTGAAATTTCCATGTAAAAAACAAACAAAACAAAAATTAATAGACAGACTAATATGACCTATGCTGTTGGCTCAAGTGAGAATTTTATTGTTTAAATTTTTTTATTTTGTTAAATTGTAATAAACTTTTCAATAGAAAGAAAGTACTAAAATTTCATATCTCTCACACCTTAAGTCTAAAAACTTATAAAATCACCTTCAAGAAATCCCACTCATGCAAAGCCTTTTAAAAGACCATGAATGCATGACCCCAATTTCCTTAAAATTTTATTGATTTTGTTCAATTAAAAAATAAAATGTAATATTCAATAACTCCCACACCCTAGGTACGTTACCAAACTGCCTTGGTGAACCCTTACTCATTGAAGGCTTTCCAGCAATATGAGGTGTGCACCAAGGGGACTGAGATTTGGGAGATCTCAACAAAGCAAACAAAAGAACCTTATTTAATAGATATTGATGTGTCTTGTGTCATTGACCCAACTCTGAACTAATAATTTGGAACTAGGTACTATCTTCAGCTTTGTTGAGTTGTTGAATTTCAATGACAAAATGACTTAAAATTCAATATCTCTTACACTTTAGGTCTAAATATTACAAAATCACTTTCATAAGACCCCACTCATCAAAGGCTTGTCAATATCACCAAGAGCACCTCAATTTGCTTAACATTCAAAATTTGATTTTATTGCATTTTCATATGTCTATAACTCTTGTATCATAGGTCTAAACAGTATAAAACCAGCTCACTACACCCATCCTCACCCTGGGCTTTCTAGAGGTACCAAGAGTGGGGTATGAGCTTGGGAACAATGTGATAAACAAAACATACAAAACAAACAAACAAACAACCTTCTTTAATAAATAGACTCATGTAGCTTGTGCCATTGATCCAAGTGTAAACTCATTACCAAACTATTTTTTCGTTTCAAAATTAATTTTTGTAATTTAGCTGAGTTTCCATTCATTAATACTACTCAAAATCAAATATCTACCCCACCTTGGGTCTTAAAAATAGAAAATCACCTCCATAAAAATTCTACTCATTGTGGATTTTTTTTCCAACAATGTCAAAAGTGCCTCTAATTTCTCTAAACTATTAGATTTGATTTTACTGAATTTTCAATGATAAAATTAGCCAATGTTCAATAACTCTTGCATTGTAAGTCAAAACATTAGAAAACCATCTTGGTACACTCCCACTCACTGAGGGCTTTCCAAGGGCACGAAGAGAGGAATCGGGCATGCCATGGTGTGGGAGATGTCAACTTGAGAAACAAACAAAACAAAGAAAATTACCCTCTTTAATAGATAGATAATAAAAACAAAGAATTATAATTTTGAAGTGATATGTATTCACTATTACCTTATGTAGATTTAAATTCGTAATAAAAAATGTAAAGACTCTGAATTTTAAAAAAAAATCCTTACATAAAAAATTTGGGAGATTTAAAAAAAAAAGAAAAATTAGTCTGTATTTTCAGATACACTAATATAATATAATATAATAATAATAATAAATAAAATCAATTAAAAAAATTACTACAAAAAGAACGAGCAGGGCTTATCATTAGGCCAGTTGAAAAAATAGAAATAAAAACCCACAATCCGTGTTCCCAAATTAGTTACAACTTACAACTTATTTTGGGGGTGGGGTAGGGGAGGGGTAGTCCACTATTTTGTTTTTCAAAATGAATTCGATAAAAGAAAGAAGTAGCCGTTGTCTGATTCCCCTCTGCCTGCCACAAAAAGAAACAACAACAAAATTAGCGTCTCTATAGTCACCTCTCTACATTAAGTAAACTTACTTAAGCTAAATAAGCTAATTAGTTCCAAACTAAATCACTCATTTTAAGACTACCTGAGGTAACCTGACCCTTTTTAATTACTGAAACTTGATTGCACTTCCAAATGACTGCCTGAATTCATGGCCTGCATTAATTAATTAATTAATAAGCCATGCAGTTAGTTACTAATCCACGTACTTAAGTACTCTTAAAGACTCTTTATTACGCACTAATTCCTCGTCTTCGTCTTCTTCCTCGTCTTCGTCTTCTGTTGCGTCGCGCTTTTGTTTGCGTGGGGGGGTTTTTTTTTTTGTCTCTCGCTGTCTCACGGTTTCGCGGTCTCCTCTCCCTTACAGAGTTTTCTAGACGCTCTGTTCTCCATCCTCTGCGCATTTTGTGACTGTTTTCTGAGTTTTATTTCGTGTGTATGTGTGTGTGTGTGTTTTTAACTGCCTTTCTGTGTTGTTGTTTTTCCTTGACACGATTTTTTTTGCTTCAAAACTCTCAGTCGTTTTGGGTTGTGTAGACCTTTTATTTTTTTGGGGGTCTAAGATTTAGAGTGGAATACTATGTGTAAGCTTTTCTTGTGCATTAGATGATATTATCATTGGATGCTTTGAGAGTGTTTTCCTTCTCTACGCACAGCAGCAGCTTACACTCGTCTTTTGTGTTGCAGTTTTGGATGCATTAGTGAGGTTTGTACATTTTTTTGTTGGAGTTGTTCTGCATTTGTGTATAACAAGCTTTTAGACTTGCGTTTTTTGTTTCCTGGCATTGGGTTGTCTCTAGTTTCTGAATATCTATGTTCTGATTTTGATGGTTTGTGATTGCATGCTTGCGAGAGAGAGAGAAAGAGAGCATGTGGGGTTGTTTCTGTCGTCAGCTGCAGTATCTGATGTTTTGCGTTTGTGGGTAATTTCCCTTCTGCGCCTGATTGATCTCCAAACTACAGAACACAGAACCAAGGTACAAGGAAAATAAATAAATTCTGGTTCCGCTGATCTGAGGAGGAAAAACCAAACGAAATTATGGGCTTGAGAAAGGGGAATCTGAGGACGCATTTCAAGAGAAGAAGCCAATTCGAGCCTCTGGCGTCCACACTGATGGATGGTCCTCTCCTCCACAATGTGCCCAATCATTCTGAGCTGGAAAGTCTTGTTATGGAGACTACAGCAGGGGATGTTAAACTATGCATCCTCAAACTCGATGGCAGTTGCTTTGGTACTCAATCTTCTCTCTCTCTCTCTTTCCCCCCATATCCTCTGTGCAAATTGGGTTCCAAACATGCATTTGGAAGCATTAGGTATCAAAATCAGATTTCCTCAAGGATGTCCACATATTGATGCATGTGGGTATGTGTTCTGGAGCAATGATATCCTCGGTGCAAACTGTCCACCACCCATTGATTTCTTTCATGCCCATGGTTTTAGGTCATCTTCCCATCTGCAGTAGAATTTTGTCCGTGGATACCATGTTGAAAAGTAGGGTTTGGGTGCTCAGAGGTGACTGTGCCAAGGAATGCAAGAGTGAGGGATTTGAAGCAAGCAGTTATGAAGTATGTTGATTTGTCCCAGCAAAACAAGACGGGCAATGGGCACATTTCCTGGTAAAATTCACGCATGCTTCTCTCACTCATCTCTACAACCCTATTTTTTTCTAGAATTGTGCTTGGCTTGTCCGGAAGCTAAACATTCTTGCAACAAGAATCTCATCTCCAGCTAAACCTTGTGGATACTTCATGTGGGGTTTCCGGTGCATAAACACCCCATTTTACAGTTTACAAAATTGTGTTGTATTTGAATTCTGTTGCAGTGACTCTCGATGGGGAGGTTAAGAAAGGAGAAAACATGCAGCTGCTATCTGCATGATGTTTTTTCCATATAGAGACCATGCGTCCAATCACCATTTATTGTACATGTCATGTTCTTCCAGTCACAATTTTCTTTGTTATACATCTGAGGGAATTCTGGGTCTTTTTCTGTGGCAGGAAGCATGTGTGGGGCAGTTTTTGTCTGTGCTATGAGGATGCCAAGCTCATTGAAGATTCTGCACATTTGCAATCTCTGGGAATCAAGAACAATGGACAGGTACTAGTTATTGTCTTCAAAGGAAATGTGGTTTCAAGACAGAATGATTGATCTAAAGCAGTGCACATTTTGTCAAATAGTGATTCTGATGCATTTAGTGCTTGTCAGGATCAGCACATCCCTGGGTCTTCTTTCTGAAACTCATCCACTCAAAGGTTATAAGTATTTGAGATACATTCAAACAAAGATACCTGTGAAACATGGTGAACATAGGAGTAGACTGATGGTGACCTGAATGATTTGCAGTTACGATTTGAGCATCATGTCAGCTCAAGAGAAGTCAGGTACCATTCACCTGCCCAAAAGCGCCGCTTTTACCATGGACTGTGGAAGATATAGGGGACAGCATACAAGCTCTAAGCTAAAACTAAGAGCCCTCTTCTGTGGGCATTCATGAATATGCATGAACCAGGGGATGGTGGATTCTAGGGAGGATATAAAACTTATAGACACAAACATGTTTCCACCAGACAATGGTAAGAAAATTTACCGAGAACACCCTATTCAGGAAGAATCATAAAACTGATAGATCATAGTACTTCTATGTTCTCAGGAGGTTACAGATCTAAAGTAGCCAAGGTGGTGTGGAAACAAGTCCAAATTAGCATCTGGGCACCTCATTGGAGTGGAAACCTAAAATGTACAGTGTCCTTATGCAAAACTGACTGCAGACAAACCTCTATGTTCACTGGCTGACATACGTTAGAAATACACACACTCTCGAATCATTGTAGCACCTGCCTTCTAGATGTGAAGGTCATGGATGGCAAATTGGAGTGAACTACCAACAAACTGAACAAATTGCGAAAAAAAGATTGCACAACAGAATAAGGTTCATGGGAGATTGCAAGGTCTAGAAACAAGAAGCCTTACAGAAAACCATGACATCTTGTACTCGAGTTTCAATCCATGCAATGAAATTGTTACAAATGATGACTATTGTGACAAGTATGTGACACATCAAAGCTGGAATGTCTTTGTAAGGCTTTGCTCAGGGCTTTGATGACCAGTCTAATATTTTGTTCACAAAAGACAGGCTTCTTTTGCTTCAGATTGAAGATATTATGGGGGTTCACTGCACAGGTGAGAAAACTCACATCATGTCCTGTTTCTGCATTTCATGCATGTAAAGAGGGTTGTAGAATCTGGAAGAAAATGTGATGCCCCAAGTCCAAAAGATCGCCAAATCCAGAAGCAGAGTACTCAACTCTTGCAATGTGGATTCCTGCAGAAGAGTTGCCTACAGTGCCTATGCATGCACATATGCACACATGGGTATATTTAGATACTACTGGGTAACACTTTTCCCCTATTTGACCCCCAATTTTCATATCATCTCTTTTGAAAATCAATTTGAGCAAACACTAAGCTTAAGAATGCCACAAAATAAAACACTACAAAACTGTTTTTGTTTTGTTGAGAGAGGGTTATCGAATGATTTAAATCTGTTGTTGTCAAGAGTTTGCTGATGTCCTCTTCACAAATCGGCCCTGGAAATATGTCACAAAACAAACAAAAAAGAACAGAAAAGAAGTGTTAAAAAATCTAATTACTTTGTGGAGCAAGAAAACTCTCTCTGCATGCAGCCATAGAAGAATTGCAAAACTCTGCAGAGAGAGAAGAAATATGAAGACTCTTCATACAAAGAAGGATTGCAGAACTCTGAACACACAGAAGAATTGCAATACTCTGTACTCAGAGATGGAAATCCTCTCCAAAAACTTCACAAATTGCAACAATGGTTTGCTCACAGATGGATCTTATTCTGTTGAATCTGAATCTGCCATCAAAGTATTCAACCCCAATCTGCAAACCTCAATGAAATATGAATGAAACAACTGGGTGAATTTAGGCTTTCTTGAAATGAAGAAACCTTGTTCAAAGGTACTTAGTGTTTCAATAAGTCAGCACTCTTTGAACAAGATGTTGCACAGTAAGCCTTTCAGGTTTGGAGAAATATTTGGGAAAAACTCTCTGAAGGATTCTGTGTGTGATTTTCTTGTGTTTATGATGTAGGTACTACACACGGAATGGTCAAGCCACTGCCCATTCATTATGTTGGGTAAGATGTGAGGTAAGTGAGTTTGTTGATTACGGTCGAGCTAAGCTAGGCAGCAGACCCAACATAATGGACAAGGGCAAGGCCATTCCATGATGTTAGGGTTTGGAGCAGCAGATTCAATGATGGAAATTAAAATGAACTCACTGGCATCTTGCACGACATAATGTGCAAGGGCAAGACAATTCCAATGACATTAAGGTCTGGGGTGGCAGGTTCAACAACTTGTCTAGCATCTTACCCAACATGATGGGCAAGGGCAAGACCATTAGGGTCTCGGGTGGCAGATTCACTGAAGTAAAAAGAAAACAAACTTGCCCAGCATCTTACACAACATGATGGTCAAGGGCAAGACCATTTCCATGACAGTAAGGTCTGGGGCAGCAGATTCAATCACGTAAAAAGAGAATGAACTTGCCTGGTGTCTTACACATAGTGGGAAGGGGCAAGACCATTTCCGTGAAATTAAGGTCTGGAGTGGCAGATTCAAAGATGTAAAAACAAAATTCATGTTGAACAAACACATTTATTTGATCACTATTATAAGTGTTCTGATCATGACTGGAAGATTATGTCATATAATGTGGTCAAGAAAAATGACATAATCTACCACCCCAGACTTGAATGATGAAGGAAGGCTGTTCCTGTTAAATTGAGGACTGCAGATTTGTGCCCGGACAGTAATAAAGTCTGGAAGGAAGGAAGGAAGGAAGGAAACAAAGATGTTTTTTCTGGGGGCAGGTGTGGCTGCTGCTGACCTTCATGCGAGGTCGACGCTCCGCATTCAGTTTGCGAACTTCGTATCTGATCGTCTTGGAAAACAGTCGGGTTCTTCTCTTCTCTTTGTATCGAAGTACACGCGCTTGTCTTCCTACTTCTGCTGCTGCTGCTCCTCCTCCTTCGGAACCGTCATGACGACGCTGATGATCTCCACCTTCCACCCCCGTCCCAGCAACCTCCATCCGCCCCTGCTCCACATACAGACGTACATGCGTCAAATCCAACCGCACCCTCGAACCAAACACCAATTTATGCACTGCCAAAACATAATTTCGTGATGATCTGAGCTAATAATATTCTAGTGCTCATTATTGATCAGGATGTTTTTAGCAGTATGTGATTACTAGATTTGCAATTAAGTGTTTTTTTGAGCTTGAGGAGAATTACAGCAGCAGTGGAGTCGACGTCCGGATTGAGAAGAAGAAGCTGAGCTGAATTGTATTGGGAATCCAATGGCATCCAAAAGGCGCCTCGATCCGACCATGCATTCAACACATCGTCGTAATCCAACCTCAAAGATGGTACTTGCCGTAATTCCTCCTCACTCAACGATTCCAAAGAGCATCTCAGAATCTCCTGCGCCTCCTTCTTGCTTCTCTCGGTGCCTGAATATACTCCTTCCAGCTTCACAAACACCTCAGGCAAGAATTTCGCAAACGGGCTCGACCTGGCGCCGGGTTCGCCGCTGCTGGAGATCAGTATTTGTTGCCCTGGGGTCGCCGAGTGTTCGTATAAGTTCTGGAATTCCGTTGCCTCAGCGACGTTCGTGGCTGCTGCTCCATGAGCTTGATCCAGGAAGAACTGATCTTCAGCAGTAGAATCACCCTCAAAAGCCGATTCTGAACTGATCGAGCCTGGAAAATCAAAATCGAGACCGAACTCGTCGCACATTATATCCCTGGGCCCGAAATCCGGCGACGCGAAATCAGTGGACCCGAAATCGGTCGATTCGAATTCCGCCGAGGCTCCAGAATCAGCTCCGAGCTGATCACTTTTCAAGCCGGAAAACGCCGTCCCGAAATTCTCTATGTCCTTTCCTTCTTCTTCTTCTTTCACTGTCCTCGTCGAGTCGTCTTCGACCAGCGAGATTTTGCCGTCGACGTCGCAGCAGATATCGACGCCGGAATCGACGAAGTGGGCGCAGTTGTCGAAGCAATCCGGGACGAGGAACTGGTCCGTGTCGTCGCAAGTTAGGTCACGGTCTTCTTGGGCCGCATGCGCTTGTGCAGCTTTGCCCTTGAATATCGCGTTGGGTGAGAAGCAATCCGAAGAGACCCGTGAGTGGCCTTCGAGAAATCCTGCAGGAGCACTCAACCCCGGCGACTCATGCCCATCTTGCACAACGGTGATGAACGCGGGGACTTCGTGAGCTCCTCCGTGAATCGTCCTTCTTCTTTTCTGCTGCGCATCCTCATCCTCGTCGTCGTTGCTGAGCGTCATCAACTCCTGCAACTCGCCATTCATGAAATCGCTCATCACGGACTCGATCTTCACTTGCACCATCCCCGCGTCGTCCTGCTTGCTGCTGCCGCTGCCACTCTTCTGGATTTTGTATCGAGGAGCTCCTTCTCCGCCACCATGAGACGGGGCTCTTCGCAAGTGGTGAGGATGGGGTCGACTCGTTCTCGACCTCTTCCGTGCCGGGAAGCTGCCACCAGCTTGTTCACGTACTCGAGTCGATTGCTGCGGAACTTGCAGGACTGCTTTGAAATCCAAGAAGTCAGAGACCGTGAGTGGTGTTGTTTCTGGAGTTTGCAGAGCTTCCAAGACTTGCTGCTTCCGCTCAGTAAGGACATGATCAGAGGGAGAAGTAGCACTAGGGAGTACTCGGACATCGCCATTGATGCTGGAATGCTTGGACAGAACAGAAGAGGATCGCTTGAACGATTTTTGCACGGGTGTTCCATGTGGTGCGAGACGAACCCTGTCATGTCGAAGCGCCAGAGCATTCGCGCCGTGAACCGTAGTGTCGCATTTCGCACACAAGTATGCTTCGTCGGCTCCGCAGTACCAGCAGGCTCTCTGTATGCCGCACACATCACAAGCACGCGTCGCTCTTCCCGCTATCGCCATAGCAGCTGTCGCAGCTTGCACACTGCTCGGCATGCTGCTCATCTTCTTCGACTTGGTCGCCATCTCCCGATATGTCGCGCACTTGTACTAATCCTTCTCAGTTCGCTACCGAACAATAAGAAGCAGCTATTTCCCAGCGCACTCCCGAACGAGTCGTGCACCTCCGCCAGCTGCTTTCAAGCCATTTTATTTTGCAGATAAGCCCAGCAGCAACTAGCTCTCAATCTGCCTGTTCAGATAAACTTTATCCACAGCATGATCTTCTTCTAGTAGATCACTGAAGAGATCTTCACCTTTAGTGCCCTTCGCTTCTTCTCTGTGGAAACTTGATCGATGGGCACCGCCGCCCTCGAGCGGTCAATCACTGACAGTCTATATACAAAAAAACCAGGTGCACTGAGATCACTCGTGATCGCGGTGCACACGAAAACTCTTTTCTATCACACTTATATATACTGCACCTCGACTCATGAGCTTGCTGCAAAATATTCCAGTGTTATTAATCTCGAACGGAACCTGACATGATCATACAACTATCTAGACAAACAAGGAGTCGAGAGTTTTCTTCGACTCCAGCACCACAGTTTATAGCTGAATATGTACAGTCTTTTCTTGGATCGAGAACTCAATACTAAAAAGTTTTTTGCCCCTTCTCTCTCGCTCTCTCTGTCTCTATCTCTCTGTCTCTGTCGCTTGCTGTGTCTGTTGGCTCAAGTCGCTTACGGTTGCCTGGAGTCTAGATTTTGATATGTCGACGGATTGATGTTCTCAGTAGGAAAGTTGACAAAGCGCAAAGCAACAGGGAGAATCGAGAGCCAAGAAAAAGAAGAAGGGAAAAAAATAAAATCGAAGAACTTCCAGGAAAAGTTTTAGTAGACTTCTTTGGAAAGCACTGTAGAACTGTTCACGAAGTGAGGATCAAGTACGTGTAACTCCCTGCTGCTGCACTCCAGCTGATTCGTGCATGCACAAACTAGATTTACTACTAGACTTCCAGGTGAATCTGCAACAACAACAACAACACCACCACCTCAGGCATGATCTTCATCATCGAAAAATGAGAAGATTCGCTTGCTGCGGGCTCTAGAGTTACAAAACAACGTCCGTTCTGGAGCAGCTTTCACAGCTTCTTTGCAGCTACCTGAGATCAGGGAGTACAGGTAGTAGAATTACTAGATCAGGCAGGCTGCTGCAACAAGCTGCAAAGTTCTTCAAGATTGGAAGATTCATGTACTGAGGAGGGGGGGAAAAAAAACAAAACATACAAACAAAGCTCTACTTTTGAACGATTTAGAGCTGAAAACAAAGAGATTTTTTTTTTCCCACACAATTGTTGAAGAAGAATCACAAATGAATGATTAGTGGTGATCAAAGCTCAAAACAAAGAGGAATCAAGTTTGCACATTTCAAAAGGCTTAGACCTGGACATTGAAGCAAAACTCTGCTGAACAGAAGTAGTAGGAGCAGGAGAAGAAGATGAAGAGGAAGAAGAAAACTACTTTGCCCTTATCCAAAGAATTACACAGAAAAGCAAATTGGGTAGTGTTGCGCGGTTATTGGACCCCAGAACCGAGATATATGTACTTCTAATTTATTTGTTTAGAACCCAAACTTGAGATTCCTCATACCACCAGTAAAGCACAGCCAAACACTGAAACAGACCCCACCCCCCACGGTTATCAGAGCGGTTCTTAGGAAATTTGATAGCCGTGGATTATAAACAAAAAATCCAAGACCCAGTTTTTTGGTACATAGGTAACCACGGTTCTATTTATTATTATTTTTTTTTTTTGTGGGCACAAAATCACATAACTGGCCATAAAATAGCCAGTTCTTTTGTGAAAACCAGCTTTTTCCCTTCAGGCTTTGGAAATAACTGGGGCTGGTGGGTTCTTTATAAATTCAAATGATGGCACAACTCTCTAACTAATTAACCATACCACCAATGAAGCATAACAAGAAGAATAATTTGGGTCTTTAAATATTAAAACCATTTATTGCCTGAAATGGAGGCAATTGGGTATATGGTATGAAGAGCATGAGATATTTTTACAAAACTAGCAACCCTCCACCCCCCAAAGTCCCAAAAGACAAGCAATGAGGGAAAAAAAACAGAAGAAAAAAAGTATCTCCCCACCCCACCCCTCCCCCAATGAAGAAGAAGAAGAAGAATTCGGTGTCTTCGTTTAAAACCACACACTCCCTAAGAAGGAGGCAATAGGGAAATATAAATAGTATGAAGAAGGTGAAACTTGTTTTTTTGACATTTAACTAACAAGCCCCCCTCTCCCCAAAGAAAAACATGCGGAAAAGAAGAAGAAAGAAAGCAAACCATGCATGAAGAAGAAGAAGAAGAATTTGGTGTTTTTTTAAAACCCAATGATTCCCTAATTGAAGGCACTTAGTGTATTATATACTATCAATAAGGGGGGCACATGTTCAATTGTCTTTGATTTGCATTTTGTCAATGGTTTGAGATGTGATTTAACCATTGGTCTCTTGTAAATACTCCATGAATTTTCAACTTTGCTTACAACACCACCTTCCAACCTCCCTTTTGCTACTGTGGAAGTAAATCTATTGGGATTTTTTCTTTTGTTTTTGTTCTCATTCCATTGTGGTGCTTCAATGGTCCTTAACTTTTAATATCTTTATCAAACTCCTGGTCTCCTCTCTGGTTTGTTTGTTTCATCTCTATGGTTATGGGAATCATGTTGGAAAAAGAAATGAAAATACTTCCCTTTTGGAAAGCAATATTTCAGAATATCTTGCCATTGAAAGTTGTGCAAAAAGTTGCATTCCAACATCACTTGCCATTCTTTTGGAATGCCTCATTTCATTCCCCAAACAAGTACTAGAGACTTGAACTTCGAGACCCATGAATATAATCCATGAATATAATCCATTCGATGTGAATTTTGTATGATCTTCATTTGGATGGTTTCCAGCTACATTAACATGGAAATTCACCAAATCCAACAAGAACAAAGTAGAAAAAGGTACTATATGACAATTTGTGACCAACTAACATTAACTGCCACTCTAGAACCATAGAACAAAAATAAGAACAATTCCCAAGAAGAATTCCATTTGGTAGACATGTACCACCAGCTCTATGTGGAATAGAAACAATTCAATTGGGTCACCATCCATGTAAATATATAGCATTATATTATGCTCAAACACAAACATCCATATGCACAAAACAAACGAGCAAAAGCTATAACACACTACCAACACCGAGACAGTTTAACTGAAGAAAAGACCAAAATAATGAAGGGCAAATGTCCAAAACAACAACCCAAAGAACCCAAAGTTGGGAATAAGGCCTCCCTTTTCGAATCATGAAAGAGAGAAACAAAAAAAGAAAAAAAGTGGGCCCAAATTAGGTTTTATTGAATTCCTAAATTAGAAAAAAGTCTTCGTGTTTTTAACTTGATAAAGTTGCAAAAACCATGGTCCTAAAATATTAAGCTGAAAAAAACCCAACTCTACTAAACCCTAAAACCCTAAAAAAGAAAGGAGGAAAAAAGAATGCACACACAAGAGGGGCTCAAAATATCAAGCATCTCATTGACACTTCAGGTTGGTCAATGGGAATGCGTTATCTTCAATTCCGGAATATGATTGGCTGTTGAGGTCCTAACAAAAAACAAGAAAGAAGGCCCCACAGGCTCAGGCCATCCATTGGATAACACTTCAGTTAATTTAACAAAATTTACTTTTATTAGCCTAGTATTCTCTTTCTCTAAAGAAAGAAAAGTTACCTTGCTACCTACACCATTATTTACTTTAAAAAGTTACTTTTCTGTAGCTATCTTTGCAGGCTGGTAAAAAAGTAAATAATCTTTAGTAAAAAAAAGAGCCATTCTAAGATTTCATTTATTTACTATTTACTACTTACTCATGATTGGTCAGAATGGCCCAATCAGATCAGATCAGGTCCTCCCTAGTAAAATTTGCTTTTTGAGTATTTATTTAGCTTTAATTAACTATAACAAATTAAACTAATTTTAGTTTAGTATTTCTATGGCATTATTCTTAATTAATTCTCTTTAAAAAAAGGTTCAATTGGACTTTGGCTGCCAGCACCTGCATGAGAAAATCCACATGGGGGCAACATGGTACACAATTAATGCAAACTAAGAATTAATAACACTGATTTAAATAAAAAGTGAGTTGATAAAGCTGTAAAGGGTGAATGGACCAAGAATAGTATGTTTAAAGATTATTTCAATAATAGGGGGAAAAAAAAAGAAAAGAGAAGGGATGGATGAGAAAAAACTAAAAGGACAATACTATACAATCTAAACCTAAACCAAGTGGGAACCCTAATTTAGCTATGGATAATTAGCATAAAACCCACCTATAAGTGAGTGCCATTAACATGGCCTATTGCACTCAGAAGCATTTTCTGATGTGCACAGCCTATGAGCATTCTAAAAGCCTAATTCAACAAGAGAAAATGGGTTGAGGGATGGATGAGACATGGGTTGAGGGATGGATGGATGGATGGTATACAATACCAGGCCTTTGGAAAAGAGTAATGCTTGCCTCTCATTTGGGTGGGCATTATGTATTAGGTCACCGGTGAAAGGAGCCAGATTATCAAATATAGTCGAGGTGTGAATTCGTCTACACTATTTTGATAATCTGGGTCCTCTCACGAGTTACCAACTAACCGTAACTGGTTTCTGGAGCAATGAGAAATTTTGGAGCAGTGCTTTACGGCCTGCTATTCGGGCATTATGCCCTCATTCCAAGACATAATGAACATCCGTTGCCTCAACAAGTCCTTATTGAACATAATTACTAGTCTTGTTTTTGTGAGAACATGTGGTACTAGAGTTTTCCTATTCATCACACACCAGGTGCCCACCCTCTTAGGAAAGGGGTGTTAGTTCATGTCAAAAATGTTTCAAAAATTATAGAAAAAGGTAACAAATTGAAATACTTGTTTTG
>Ga0116228_10003016_pt1 | contig 14746 bp, 16 predicted proteins | sample S1TSphfallax_2_FD_89694 | JGI IMG/M metagenome (GOLD analysis project Ga0116228, IMG submission 89694) | Host-associated microbial communities from peat moss isolated from Minnesota, USA - S1T2_Fc - Sphagnum fallax MG | ecosystem: Host-associated > Plants > Peat moss > Unclassified | place...
AAAAAAGGATTTCGTGATGTAGCCAAGGTGGCGACCATCCAGAAACTCTTTTACCCAATTCTATCTTCATGCCAGATATGAAAGTAGAACAAAACCAGAATCCTTGTATATTCTTGGCTACCTACTGAAACTTACTGCAGAAATCTGGCGATTTGATTTTTTTAATGTTCGAAATTTGGCGAATCTGGACCAATTTTCCCATGAAGAATCGTTTGTATTGGTTGAAATCCACATTTTTCAGGTCGAATTTTTGCTAAAACTTGCCAGTAAAAAAAACACTCGTTTGGAAACAACGGTCCAATTCTGGTTAGTACATATAACTAATCCAACAAGTTTAGCTATGGTACAAGCATGTAATGAGCAACCAGTGATTTAGTTGATCTTTGACTCTCCAACCTTGTTGGAACTTGCTTGATTGGTGAAACATTAGTAACCAACAGCTAAAATAAGACAATGAGCTTTCGAGCTTTTGCTTTTGTACTCTCTCGTATCTTAAGAGGAAGGACATGAAGAAAGTACCTCGTGGAGCTTACCAGCTTTTGCTTTTGTACTCTGTCGTATTTTAAAAGAGGAAGGACATGAAGAAAGTATCTCGTGTCTTGGGGCCCACGGAAATTATCTATTTCACGAGACATACATATATCTGCATGAGATTTTGTTAGGGGCCAAACTTAAAGATGGAGGAACCGACGGGCGTGGATGGTGGTCAAGCATTTGCCATAAGTTGTTTTTCTTTTCTTTTTTTATTGCAAGGACCCACTTTGATTGGTTTCTCATTTTTAAAAAAAACCCATTGGTCACTCCACAAAATAGAAGCATACAAGTGCTTCCCTTTACAACCTATGTGAGTTCAAACTTTATGATTCATTCCTCAACTTTTTGCTATTTTTTATTCGTAATGGGAGGTAAACATCCCACATGCAAATGTTATTTTCTTTAGTATTGCATGCATGACATCATCATGTCACACATATGTTGCCTCCATCGTAATTGGGGTGATCATCACATGCAATGAAATACTTAAAACATTTTCACCCACATCGGTAATGGAGCTATCATTGTTTATCACTTCCAACCAACTCTATTAAATATTCCCCATTCTCAATTACACCTCACCCATAAACATAAATAAAACAAAACGAGAGAATAATTATAACATCGGTGCAACTCTCTAATGAGCAATGAAGAACAATTATTTCGTTTTATCAAGATAATTTGCCCTCTTGGCAACCATTGTATCTAGCACATATTTACAAGCCTCAAAGTGAGTTTCACACTAATATAACTATGATACTTCATAAAGGTCATTGTATTTTGTTGATGAAGATGCTCTTAACAAAAGTTAAGCAAAATATTTCATATACTTCATAACCTGAAAAGTTAAGTGCATGAAGCACAAATATTTAAAATTGAAATAACTTGGTAAAATTAACTTGTTAGGATGTTGGTTATTCAATAGGCACTAGAAGTATTTAAAGTTAAACACGTGTGACCTAACTTTCAAAGCTGAACAACACTGAGGACGAGAAATTTCCCCAGTGGCTGGGCTAGTTGGTGACTTTCCCCAGCTGCTGGTCTATTTCCTGTCCACCTAATATGGGAATTTGCGAATTTGCCGCAGTCGCTTCGTGTCCTCCTCGTAGTTTTATGCACGAACAGTATCGCATTGCAATCGTCGTTTCTTTCCTCTCTCCCTGCCAGGTCTGTGAGGATGACGCGGGTGGCAATTTCTGGGTGACATTCGTTGCGACAACGGCACCAGCGCTTCTTAAATGTGTACCAGATTTTTCTCTTTCCCTTGCAAACAATTTGGCATCAAGTTTTTGCACTTGTAAACAACGTTCAAATCCGATTGATTGTTTTTCTTCTCTCATTTGTTGTTGTTGTTGTTGTTGGAGTTTCGTTTTCCTCCTTGTCTTGGATCTGTAATCTTTATTTCTCCGTGTCAGATTAGCGAGCGTCATTGACAGTCTTTAGAAGTAGTCTCCGTTTTTTTCTTTTTCTTTTTTTGCAGGAGACTTTGGTTGCTTTGCTTTTTGCACAGTCCAGAATTTTCTCGTATATCTTCGCGAGTGTTTTTGTCTTTCTTTTTGACGGAATTTTGTTCTCAGTTCTCGTCCTGGTTTTGCTGTTTGCGAGTTTTAGATTCTTTTTTTTCTTGCAAATTTGGTGTCAAGTTTTTGCACTTGTACAAAGGTTCAAATCAGATCGATCGTTTTCCTTTTCTCATTTGTTTCGTTTTCCTCCTAGTCTCGGATTTGTGATTTCTATTTCTCTCTGTCTCAGTCAGCGGGATTGACAGGTTTTTGAGGTAGTCTCCGTTTTTTTCTTTTTTTTGCAGGACACCTCGGTTGCTGTGCTTTTGCACAGTCAGGAATTTTCTCGTAAATCTTCGCGAGTGTTTTTTTGTCTCCCTTTTTTGTGGAATTTTCTTTTGAGTTTGTGACTGTTTTGCTGTTTGTGTGAGTTTTAAACTACCAATTGCCTGTCGTGATGAGAATGTTCTATTAGATTTTCTTAAGCTTCTCTGCGAGCAGTTGCTTTTGACGATTTTTGGACTTTAGAAGAGATCGCTTCCGGCATCTGGAATTAGGAATCGAGCTTCTTTTATTTAGAGAAAAGTTTGTTGTGGACAGGGGTCTATCTTCTCTTCCAACAAGAATTTTCTTTTTCCAGAGAATTGGAAATTAAAACTCGTCCAAGCGCAGGCGTATTCTCTCGAGAAGAGAGCAAGTACTTTACTGTGGAAGAAAGCAACAAAAGTTTTTTCCTTCAAAGGATCTGCTCACAGAAAGAACTGGTGGACGCACATACAGACATTAGACGCGGAAGCAGAGACAACAGGCATGACGCTGGCATCAGCGTATCCCCCAGCCGGGACGGGGCTCGTGAAGCACTCGGAATTGGAGACTCTTTCAAAAGGAGTGATTCCGCAGGTGAATGACGAGCCTGTGGTATCTGTTCTCGTTCCGGAGGCTCTCTCTTGGTCTTCCCTGCATGGCCTTGTCGTTGGCAACACCTCTCATGAGGTATTATCACCAGCTTTTATTTCTCGGTTTCTCTTGTTTCTCGTCTTCGTCTCCTGCTTTTCAAATCCACTTGGGCTCAGCGTTGCTCCACACTACCAATGATTATGAAAGAATGAGAAAAATTGAGTTGGACTCAGATTCAATTGAAGAGAAATGAGATGCAAATTGGTGCACAAGCTATTGAAAATCTGCTGGTCACTATTTTTCAACACGATACTCACAACTATTTGCAACTATGGTGTTGAAAAAAAGAAACAGCTCTGAATTCAGACACCATTCCATTCAGAGTAGATTCCAGACCAAAATCTATTTTGGGAGGACAAATCTTATTGACTATATAGTTGTCCCCCTTATACCAGCTCTGATGTTACCATAGTCAGTGGAATTTTCATAGACTATAGACATTGTGATAATCTGCCACTCACATTCCTGTACTGACACTTTGTTTTTGGCATGAACTTATTGTGGGAAAATTGCAGAGATCAGGTACCATACCGGGAGTTGGATTGGTGCATGCACCCTTTTCACTATTGCCATCTCCATTTCCTCGGCAGGCCTTCTCACAGGCCATTGAGCTTGCCCCTCTTTTTAACAGGCTCATTGACAGGGTTAGCCAAGATCCAGATTTTTTGCGGCAAGCACTTGCTAGGTACCACCTCCACTTGATGAGGTTGTCCTGAATTTTGTTGAGAGGTTTTTTTAGTTTGTACTCGCTTATTACTGAATATTTTGTTTTGGTGGATTTCAGACAATTTCTTTTTTAGAGCTCTGACAATCAGGATTCTGTCACAAAACGATGTTGGGAACTGTCTGCTAAATTTTGCCATCTTGTCTTGTTGCATTCTTGTTCTTACAGGACACGAAAGGCAGATAGCTTCACAGCAAGGCTTTTGGATATTCACTTGCAGATATTGGACAAGGGTGTGAAGCAAGTCTGTTCCAAATCCCACCCATTTCATTGCTTTTGCTTGTTTGGTTTGAGAACCTGTCTCCTGTTTCTTTTCACAAGTGTTTTACTAGGCTTAACCAAGTACTATTCAGATACTTGCTTTTGGACAAATTAAAATGGTGTATCAAAGGAAGCCTGAAGACCCTCTAAGTTCAAGTTGGCTCAATGTATCTACAAACATACAAACAAATTATATGGGCTACTCAGGAATCCAATTTGTGTTTTCAAGTCAAACAAGTTTTTCTCACTTGTGTTAAAGCAGGACACACAGACCTGCTCCTCATGAGATGCCAACCACATAGATGCATATGTGAACATGACAGTTATACTATTGGCAGTGAAACTTTGAAACTGGCATCAGGGAAGCTACATATTTGTGATTTTTGGTTTCTGTTCTAAACTGATGATCCAAGTAATGGGTTGCAGGAAATAAGGCTAGGACTTCACCGTAGTGATTACATGTTAGACATGGCAACAGGGAACCTGCTGCAAGTAGAGCTAAACACTATATCATCCTCTTTTGCTGCTCTTGGTTCCCTTGTTACCTCTTTACACAGGTATCCATATCCTTTCTGTCTTATTGTTCCATTTCTTTTATTGTACAAGACTTTCCAATCTTGTTCTCTTTTGTGGTTGTCATCAATTGGTCTCAAGATTCATTTCTTAAAATTAGCACTAAACATTGTTCTTTGGCTTTGTCACGGCAGACATTTGATCAACTGGTCTGGAGATCGTTCAGGGTTGGAAGCAAAGAATGTTCCAGAAAATAGTGCCGCTGATACATTTGCAGAGGCTCTAGCTCTTGCTTGGAAAGAGTATGGTGACAACAGGTAGGTGTCAAATGCAGGTGACAAGATGCCATGTGGATACTAGCTATTAGTAGGCGATAGAAGGAAATTCTATGCCTTCCTGGAAATAGGATGAACTGTTTGTTGACAGAAAAAAATGGAATGCCTTGCAGGGCAGTAGTGCTGATGGTGGTGCGTGAAGAGGAAAGGAATATGTATGACCAATATTGGCTGGCATTGAAGCTCTTCAAGTCATATGGTATCAAATTGATTCGAAAAACTCTTTCTCAGGTTATTGCTGAGGGCAAACTGGGCAGTAACAATGAACTTCTCATGTAAGGAAAAACCAAATGCCACAACATTTCTTTACATTTCTATCTTATTTTGTTTCTGCTCACAGGTTGGAATCACCAGTGATTGTTTACCTAGATGGACCTTGACAGCAGAGATGCTGAAGCAATAGAGGTTGTCTTCATATGTTCACATTCTTGAACCAATGTTACTCTAGTACAAGTTGCCATCTAACTAATGAAAGTTCAAGCAAGACACTGTGATCATTTGATGACAAAACGTTATGAAGATGTATGAATGAAAAGTTGAGAGTAGCTCATATAGTGAAGAGGTTGAAGGCCTGTCAGTTGGACCTGATTTATTGTATCTTGCAGTGGAAAGCAGGTTGTCTCAGTGGTGTATTACAGGGCAGGATACTCACCTGATGATTATCCTTCTGAGAGTGTAAGTATTCTCTCAAAATTGCCTATAATCTCTGGAACTGATTAGGTACTTGAACTGCTTATTGGCCTATGTCGCCTGTCAATGCTCTCAACTAGAGGAATTAGAGTGCTTAAGAGTGCCTCATTGTGTGCTAATTGTCATTATAAATATTGTAATCTAATATTTGTGCAGTGGCAGTGCAAGAGTATAGTAATGGCAGAATATTCACCTGCTGCCACATGGGCTGCATCCCAACAATTTGTTGATTTGTAGCTCACTGGTTGTACCAGGTTAGGATACTGTCGGGGTCACAAGTAGCAAACTGGTAACATGGGAGGAATAGTTTTCCCTTGAACCATGAACAGTAGTGACCACATTGGACACAATGATGTTATTGATTAAATGAAGTTGAGGGATGCTATGCATTATCAACCCTGTTGGATAGCATGTTGTTTCTATTCATAGTACCCTATGAGGGGGGTCTTTTGGAGCAATCTCAGAAGATTGCAAAGCTTATTTTCTTGACCCATTTGGTGCATAATTTGGTGGAGCAGGAGTGGGATGCCAGGCTATTATTGGAGCTGTCAACAGCAGTCAAATGCCCCAACATTTCCTATCATTTAGCAGGTGCTAAAAAAATTCAACAAGAGTTAGCAAAGCCAGGAATACTTGAAAGGTAACTTTAACTAGCTATTTAGTTATTTGCAAACATTTTAATATGTCAGAGTTTAGTTATTCTAGGTTTGTTTGAATGCTCTAATGACAGGGTACCAGAGATATGCAGTTACTTTACTAATATGTTCTTTTGGTGACTGAGCTTGTAGGTTTTTTGAAAACAAGCAAGAGATTGTGAAAGTCAGAAGTTGTTTTGCGGGACTGTGGAGCCTTGAAGATGAGAACAGTGATGAAATTATCAAGGAAGCAATAAGGAACCCTGAAGGCTTTGTACTCAAGCCTCAGCGAGAAGGAGGAGGTGGTGCCTTCATACATTTTCTACTCTGAAGTCTTTTTTCAAATTTTCAAATACTTGATATGACCTCTTCACTGCTATATCTCTAATTCTTTTTAAACCTTGTTTCCTCAGGTTTGGGAGGTCAGGAAATGCCTAGGATACCCTGTTGCCTCTGGCTTTTGTTTCTCTGCTTCTTTGTTCCCTCTATGCTGTGAACTAGCTTTTGGTCACAGCTGTTGGGTACCCAAAGGTTTATAAGTGTCTTGTCATCTGTAAGAGGCTGTTACATCCACTATGATTTTGCTGATTCTCTTGATTTTTGGTGCTGTGAGCAGGGAATAACACATATGGGGCAGATGTGAGTGAAAAATTAATCCAACTAAGGAAAACTGATGGAGGCGCGGGACTCGCTGCATACATTCTAATGCAACGTATCTTTCCTGCTGTTCATCCTGCATATCTTGTTCATGATGGGATTTGGAGCTGCAAAGAGACAATCTCTGAACTTGGTATTTTTAGTACTTACTTGACGTAAGTAGATTCTTTCCTCAGATCAATCAAATGAGCTTGCTTGTGTTGTGAATATGAAGTTTTGGCAGGTGGATTGACCCTAGATTACAACATAGAGAGTTGGCTTGCTCAATGTAGCAGTTCCACAATTGGCATTGTGTATTTGACACTCCTCTATAATCCTGCATGACTACACATTTTGGGTGTGTCTGAAGTATGTACATCAGTACTTGACCCACAGAGCCTAAAAGACCTTTGACAGCTCTAGCTTGGGTGGTCATATTGCACTAGTCTGTCCATCTTAACTCCACAAATCATTTTCTAAAGCTGTATTTAACAATAGCATTTATTTTGGTTGGGGTCAAGGTCAACAAATAGAATAGAATTGTCAATGGATGTCCTCAGTGATAATAGTGGATATGATTGTTCATGGCTGCAGAAATGGCAAGAAGGAAGTCTTGAATAAGGAAGCGGGCTACTTATTGAGAACAAAAGTTGCAGATTCCAATGAAGGTGGAGTAGCAGCTGGTTATGCTGTTCTTGATAGTCTGTACCTAATCTAGCTCTACTCTGGCTCATCAACTGTTAACTTTACAAAGGACTACTCGTTCACTTTGCATGCAATTTTGAAAACCATCAAGCTGCTATCAGATTAGGTTGGTTTTGTTCTTCAAGATAGAGATTTAGCACTCATATCCACACTTGGAAATGTATAATTTGCCAGAGTTTCTGTATAATACTTGTCCCTGGTTTACAACCCTGGAGCTTTACAACAATGGAACAATGTTAAAAAAATTTAGTGGTTGGTTTCTGTTGGCTCTCAAAGTAACCGCAGGCATTGTGCTACAATTTTGAAACAATGTATGATATTTTGTTTTTGGGTCAGACCAGTTTTGGTGATTGAAAATTTTGGTTGGTCAATTGATGATCGAAAATTTGAAGATTGAATTTTTTTCAATTGTTGTTTGAAAATTTTCTGTTGTTTTATGGATGATGATTCAATTTGCAACATTGATCTAGCGATTGAAGTTTTAAAATTGTTACCCAAAAAAAAAATTGGTTGTTGCCTGAAAAATTTCAGTTGTCATCTGAATTTTTTTTTCAGTCATTAATAAAAAAATTCAGTTCTCACAGGACTAGGGTCATCGAAAGTTGTTTTGATTGTCACAAGGTTCACCAATGACGCGATTTTTAGTCATCCCTAACCATCCTTCAGCAACCCAATCTTGCTTTGGCCTAGGTTGAACCTATAATGACATGATGTTAGGCAACATTAGTATCCAAACAAATGCTTGGACATTATGACAACCTTGAATGACCTTGCAAGTTCGACGATCATTGTGCATTTTTTTATAATTGCATCTTCAACAACTCATCTCATTTTTAAAAAACTTCAATAAACATTTTTTTAATAAATTCAAATGAGATTCCAAGACATCAACAACGATGTCATCCAATTTGACATTATTGCAAACAATGAAAATCAATGTACTTTTGTCCATACCCTTCAAATTTAAAACACATTAATTTTCAAAACATCTTACATCCAATTCATTTTGCAAAACATGCAAAAAATTAGGTACCTAAAAATGTAAAGAGATGTGCTAGTTCACATACTTCAAAAAAAAGTTGTGAAGCACAAAAGGGTAGAATGATAAAACTTGGAAAGGAAATAAGATCATAACTATTGAATCTAATTAGTTGACTCCACCTATGAAATGGACACAAAATTAGTTCCAACCAAATTGGGAGTACTAAGAGGTCATCTTGTTGATTCAAGCAAAGAGAAAGGAGTTCATAGCTAGGTTAAACATAGTTGATCTAAGGGTCTAATTGATAATTATTGTTTAAATATTGTAAAGATAGTTAATGCAAGTGGGCATTCATTCTTAGTAAGAAACAATTCAACATGCAAAGAAAAGCGAGGTGTAGTTTATGGAGATTTCAAGCACATTTTCAATTACATGTCAAGGATAGAAGGCAATACATAATATTTAAGTTTAATTTTGATAAAGACAATAATTTCAAATGTCCTTTAACATCACAACAAGGTAATGTACAAGATCATAGATTCATTCATGGGTGGGGAGGTAGCCCATGCTATGTCCTCATGTTTGCAATTTAATGTTTCCAAATGACAACATATTCAACCCTCTTGTGTTGTAATTAGATTTTGAAGTAGAAGCTAATGTGAACATGCATCAACTATTTTGCCATTCAACTTAACAAAGTAGATTGTGTAGTTGGATTTGTGAACACCATTAGTGCTTGCAAGACAAGTTCCAAACACATATACATCATACATTCTAGCACTAGTGCATAAGAAAAGATCCCATTTGATTGAGAACATTTCAAAATTTTGAATGAAGTCATTCAAAAAGACACTTAACTAAGATTTTTATGCATCCATTAAAATCATAAATCCTGCCATTCTTGATCAAATGACACTTGGCAACATAGGTGTTAAATGCAAGTTTATTATTGTATTTAATGACATGGTGGAAGTGACCAAAAAAGGGCAACAATAACTATTGGCTTTAGTTGAAAAACCCCACATGATGAATCTAGAAATAAAAAAGTGTCACTAACAAGCACAAAAAAAAAAATAGAACTAACGAATCAAACACAAGTCAAGATGGAAGATGCTTAAATAAATTGTATGTGAAGAAATATGTTCCAACTCTCTTGCCCAAGTCATGGGCATGATATATTCAAAGGGGGAAAACAATAACATTTCTTGAACTTGTTGCAATAGCTAAAGACTAAGGGGATGAAAAACTTGTTTAAAAACTCAATGAAGTTGAGTTTGATAATATATAGAACTACAAATAGGACTACAAATAAAAACACAAGTTCAAAGGCATTGTTGTATACTTGTTTAACCATTTGATGTTCAATCCATAGAGTTACAAACAAGACTACAAAGAAAATATAAGTTTAGTTGCATACATGTTCAAACATTTGAAGTTCAACCCATGTTTTTTTAGCACCCCAAATATTTCTCTATCTCAACACATCAATTTCACTTGACACTTTTGTAGACTAAAGCAATATAAAGAATCTTGATTGTCCATAATCACAAAACAAAGCAAACATATAAAAAATCTCTGAATGCAAAACAAAGTCATAAAATTGCAACCATGCATGGAACAAAAATCATCTAATCTTATGCAGCTAAAACATCAATAAATCTAAACACAATAGCATGACAACATAATGCCAAACTTGTAGATGATAAAACCAACACAAATGAGCATCAACATATCTAAATGGGAAAACACAATCAATAAGAGATAACAAAACATGAGACTCATAAATGAGATCTGGGCAGAGTATTATTGGAATGAGGATGTTTAGGTGTTAAGTGGGTCGAAGTAGGGGGTTGAAAATAGAATGAAATGAGAATATCTCATGTTTGGTTTTTAGGAGAGAAATTTAGATGAAATGTATGAAAAAGAAAACATTCACAAAGTGTTCTCTCTTGAAAGAGAAAATTGAATGAAATGCATTCACAAAATTGTCTCTCTTGGAAGAGAAGATTGGATGAAGATGCATTCATGAAGTCTGTCTCTTGGAGGAAAAAATCTGGATGAAATGCATCCACAAAAAGTCTCTTTTTGAGGGGAAAAATGGATGCAAGGCATCCCTGAGTTAGTCTCCATGGAAAAGAAAATTGGATGAAAAGCATCCACAAAAAATCTCTCCTTAGAAGAGAAAATTGGATGGAAGGCTTCCATGAAGGAGTCTCTCTTGGACAAGAAATTTGGATGAAATGCATCCAAGATAAAAGTCTCTCTTTGGGGAGAAAGTTGGATGAAATGCATCCAAATAGAAGTCTCTCTTGGAAGAGAAAATTGAATGAAAGACTTCCACGAAGAACTCTCTCACGAGAAAATTGGATGAAATGCATCCCCGAAGTTGTCTCCCTGCTGCTGCTGCAGCAGCGGCTGCTGTGGTTGCTGCGTTTGCGGAAAGAGTTTTGCATTTCCAGGGAGGGAGTTGCGTGCGAACGGAGTCCCTGAAATTCCATGTCCCGAGCACCCATTTTACAAAGTCTCCAAATATAAATCCTTGATTCCCGCTTCAAACGTAACAAGTCAATTTGCAGTTTGAAGAAAATTGTAGAGGAAGAAGAAAGAGATAGGCGGAAGCAATGGCCTGTTGTGGGTGCTTGGCATGTGTGGAGCAGTCAACTGTCGGGATGGTGGAAAAATGGGGCCGTTTCTCCTATGTTGCGCAAGCAGGGCTGCATTGTCTGAACCCATTTGTTGGGAAATGGATGGCAGGGAGACTGTCCCTTCGTGTGCAATCCCTGGATGTGCGCTGCGATACTAAGACCAAGGTGCAACCCAAAATTGTTGCTGGATTTCTTCGTAAAATGGGTACTTTGCTACGGTGAAGATTTCTTTTGGGTCGAGTTCATTAGGACTTGGAAAGTCTTGGCAGATTTCTGGACTGAGATCACTGGAACTTGGTTTTGTTGCATCTTTGAGCAGCTTTCCTTGTTAGGATTATGTTTGGTAACTTTGTAAGATTCAAAAGCTAGTGCAAGTTCACTTGATTGGGCAAGTTGCAATACCGTAAAGAGTAATCAGAGTTCATATTCTGTGCAGGATAATGTGTTTGTGACAGTGGTGTACTCAATCCAGTGCCGTGTGGTACGGCAAAATGCAGATGATGCTTTCTATGAACTCCAGAACCCTCGGGACCATATCAACCCACTTCTTGATCCAAATCTTGATCAATTTTTATAGACTCTGGTATCACCAACCAGATGCAATGATGTAGCAAGCTCCAATTGTGGAGCAATATCTATAGACTTTGAGGGCTCAAGAAGTAGGTTTACTGGAATTATCATCTGTCAGCTACCTTGGTGAACTTCCATTTCCTTGTATGGAGTTGGAAAAGTTCATTGTAAGACTTCACGTGGTTATATATGGCTATGTCTTTACCTTATTTTGACTTTTGATCAATTAAGGTTTCAGTTCTTGTCTCTTGGCAAATTGAGTGGATATGCATTGTGGTTGCACATGCGTGAACAGTGGTATGGGCAGGTGTACCAGGATGATATTGGATGATGTTTTTGAGCAGAAGGATGAGATTGCAAAAGCGGTTTCTGAGGAACTTGAGAAGGTAGGTGCTCTTACTTTGCATTGTGTTTTTTCAGAGTCTGATGGTAGAGAGTACTGCCACAGTAGACAACTCGCTGTGGTTCTCTTGGCTCAGCTCTGTGTGATTGATATGTCTGTTTACAGATCATGATACAAAACCAACTTTGGTTGGACTGCTTGTTTGTTTCAGCAATACCTTTCAAATCCATGGGTTGCAGAGAAATGGTTCTTTCTTTGCTAATACATTCTCTGCAAGAGCTTTCATTACTGAGTTTGGGTATCATTTTTGTCAGGTGATGGGTGCATATGGATACAGCATTGAACAGACAATCACTGTTGATATTGATCCTGATCAGTCTGTACGTCAGGCTATGAATGAAATCAACGCTGGTCAGTTGTCTCTTTTAAAAACTCATCAAATTCGTTGGCTAGACAAAATTAGAGCATCGATTTTTTTTAGAATTGACACAAAGCATGTGATTATATTTCCATTCTTGGTTTGGCTGCAGCACAATGGTTGAGGATGGCAGCAGTAGAAAAGGCCGAGGCAGGAAAGATATTACAGGTCAAGAAAGCAGAGGGAGAGGCAGAAGCAAAGTACTTATCAGGATATGGCATCGCCAGACAGCGTCAAGCCATCGCAGAGGGTCTACGTGAGAGCGTGTTAGCATTCTCAAACAATGTACCTGGAACATCAGCTAAAGGTGTGATGGACCTGGTGTGGGTTACACAGTACTTTGACACAATGAAGGAGATTGGTAACAGCTTTCAGAACACCACTGTCTTTCTTCCTCATGGCCCAGGCCATGTTGGAGACATCACCAGTCAGATCTGGAATGGGCTCATGCAAGGTTCTGCAGCAGACACATCTTCATAGGTTGCCATTAATGTATGTAATGTCTTCATTTGCCTGGAGCATTGGGGGAATTGTTTTATACTTATCTACACCAACTGTCAGGTGCTCATGGATGAAGTTAATGGCTGCTCTCATCCTCATGTGAAGATTCCTGCTGAGAACATTTCCATGGGTAACATTTATGACAAGGAAATGTTACACCCAAATATAGCATTTGCAACATTCTTATACTACTTTGTACAACCGCGTGAATCCGAAGTATTGTAAAGTAAATGTACATATAACTCTTGGCTTATGATCAACATACAATTATGAAGTTGTATCTTTTGGATTAGGCAAATAGAGAAATAAGTATAATCTTATTGTCTTCATTTTAGTGTGGAATTTCGGATTCAAACTTCAAAATTGCCATTATTTCATATGTAGAGGTTATGTTAGATGGCATTATATGATATAAGCTTGAATGTTTCAATTCTTGAATGAGTTAAGAGATCTTGTTCTGATGGCATCAATAGGCATCACCCAGTGCATCTTTTGAAACAAAATAAAAAGCATGCTCATTTAGGGAAAGTGTAGAATATGTTTTTCTTTTTAATTATCTTCAATTTATTCAGGACCATGTGAAGCATGATAATCTTGGTCATCTTGTTTCATGTTTCAAGTTCTTTCATGTAGTGTATAAAGTTTTTATTTGCATACATTATTGCATATTTTGTGTCCATGACTCCACGTGCATGTTCTTTATTTGCTTTGTAATAATAATTATATTGAGTTTACTTTGTTATGGTTTATCATAACTCTTTTGTTCATTAGGAATTTTTGGGTCCTATTAATGTCGTGGGTGTGACAATTTTTTTCCCTAGTGAAAATCTTTGAAGTTGTTTGTATGAACAAATAAACAAAGTTTTACATGTTTGCCTCGACAATGCCCATGGGATGAAAGGTCCAAATGATCCGCCATTCAATCTCAATCACTTTTCTCAAGCCATAAGTTTAAATTACATTTAAAAAAGATCCATACTTGCTCCATCTAAATTGAATTATGGTGATATGGTTGATCTTCACCCTTGGAAAGCCTTCACCCATTCCCCCTTTTGATCTTGTGCTCAGTGTTGGTCATTGAACCATGAGCTTCATTTCTACCCTAAGTAGCTAGGACTTGGCCACATTCTTGACTCCTTTTCTCCATTTCCTCCTTCCTTGTCGTTTCACTTTCTTGCAATAAAGTCTGACACCTTTACATATAAAAAATTTGAAGTGAACTTTAATCTCAAATCTTCTTAGCGTAATGCTCAAACACAACAAAAAAAACATGAAAAAAGATTCTTCAATACTAGTGGGTGCCCGTGGCCGAAGGCCACTGTGAAGTCCCCCGTGGGTGCCCCTGCCCTTGCCCGCAGTGCCTTGCCCCCTGCCCCCCGGCCCGCCTTGCCCTGCCCCCTGCCCCCCTGCCCCGCCCTGCCCTGTCTGGCCACTCGTTCTCAGTCCGGACCGGTTCTCGTTTTTGGAATCTGACTGTCTGGGCCGGTTTCGAGTCTCAGAATCCGACTGTCCGGGCCGGTTTCCAATCTCAGAATCCAACTGTCCGGGCCGGTTCCACCGCGTCAATTAAAACGTGGAACCATCGTCAGACGCACAGACAGACGCACACACATGTCCCTTCCCACCATGTCCTGAAATCCATAATAAGTCCTGGGCAGTTTAGGGCGAAAAAAAAAAAACCCTCCCTGCCCCCCCCCCCCCCCCCCCCCCACCACCCCCCCCCCCCCCCCACCCCCCCCCCCCCCCCCCCCCCCCCCCCCCTCCCTCACCCCGTCCGACCACGCTGGCCGCCGTA
>Ga0116228_10003017_pt1 | contig 14745 bp, 18 predicted proteins | sample S1TSphfallax_2_FD_89694 | JGI IMG/M metagenome (GOLD analysis project Ga0116228, IMG submission 89694) | Host-associated microbial communities from peat moss isolated from Minnesota, USA - S1T2_Fc - Sphagnum fallax MG | ecosystem: Host-associated > Plants > Peat moss > Unclassified | place...
CTGCTGCTGCTGCTGCTCGACCAGCAAACCATCATCATCATCATCATCAACTTCTTCTCCTCAATGGAACTGATGAGAAGAAATGGTTGCAACAACAACAACAAGGCAATCATAGTAATGTCCATCATCATTCCCAGCAGCAGCATTTGTCACCTTCAAGAAGCAACTCTTATCGTCCTCAATCTGTTCCTCAAAGACCCATTCCTTCCATCAGGTTAGTGATCTGAATCAAAGTCTTGTGAGCCCCATTGTTGTTCACTGCGACCTTGCATTAAAAAAAAGCTGTCTCTGCTTCTTCTTCATTTTCTTCTTTCTTCTGATACTGAGCACACACATTCAGAAACAGATTTCCCACTACGCCTCTTGCCAATTTGTGGCCCTGGAAGAAATTTGTGATCTGAGGAAGCCAAATGCTGTTTTGAGTTTTGTTTCTGGATTTCCAAACGCAAAGAAACTAAGTTTACTTCCATCATCCAAGTGAGAGTGCATTTTTGAAACTGATTTTTTCAGTGATCAATCTATCAGCCAGTTGTGAAGAAAACTTCTGGTTCATTCTTCATGAAAGCTTGCTTGTCAATGGCTGATTATAAGCAAAGCTCTGTGAAGAAGCTTTCTGGTTGATTCTTGATCAAGCTTGATGGCTGACAATAGCCAAGCTTTCAATCATTGTATATGTACACAAACTTTCAAATGTAATTCAACAGTCATGAAGAAGCTTTGGGTGTTGATCTTGATTAATCTCAATTGCTGATAATAGCATATTTAGCTTCAAATCATGTTAATACCCAAACTTTCAAATGATCTTTCAACCATTCACAAAGAAGCCTTTGGTGGATTCTTGATTGAGCTCGAAGCTTGCTTTTGATGTGGATCTTGATCAATCTTGAATTGCAAATTATAGTGAAAGCTTGAAATCGTAGTAATTATATATAAACTTTCAGAGTGATTGATCAACCAACCATTCACGAAGAAAAAAATTGGTCAATTTTTTTAGCAATCTCAAGGGGATGGCTGATTTCATCTTTTTCCACAAAAAACAATAACTTGTGTTCACTCATTTCCCAAATGACATCCAGTTTTCATAATTAGACTATTTGGAATAGAGATTTATTATATACTTGGTTGATGGTTCCGGTCAATCAAAAGAAGACAAAAGCATGATATATTTTATGTGACTTCACATGTTTTAATATGTGTGAAAAACTTTATTGCAGGTCTGCAGCTGCGATCACTCCTCATGGTATGAGAGCAACTTCACCAGTTACAGCCAGTGGGAGGGAGCAGCAGCAGAGAGAGATCATGTTTCCTTACAACATTCGTCTACTCACAAGCTGCTTGGGCTTTCCACCCATTAAAACTTACCGGTCTTCTTCCTCTGAGCTTCGCTCTCTTGTCTATGGTAGTCCATGATTGCAAAAAAGAATAATATCTATTATCAATTTCTGAGCTTAAAACTCTGTTTCAAACACTGAAAACACAAGGCTCCAAATTCAGCAACCTGTAAATAACTGCAATGTGGTGGTAACTAAAAGAATTTCAAAGGTGAAAAAGAAGCTAATGAAAAAGGTTTGCAAAATTTTGAGAAAGAGCATTACAACTTACCTGAGATAGATACATAGCAGTACCTACTCTTGATGAGTGTGTGCAATGGAAGTGGTTGGATTAAGTGGGTTGTGATTTAAGTATTTAGATTTAAGTGGTGTTAGGTTTAAAGGGTTTTATACGAAGTGGTTAGATCTAAGTGTTTAGATGAAGTGGGGTTAGATTTTTGGCGTTTAGATTAAGTGGATAAATCCAAGTTTGATGTGTTTAGGTAAGTCATTAGGTTTATGTGCTTAGATGAAGTGGTTAGACTCTTACATGTGTAGTAAGTACATTAAGTGGTTTAAACGAGGACCCAATTTCAATTAAACAGAGCACTAATTGAGTATTAATTAGTGGCAGGATTTACAAACACTTTTTTCCAAATTAATCTGTGATTGTATTGAGTTAGTGCTGAGAAACTTAAGTGCAAATGCGGAGAGTGTTTTTCTGTTGCTTTTGTATTCTCCTGTAATGGGATAGTGGGACTGTTGTGCTAAGCGAAAGCCTTTCACAGTCCCAAAGTCATTTATGAATATTATCAGTATTTCAACATCTTGCAAAGCTCTGTACCAACTAAGAACTATACTTCCATTGCACTTCACTCACTACTCAGCACATCTCGCAGCAGCATTTGTAATCCTAGTACAGTTGCTGATGATGAAGTAGATTTGACATTTCTAGTCTTGGGAAAAGGAAAAAATCAAGAAGATTCCACTAAAGATCTTTGTGATAGGGAATGGTTTTTCTCTTTCAAATTGCAAAGCAAACGAACAAATTTTTCAGAATTAATAGGAATTTAGCTAAACTGCAATCTTTTTTTTTATCACACTACATTTCTACTCAAGGAGCATTTAGAGGGCCCCGGACAAACTCCCACCAGACTCCCTCTCTCTTGCTCTGTCTTTCTCTCTGTGTGTCTCTCTCTATTTCAACTCTGGTGACCCATTTTCTTTTTTACTGCAAACTGCATAACCTCAATATCACTTGGCTATATACATGAAAGCCATGTCTGAACGAAAATATGCAAATCTGACATTCTCTCGAGCAGCAGCTGTGAGGAGGACCAAGCCAAGGAACAACACAACAAAAGGACAAATTATTAGCTCTTACACAGTGTATGACTGCTGAATTGTGTTGATATCCAAGCCCTTCAAGCGCACCACTGACTCTACATGGCCCTTCAAAGTGTGCACTTCTCTCAACCTGCACCACCATCAATCACAATCAACACATTTAGTTTCACAATGAAGTAGCTCAGTCATTGCCTGTAACCATATGCTCCTGCTTATGCACCTCAGAGAAACAAGCAACCTTCGTCATCACATCACAATTGCTCACTTTGCATGGTTGACAGATACTGACAGAAAAAGGTCCCTTAGGATCTTTTGTAATGACTATTAGGAGGAAAGAGCAAGGACAGGGCATGCGCAGAAGCTTGCAGCAAGAGGAAGATATGCAAGTGGTAGTGAGTAGAGGACAGACCTGGCGATCTCAGCACGTCTCTTAGCCTGATCGGCCATATCACCAAGAGATTCCTTGGAGCCACTAGGGGCATTCTCCACCCCAGCCGGATGGAGACCATGCAAAGTTCGTTGTGCTGTGGCCCACTGTGCCTCACGAACTTCCTTACCAAAATTCTTATGCCGTGTAAATGCCGTCTGCACCCATGATTGACATATCCTTAAAATTCAGCTTTCATGTCCAAACAAAAGCTTCTCTCATCACTACTAGGAGAGTCAAGAACACTTCGTTATCTCTTCATACTCCAATGCACATGGAATGTGTACCAAGAACTGCTGTTCTCCACAAAAAACCTTCTTGAGTGGAATCTTATGAGAGAAGACTGTAAAAACCCATCTAATCTGTCTTTGATTTTCAGAAAAGGAGGTGGTACCTTGCTATCCAACATGCTGTCCCACGCCCTCCCACTCAGAATGTACCGAATCGCAAACTTGATGGGGTCAAGGGGCAAGTAGAAAACAAGGCTGTAAAGCCAAATGATCCCAGCCCATCCCCACCCAATGCCTCGGACATTGGCAAATCCCCATGTTGCATAAACTGCAATAAATGTTGCTATCTGCAGTCCTATTCCCAGTGGCACTCATCAGATCTCTGGAAATTTCAGAGAAAATCCACAATAACACTTAGGAACTAACATGACAAGAATGGGTGTGGTCATAACCTTTGGAGTGTCAATCATTAAATATCAGACCATCACCTTCATGAGCTCCTAACAGTGGGTGTAGATAAGTAAATATGGCACTCATCAGATGCCTGAATTCTCATCTTGCATATCAGATATGAGCATACATGTGCAATCCATCTATGCAGAGGATACCAGGAAGATATTTCCTTCAGACTGTAGAAATCCTAGAAAGATAAGAATGCCAAATGTCCAAAGGAAGAACACAATGACCCACCAGTTGGGCAATAACAAAGGCGCTCATGAGCAAGAGGCCTGGTCGCTCAACAAAAGACCAACTGCGAGAGCGGGTCACAAAAATGAGGGCCTGGCTCACAATACTGACTTGCAAGTACACAGCAGATGTCAGCTGGCTATTGCTGTACCGAATGGAACGAACATGGAAGTGTTTCTGCATCCATCCCACAGAAAAATTCACGTCATTATTGTCACCAGGCAACTTAGCCATGTCAACTGCAAGAACTCAGAAAGGAAATTAACCTGATCTGAAGTGCCTAGAGGAGCAGTAATGCTTCAACAGTCTACATTAGCTGCTGAGTGTGAGAGAATAAATGGTGTGAGTGGACAAGATTGGTATTCATACTGGGAAAAAGTCAGTTTCATGAATGGCCCAGAAGAATATGACAGTCATCATAGCTAGGTAGGCACCGAGGACTACTCCAGTTGCAAAAATTTCTTGCAGCTTCCAGCTATCAGGCATTGGCGAAGGTTTTACTCGATCTTTTGAAATAGTCATGATTGTACCTGAAACCAGAAAGGTTACCAGCTGTAAAAACACAAAAGGTCTAACTATTTCCACCACACACTCAACCATGGAGAGGTCCAACAAAAAGATTCGGACCAAAACCCCATGGAGGACAAATAGCTCCACATGGGGTATATACCATCTCTGTACTTGAATGAATGGTAGAATTGACATTCTTGTCAATGGTATATGGTGACATACCATCATTAAGGATGGCGATGATGAGCACCATGAAGGGAGAAAAGTCAAACCTCCAAATCAATGCCAGCAGCAAAAATCCAAGCTGAAAGCCCACAGGGATGTTATCTCACAGGACACACAGCAGAAAGGAAATTAGACATAACAAATGTTGAAAATGATCTTTCTCAGAAGCAACCATTGCTATTGGGCACAAGAAAAGGTGCATTGTAGCACTACTTGTCTACCAAGAAAAAGAAGGGCATTAATTAAGCTGATGGTACAGGAACACAGGACAAACTAATGCCAGAATAAATCCACCAATACATTTGGAGAAGTTATTACAAAGGAAAGTCATGCCTCTTGAGTTCCAGTATTCACTTACCACAATACGGATAGTGATAGAAACAGCATAGATCTGCAGGCAGAAGTCAATTCCCACGTGACAGCTGCTTAGTAATAGAATGCGGTTACCAATTGCAATTACAGACACCAGAGCTGTAATGATGCACACTTTGTCCATGTTTCTTAGATGTTGGGAATCAGTGCTCATTTACCGTATAGTTCTTCATACGCTGGAAGATGGCACGACTTGTCAGCACAGCACTAATAATGACACTGAGACCAGGCTCTGTTAGCACAATGTCTGAAGCACTCCGAGCAGCATCTGTAGCATCTGCAACTGCGATACCTATGTCAGCTTTCTTCAATGCCGGAGCATCATTTACACCATCACCTGTCATTCCAACAATATGCTTCCTGTCTTGCAACCGCTTCACGATCTCATACTTGTGCTCTGCAGACACAGTAATAGCCTTCCATTAGCAAAATCTAAACATGTTATCAAAAGAGGTTCCCCCTCCTGAAAATGGATGGGATTGTGCAACAAAAAAGCTCATAATCCAGTATAATTCTCAGCAAAATGATGAATGCAAGCACCCTGTTTATCCACATTTGCATTGCTTGTCAGACCTGCCTGGCAATAATAAGAAACAAGAATGAAATTTTACATGAACCTCAAGGACTTAAGTTGCATGTACTCCAGCTATTACAAAAACCATAGTGAACCTTTAGAGTGTGTAATGACCTGGAAAGACGCCAGCAAAACCATCTGCCTTCTCAATGAGCTCATCAATAGGCAAGGCAGCAAGAGATTCATCCTTGTGCTGACCCAGCAGAGAAGATGAGGGATACATGTTGGTACCCATTCCTAAGCGACGACCTGTCTCCTTTCCAATTGCCAATTGGTCACCTGCAATGTAGATCATTATCACACCCACAGTTTCAATAAGCTCACACTTAATGCTTTGTTGAGGTCACTGACATGAATTTGAAAAGACTGGCACGAAGCCACGGCAACCAATTGCTTCCATGTTCAAAGTATCTGCACACAACATAGACACACCAGTAGGATAGGATGTTTGCTACCCAAGCTGTTCCAGGTACCTGTGATCATTTTGACATTCACTCCAAGATTGAGAGCACGGCGAATAGTTTCGGCACTGTCATGGCGAGGTGGATCAAAGAGAGGTAACAACCCACAAAATTCCCAAGGACCTCCTGCACTTTCTTTGCTTTTCTCTGGAATCTCCTGTATTGTTGAAAAAATATAAATGGTTCAACCCCAAGCCACAATTGCTGATTCCAAGAGGGATGATTCAAGTACTTGAAAACTATGCTTACAGGTATTAAGAACTCTTGGCACTTAAAATTCAAAGACTACAGAAAAATGTTCTCCCATATCTTTGACTGTTGCTCCCATGTATGAGATGTGCAGAGTCTGTAAAGTCAACATTGTCCCGCTTACATTCTTCCTCATCTATATTTGCATGACAACTGTCTATTTCCCATCTGCCTACTGAGGAATAAAACAAACTGATAAAGGTAAGCATAAGCTTGGCCCTTTGTAAAGCCCCAGGGTTAAAAGTTGTAGCTTAAGAGAGCTAGAAACTCTATTGCAGAGAACCAATTACTATTCATAGGATGAGAAACAACATAGAGAATCAAGAGCACTTGCCTGTTTGGCAACACCCAATGACCGAAGTCCTCGCTCAGCAAATTTGTCAATTACAGAATGTGCTCTTGTCTCAATCTCTGCTTTGTTGTGAGCCAGAGCCAATATCTGCAAATCCAGAAAGCCCTCACCAACTGATGGTCTTTAGGTGATTGAGCAAGGAAATAGGGCACACTACAAGGGCATTTCTCTTTGAAATAAATGCTCTTAACTACACATCATGAAAGCACTCCTCAAAAGTGACATATGTTTTGACTGGCAAACATTTGTTCTGCAGCACATCCCATCACCAAATGTTTCTACACTTACAAATTTTCACACCTAAAATCTACTTCCTAGCAGGTGACATGGACATGTGATCATCAACTATCAGGCAGGGGTGCAGTAGGAACACTAATAGATCTTAACATTGTATAGAAGAAGGCTTCTTTTGAGTGATTTCCATATGTGCATAGAATCTGGCAAACACTACATATGTTCGAAGATCTATAGACATGGGGGACATGGCAGCACCTGCTCAGGAGCACCTTTACTTGCACGATACCACTTTCCATCAGCACTGTCAATGTAAGTCAGAGCTGTACGCTTGTCTACTGGGTTGAATGGGAGGAAGTGAACCTCTGTTATGTTTGCACGTGCCTGCAAATCATCGGAGATACACAACCTTATAAAACAGCTCTTGTGGAAACAACAATGAAAAAGCTACCTGGTCCCCTCTCCCCAAATAATTTTTACCAGGAGGAGTCTAGCTCTTACCTCTTTGGGATCAGCCAGCATTCCAACAATGGCTGCATCAATGGCGTCTTGATTTTCAAGTCTTGATGCTCTAGCTGCTAGTAAGCACACCATATCTTTGTCAATTCCCCTGGTGAATACCTGCAATCAATTGTCGTGACTGAGTTCAGTAACAATTGAAACAGGTTCATATGAGGAAAGGAAACATTGTCAAAGAACATCAAAACCATGTGGCAGATCACAGAAGACAAACATCATCTGTGTACTGAGATGAGAGTCCTCCCCTGCTAAAGTAACAGAAGATGACTTTTCAAAGTGATTGAAATATTAGAATGATGCAATTTTGAAAACAGAGAATAATATTCTAATCTCAGTTTGAATAGTACCTCAACAAGGTTTTTATCAACTGTCAGCTTGTTCAAGGTAAGTGTTCCAGTCTTGTCACTGCAAAGCACGTCCATTCCAGCCATCTCCTCAATAGCAGTCATACGCTTTGTAATAGCACCCTGTCTCCAAACAAAAAGTTTCATGTCAATTGACAATACCAAGCATATAATCAGTAAGGTGTATATGCTCTGTCACCTATGTATGCATAAATCTGATGGAACAAAAAAGAAAAAATGTAGGAAGAAAAGCAGAACCTGTTGAGAGAGTCTGTGGGAACCAATAGCCATGGTAACAGAGAGCACTGTGGGCATGGCGATAGGGATGCCACCAATGAGCAACACCAATAGGTTGTTGATTCCCTTTCGGTAGTTGCGCTTCTGGATGGGGTACATGACAATGATTTCGATAACAAGGCCTATTGCAATTGAACATATGCAGAAATTACCAATTGCCGTAAGCACCTGCAAAATGCCATGAGATCCTGATCAGCATAGTCAGCATAGACAAGATATGAGAGAAAGGAAGGCCTACAAGGAGGGAGGATGTGCCAAACCAGACAAGAACATCAATGAGATTGTGGAGAAATTCCACAAAAAAACTTCAACTTCAACTTTGGGCATTCAGGAGGCACAGAAATCAAGAAGAACCATTAGATGAAGTGGTGCACAGAAAGTGAAAGAACCTTCTGGAAATGGCCAACATTGTTGGTGGAGTCAACCAAGTGAGCAGCCTTTCCAAAAAATGTGTGCACACCAGTGGCAATGACGACAGCTTCTATCTCTCCTTGCTTACATGTAGATCCAGAAAATACCTCGTCTCCTGGCTTCTTTGTGGCTGGCATTGACTCCCCAGTCAGTGCAGACTGGCCAACCAAACACCATCATCAATAGAGATTACAGTAGAATCTCTATCTTTCTTGAAGATAAAAGGCTGCATGATATGTTGCATTTGAAACACAGATTGTTGGCACCTTGTTGAGAATAATCCAAACTTAAAAGGTTACCCAACAGTCTCATCATCTTGAAATCACATATCTAAGTTAGATGCCTCAAGACAATAAACAACTAGAAACCTTGCATTCTGAACTAGTATTACTCACTACAAAGATTTGTGTAGCACCTGGTCAATTTTCAAAGGATCTCCCTCAAGAAGGCGAGCATCAGCAGGGATGATGTCACCCAATTTAATGCTGATGATATCCCCAGGGACTAGGATAACAGCTTCCTGCTCAGACCATCTTCCATCACGCAGCACCTGACAGCAACAACAAAATCACAGCAGCACAATTCCCATGGTATGAGTCAAAGACAGCCACACTGTAATGAGACATGAAAAAGAACTATAAGAGCATCATACTCAACAACTGCACAGAAACAGTTCATGACAAGAAGCAAAAGAACATGTTCACATGGCTAAGGGACAGTTCTGGCCACAGCAGATAAGGGACATATCATTCAAAGAGAACCCTCATTTTGTCTTGTTTTTCTCCATTCACCATATTAAGGTTTGACCAAAAAAATCTTCTGGTTTTGGCAGATGAAATGAAGAGGCCACTACAGAGGCACAGACCTTAGTCTTTGGTGCAAGATGAGCCATGAGGGCAGCTGCTGCATTGCCAGCATTATTCTCCTCAATGAAACTTATAGTTGAGTTCACAAGAAGCAAGACTAGGATTCCCAAAAAATCTTCCCAATCTGGTGGTAAGCCCTGCAGATGAGATTCAAATGAAAGCACTGTTAGGGTGAAACTGAAGTGGATCAGAGGAAAACATTAACTAAAAAGACAAGCAAACAGATTAAAAAAAGCAGAAAGCAACAAAAGGAAATAGGTCAGCTTGCCTGTCCATTGGCCAACACAATAGCCATCAATGCAGCAGCCTCCATAACCCAGGACAACGGATTCCACATGAAGCCCAAAAACTTGAGAAACTTGTTTTCCTGCAACAGACAAGAAGTTAAGAAACTCATCAGAGAAGTCCAATCTAGACAGTCATCTTGAGGTGTTTTCCCACACAATCAGGGAATGTGACTTCTCAACTGAAGGAAACAAAAAAAAAGTGCCACTTTAGGTGTCATTGTAGAAAGAGGATTCAAAATTGGTGCCTCTGCCAATAATACTTTACAACTGGAGTCTCTGTATCATTCCCTGCTATCTAAATGTATCTGTAAGCAAAATACAACAAAAGGGGAACAAAATGGACATTGCCCATACCACTTTCTCCTCTAACTTGTTTGAGCCAAAGATGGCAAGGCGGTTGTTGCCTTCATCTGTGGTGAGCCCCTCCTTCGTACATCTCAGCTGGGCAAACACCTCCTCAACTGGAATGTGTTCCTGTACCCCATCCCCATGCAAAATGATTCATAAGACACCACAGCAGCATATGCATAGACACACTTTCTCTTCTCTGCTCCTGTCTTCTCCTGTGTGGTAGTGATGCTGGTGTGGTTGGACACTGGCTCTCTGAGCTCAAGTTAGCGAGTCACTCTTTCTGTATCCACTGCATATGCACTCTTCTCTTCCTCTGTCCTTGTCTGTCAAAACCTTTCACCAGAAACAAACTGGAGATTTGCAATCCAGTGGCCTTGGACCTTCTGGCACAACTATCTGCAATCATCAACTGATTATGTCTTTTCCATCCCTGCATTATTCACTATGGCTGTTTTCCCAAGCCTTGATTTCAGCTGCAACCTTAAGGAACAAAGCATCAAGAAAAAACCCTGTAGCACTTCTTACAACCATCTCTGTTCTCCCGAATCTCTCATTCTTTCGCCATCACAGAAACAGATACGAAGATTTTCCAAATTCCCCCCCATCCCCTCCACACATCACTGAATCCGTAACTCACTGCGAATGCCTTGGGTGAATGAAAACACAGATATGAAGAACCAAGCCATCATCTCTCCTCCCTCTTGAATTCCAGGACTTTCTTGATCTTTTGAAGACTAATGAGGAAGCAACCAGATACGCTTTCCCCTACTCCTCCTCATCATTCCCCAGCACACATATCAAAGAAATAACATGACATCGACACAAAACAAGAAGCACAAGAAGCCACAGCAGGCAGTAGTAAAAGCAAAAGCAAAACAAGGGCTGCAAAGCTAAAGCCACGTCCACCTCATTCTTTCATTCTTTATTTCTCTTTGCTTACACAACAAAAGATGGACTTCCATTGCGAGGAAATGAAGAACCGCATGTTTACCACATGTCTCGCACAAGTTTCTAAAGCATTCTTTCATTGTTTTTTCTCTTTGCTCCCACAACAAAAGGTGGACTTCCAGCGCGACGAAATGAAGATAGAACTCTGATGCTACCAAATCGCACTTTGCAAATCTTTCTTTCAGTCTTTTCCTCTTTGCTCACACAATAAAAAGGTAGAGACTACCAGCGCGAGGAAATGAAGATAACTCGGATGCTACCAAATCGCACTTGCAAATCTTTTTTTCCGTCTTTATCTCTTTGCTCACACAAGAAAAAGGTAGAGACTTCCAGCGCGAGGAAATGAAGATGGAGGTCGGATGTTATCAAATCGCACTAGCAAATCATTCTTTCATTCTTTTCTCTTTGCTCATACAACAAAAAAGGTGAACTTCCAGCACGAGGAAATCAAGATAGAGCTCGAAGTTACCAAATCGCACTTGCAAATCTTTCTTTCAGTCTTATTCTCTCTTTGCTCGCACAACAAAAGTTGGAGTTCCAGCGCAAGGAAATGAAGATAGAGCTCGGATGTTACCAAATCGCACTAGCAAATCGTTCTTTCATTCTTTTCTCTTTGCTCACACAACAAACAAGGTGGATTTCCAGCACATAGAAATGAAGAAAGCCCGGAAGATGTTACGAAATCGCACTTGCAGATCTTTCTTTCAGTCTTTGTTCACACAACAACAACAACAACAACAACAACTACTAAAAGGTATGGACTTCCATTCCAGCAGCGCCAGGGGGAAAAAAAAATCTTCAGTTCTCAGGATGGATTACCAAATCAACAGTCTCGTTGTTGAGATCTTGCAAGCTAGGAAGCTCCTTAGCACCGTTATTGTTAGCCTCCGCCATTGCAACAGCGACAGCAACAGAGAGACAATATAGACAGCTGCTGGTGCAGCTTACACGATTGACCAACCAAACCCGCAGCCTCCCGTCACCAGCACCACCACGATACTGCTACTTCATTGTTGCAAGAACGCCATCAAAACTCATCACTCTTCTGTTGTTGTTGTTCTCCTCCTCCTCGTCCTCTTATTCCTGCTCCCTCTCTCTGTGCCTGCTGCTCCACGACTGCAAAAACTCTGCAACAACAAACGGCACAAGGAGCAGCCGGCGGCCGCGACGACTGCAACACACACACCACCAGACTAGGAGAGATAAAAGGATCCTTGGAACACAACAACAGAGCGTACATATACGGTACACAGACGCGCAGACGAAGGTGGCATAGAGACGAGGGCTCTGCCAGGCTGCAGCTTTTTGGCTGCTTTTGGCTCCCGTTTCTATCGCGGTAAATTGGTGAATTTCGTTCCACCCCGTCCACCGCGGTGAGGTTACTTTCTTTCTACCTAGTCTTTCTTCTGTTCGTTAACCTACTTGGATATTTACGTGCTGTAGTTTGTGTTGGCCATTGTTTTCACTTTTCACACCCCACCTCCTCATTTCCGCCGCCTTCCCCTCTTTTCCCCTCCGTATATGAGAAACTTACGAGTATCGTCACTGTACAATACAGAACTAATGTACAACATACACGAAACTATTACGGTTTTCTGAATACATCGCATTCTCGTATAATACGTTTTCATATACTATGCAAAAAATTTATTTAAATGTTACAATGAATGTATATTTTCTAAAATAAAATATACGTATTTGTGTTTATAGTATATTGATTCCGTGTATTTTTATACTGTATTATACGATTGTACCCACCGCTCTTTTGTGTGTCTCGGGTCTCGTCGTCGTCGAGCAGAAAGTTTTACCGTCGGAAATCGGCGACCCGCGGCCGCACGGGCCCCACGGGCAGTAGTGAATTAAAACTTTAGACATGTCAACGCGATTATTGGCTGCCAGCTTCTTTCTTCTTTTGTTTCATTGTTATTTTCGGGAGTCAGCCAACTGCCCGTTTCTGCCCCCCGCAGAAAAAAAGATTTTCTTTTGCAATAATTCGTGTTTCTGTTGAACCTTTCCTTTTGGATTTTCTTAATTTCTCCCATCTTGTCAAAAAATATCATGTTTCCTTTCTTCTCTTTATCTTTCTCTTCATACGAAAAATTCAACTCTGTGCTTTGTTACAAATTTTTTCTTTTCTTTTCCTGAATAAATGGGAAAATTTTGAGGAAAAACATTTTCTAGTGTAATTTTGATTAAATTTTGTTTTCTTTTCGGAATGTCCTCCCAACTTTTAATATAAAAAATTGAAAAATAAAACCCTGATTAGAATTTTTTTTCTTTTTTCTTTTTTTCTCCTTCATATAGATAATATCAATTTTTTGCCTTTTTGCCTTTTATTCTCTTTAAGAGACAATGTCATTTTTTTTTCTCTTTTTTTTTTTCTTATGGAAAGATATATCAGATTTTCCTTCTTTTTCTTTTCCCCATCTTTTCCTTTTGCTTCTTATGAAACAATGTCATCATCATATCCTCCTTGTGGACAAATACCAAAAAACTTTTCTCTCTTTGGGATTAATTAGTTAATTAATTAATTAATTATAAAAAACTATAAATGCATAGTTTACTTTGGCATAATATTGTTTTGACTTTCTATCTCGAAGGGTGAATTTTGCGGTGCACGTGAAATTTTTACTGACTAATTATTGGATGGATGTTGGTGCAATGTTAGGTAACTAGCAGTTCTGAAAAAGTGGAAAATTATTTTGCATCCATTCAGAGCATCCCCATCAAATGCAACAATATATTATTTTTTGTCTTCTTTCTTATTTTTTTCTTTTTCTTTTAAAAAAAAACAAACTTATTAGTGGTTCACCTTTTAAATACTTAGCACCCTTCTTGTTTCTTTCTTTAACTACCAAAGTTTTTACTACATGATTGCCTATTTTATTTCATTTTTCAATTTATTTTTAATAAGAGGAGGCTAGTACATACTAGGAAGAAAAAATCTTTATTCCAGTAATTTAGCATTTGTGAATTGATATAAGCATTTTTTTTAGCTACTTTAGGATTTGGAGCTACCCAAAACATGTTACTAATTTTTTTTAAAAGATTTGTTTTTTACCGAAGAACTTACCTTGGTAGCTTTCCGAACTAATTAAATTATTTGTAGAAATGTTGAAATTTTCAAACAAATATTTTCTTTTTTTCAAAGAAGAGGATTTTGTGAAGGAAAGTAAAGAATCGATTGAAATTGTTTTATTTTTCTACATGAAATTTTTCACATTTAATTAATCATGTGAGAGACATTTGATTCCGAGCTTCTCATATTGGTTAATTGAACTAGGACTTGTTGGTGGTTATATATATATATATATATAATTAATAGAACAATTGCAAAGAGGAACCCCAAACAATAAGAAATAGCAAGGAGACGCCCAACCCTGGTGGGTAAGTTTACCATGGTTTCTTTAGCTTGGAACCTAAACCAACCAAAACCGACTAGAGTTATCACATGTAGTTTGGTAGTTCAGCTAGCGTAGAGGTCCTTTCATTTTCCATTTCTTCCTTCTTTTTTTTTCTTTTTTTTTGGGCCCTTTTTTTCTTTTGGTTGTATTCTTTCCCTCCCCCCCCCCTCCCTTCTCCACCCCACAAACAACAAAATAGGAAATTTACTAATTTTGCTACTATTCCAACCTGGAGTGGGGCATTGGCATGGTTTAGCGTGGTTAAATATATCACCACTGAAGAAGGGAAAGTATTCTGAAAAGGGCTTTTGTTTTCCAATTAATTGGCTTGGTAGCCCAA
>Ga0116228_10003019_pt1 | contig 14737 bp, 12 predicted proteins | sample S1TSphfallax_2_FD_89694 | JGI IMG/M metagenome (GOLD analysis project Ga0116228, IMG submission 89694) | Host-associated microbial communities from peat moss isolated from Minnesota, USA - S1T2_Fc - Sphagnum fallax MG | ecosystem: Host-associated > Plants > Peat moss > Unclassified | place...
TGATAGCTGAAAATCATCATAATTATCATATGCTACTCTCTAAATAAATATACTATTCATATCACAATATAGTAGATAATGTAAAATATATATAATTTCAAATTTTTAAAAAATCATTTTTTGAAAAAATAAATTATTTGTTTTGTTAACATGGAAATTGACCCTAGGCTATGGTACCAAAAGTGTGGCTAGGGGCACCTTATTTTGGGAGATTTAATGTGATGAAACAAAATTAAAAATAATAAATAATAAATAAATAAATAATATATATCTTCCTTAATAGATGGATGTTGTGTAAAGAAATTAATTACATTGAGATACCCCCAAAATAAACAGTTCACTAGAAAAACCTAAACTTGGACTTGATTAAAAGTACATGCACACTTGGTAAATTGTTGATAAATAAGTGTTAGACTTAATAATGTGGAATTTCACGTATCATACATATGTTAAGTGAAATGTTGAATTAATATCAAATGTTAAATTTTAAAAATTCATTTATAAAAATACACCAAAATCGTGTTGTTAAATTGGTGGCCCAATTTTTGACAAAACAAATCAACAATAAGTTCACACTATGTGTGCTTGTGGTAGTGAAGGTCACACTAATTATGGTGCTTTAAGGTTGTTTCTAAAGTTTTTCATTACAACAAAAATAACTATGAGTTGCAATAAATTAAAAACACAAGAAATCATAATGGCTAAAGGAGAAATAATGGCATATTGATAATGAGAATGCATCAAAATTTATTTGCATGTTAAGTAGTGAACATTCGAAAGCTCTATTTTAAAAAATTGACAGAGACATAAAGTGACATTAGCGCAAAGTTTTAAATATCAAATGATGATCAAGAAATGTTGCAATAGATAAAGAATGAGGGCACAAGAGTGTTGGAATAATGATATGCCAAGATACAATCTCCTATCTTCTAGGTTTGCACAACACATAATTTGTCCTAATGGTAAATAAGTGTTAAAAAGACCAAAAAGGTAGCATACCACTAAGTGTCAACACGTATGTAATTATCTAAGTAATGTTAGTGGTAATTAAATTAGTAAATAGGTGTTAGGTTGTTGACTTGATTAATAAGTTAATGACATTAAGGACTAATAATTAATTTTTCTTGACACTAGGTTTACAAGCACCATAATTTTAGATATTTGTTGGGTAGGTGGTATGCCAAAATAGATGACAAACAAGGTTGGGCATTCTTGGCACATTCCAATGATGTTTAATTTTGAGGGCATGTGCATACAATGTTCACAAAACATAAAGGAAATCTTAAGGAATGGAAATATTTCTTATATTGAGTTATTAACCTTGGGCTCCTTAGGTTGCCATCATCTTGGTGGTTGTAATCAAACCTCAACTTTCTAGCAAGTGAATTCACAAACAAAAAAAAGGTATGAAAAAGAAATGGTTTTCCACTAGAAATCATTATTCACACATTATGTTTCAATTTTTAGGTGTTGACATCATGTTGAGATAGTGAAAATCTAGTCCATAGGTGTGCATATAGACTTCATCCCTATGTCAAAAATATTGTGTGTTTATGTGATTTTGAAACCTAAGGTCAATTTGGTAAATTAGAAATCAAATTTATTCCAAATTGCCTCCTTGAACAATGTGAAGGTTTAAAAGGTGCACACCTTCAAGCTATCAAAATCTTGTGTAATATTGAACAAATTCCTTGTTAAATACCATATTCGTGTTGTATTGAAATGGATGAAATCACATAAGTAGTTGATCTCACACATGTGTCATGAGCCAAGGCCTACTATTGAGAAAAACCCTTGCATTGTTGTATTGACTAGTATTGCTTAAATATTACATTTGAGCTTCACACTACTTTGCACTATTAGTGACGATAAATTTACATAAGGTTAAAATATTATTATATTTATATTTTACTTTACAAATTTATTTTTAAAAAATTGGTTACCATACATTCGTAATCCATGATCATACAGATTGTTTATGAAATCATTTTCATTTCCATTACTTTTAGAATATGATATTTCATTTTCACCTATTATAACATAAACATTTTTAGCATCCATGATATCCCTTTTGGCACCTTCATTGCATCAAAAGATTTGTTTTGAGCTTTTCCAACATTCCCCGATGTCCTTCCTACCATGCTTCCCAATGACCCTTGGTTTGAAAAAAATATAAAATATAAAATATTTTCAACCTTAATGCCCACAATGTCCCTTATGTACCTATTGGTGTCCTTCAATATATCCAACGCCGTCAATCATCAACATCTTGGTACCCTTTATTGCCCAAAAATAAAAATAAAAATTTCATATCCAACCCAATGGGCCAATGCCCCTAGTGTTTCCAACATAGCCTTTCAACAACCTTACTATTGTTGTTATTTTGTCATTCCTTGTCAACATTTTCATCTTTTTGTTGTTCCCCATCTTTCATCATCTTTGGTGTTGTCCATGTGTATTTTTGTTGTTGACCAACCTTAGATTCCTCAATCAAAATGTTGATTAATTTGGATTTTGAATAAAGATGTTTGAATTTGGGAATGTTTGGTAAGTTGATGTTTCATCTTCGGATGTTCTTTCAAGACCTTGGCTTAATAACAATTATCATTGTTTAAAGGTTCAATTTTTTTTGAAAAAATGAGTGAAATCTTCACTAATTTTTAAAGAGACCAAAGTTGAAGTTAAAAAATATATTATGTTGATTTGAAAAGAGAAGGTAATTAGAAAGAGGGAAAAATTGTTTACTTATTCTTGCAAGAGGGTGGTTAGAAGGGGCAAAATAGAATGTCCATACCCAAGTTGTGTATGGAGGTGATATTGAAAGATTGTTAAATGTCACTTCCCATTAAATATCAATAAATTTAATGCTTATATGAGTTTATTGAGCCTAAGAAATTTCATATACATAACATTGATGTATAATACTATAGAGTTGTCCAACTTTGATAAAATGTTTTGATAATTATTTCATTTTCAATGTTTTTAATTATGATCAAAATATGTCCACTAAAATATTTTAAAAAATATAAGATGAAGTTTAATGGTTTGTGTATTTATATTATATTTATTTATTTAATATATTTATATTAATTTATCACAATATTTTTCTTTATTAAAATCATCATTAAGTTGAAAAATACCAACATTAATATTCTTAGAAATTCAATAATTTAGTTTTAAAATTATAATTATAATGGGATTCCATATTGATTTATTTGTATTTTTTTTTTCAATACAAACCAAAATTACCCATGATGTTAAATTAAATGTTAACACAATATGAAAATTATTCAATATCCATATGTCGTAGTGTAATTTAAATCCATTAAACCACATTCTACATCCATACATTTTTTAGTGAATTTGATATTGATTAATTTTGATATTGTGTTAACATTTGGATTCAATTCCAATTCAACTGAATTTTATTGAACAATTGAATTAAGATTTAACTAAATTGAATTAATTTTTTAAAAAAATGGATGCATCTTGGTAGAAAATGAATTCAAAATATTTTTGTGAATATAGTGTTGGAAAAAAAAAACATAAAAAAAGACACAAATTTGAAAAGACTCCTTTCTAGACCTCTTCATTTATGAATGGGTTAAATAAATTCCAATTTGGAAATACTATCCAATATATGGTGATGACTTATGGAACCTAAAGTTGTCCTATGTACAAACTAGTTCTAATGAATCAACATCATTGGAATTAAAATGAATACCCCATTTTGTGCCTAGAAATTAATCACAAATCATTTTAACAACTAATGATTTGTTTAAGTGTACTTGTATCCAACATTAATTGTAAATAATGACTCAACATAACATAAACATAATGCACATGGATGAAGTATAGGATCAACTATATACTTTTCCATCCATTAATTATATAATTTATATTACTAATTATCACAATTTGTGATTACATTGTTGAGATTACATGTTATTGCATGGCATAATTTTGGAATTTCAAAAAATTTATTATTTGAATCGCCCAAGTCCACTTTTGAAGGTTTAAATTGATACACATGGTCAATTTGAAAGCTACCATGTGGCACATTAAGTATTTTTTTAAAAAATAAGTTAAAATATAAATTTTAATCCCAATTGCATGGCATAGGTTTAAACTGCATGGCATTTACATCTAAGCCACCATATGGGACCTAATCTAAGCTTAAGTTTTAATAACTTATGTGGCACTTGGGTTAGGCTTAAACCTAGGTCACATGACACCTAGTTAGGAAAATCATATTTCATTTTGGATTTAACTTTTAAGGGTAGTTCTTTTGAATAGCTCATCCCAAATGGCACTTTCATTTTAATGTTTAAAAAAAATGTTTATAGTGCACCTTTTTATATGTTTTAAAATTGAAATGCAAGATAAACCATATGGGATAAATATTTTAGTTGCAATATTTGTAAAAGTGAGGTGCAATTCATTAGCCTAAATCACTATGGGATTTTAAAAATGAAATAGATTGACTTCACCTTAATCATTTCACCTTGCTTAAAGTTACATCACCAAAGGGACATTATATAATTATCATGATTAGTTGACATAATTTGGTATTAATTATAATAACTATTTTTTTAATGTTATTGCTTTAAATATTTTAATGTTATTCTAAGTTATCATACCCTAAGTTATTATTAATTAATTTAAACTATTGAATTTTAGAATATTTTTGGTGATTTAGAACTATTCCACTTAAAGCTAGTTCACATTAAACTATATTAAGTTATCTATTATGTGTTGTTTTTTACTACTCGAAATTATAATACTTTTGAAAATAATAATAAAAAAATTAATTAAAAAAATTAATAATATACTTTTAAAATTTTAAATATAATTTTAATACACCCCTAAAGATATACCTATGATATATTCATAAAACAACCTAAACAACTTTTACAATTGCATTTTGGCGACTAATATAACTGATGGGATTTATTCGTTTATTTGTGAATGAAATTCATTTAAAAGTCATGCACATGGAAGGATGAAGCTTCAAATAATTGCAATGTAATTATGCCATAGTTGCAAGATAATCATAAAATTCTCATGGGTGGTTAATAGTTGTGAAAAAATGCACAAATGACATAGTCACATGTAATTACAAAATGGTTGCTTGCAAAATACTAGATTTCTTGTGTTAAAAACTATTGTTTGTTTGTGAGTTAAATGCATATGCTATGTTCACATTTTCAATCATATGGTTTCGGACATGGTTTCAGGATTTCAAATTAGGCCTATTCTCTATGGCCATAGCCATGCGTTCTTTGCAATTGAGAGAGAGAGAGATCTTAGTTCGATAGATAAGGAAGCCCGAGCAGATGTAACAAACAGAGAGTGTATATGGCTTGTAGACCAACGTATAGGCCTTTTCATTTGCTGTTAGCGTGGTGGCCGGAAAGAAACCTTTTACATTGTTGCTATGTCGATGAATGAAGTGAATTATTTTTTCACTAGTAAAATGAAAAAACAACACCATTGGGTAAGTTTTAAGACAATCCACTTAGAAGTTCAAAACTCTAGAGGTAACCAAGTAATTATAATCAATCCATATTTGATAGTCTAGAGAGGAACAACAATTCTCCAAAAAGTAGAGTCCGGAGACCAAAGTGAGGACTTGATTGTGTTTTGATATGGTTTTATTTGTGATTTTTAGAGGGAAAAATGGAAGAAAATTTGCCAAACTATTTCATGGGTTATCTTTTGGAAGGACCTTCTTCTCCTTCTTCTCAAAGGTTAAAGTTAAGGTCTTTTCAAGTTGTGAATTTGAATTCTCCTTTTCAACCTTTGGGTTTGGGGTTGGGCTTAAGTGTAAATGTTGGCTTGAGTGCCCTTAAACTTGGGGTAAGGCCTCAAATTGATAGGAGATTGTAGAGTAATGGAAAACTCCAAATGATGATTGATTTGTGGGAGGAGAAGCATTGGGAATAACAAAGGCAACCTATGGCTCCAAAAGATTGGAAAGAGCTTACCGACAAAATCAATGTAACATTCCCTAATGAGGTGTCACACACTTGGAAATAGTGTCAAGACAAAATCACCGAGACGAGAGAGGAATATCGTGAAGAACATGAGGTGTGCAATGAAATAGGTGTTCCTTCTTCCTCTTGGTCATGGTATGAGAAATTTCATAGCATTTTAGGAAGAACACTAAAAATGACAAGTGCAATTGGTGGCATTGATCAAGGTTCTTGTTTACCATATCTTCAAGTGGTAAACTTGGATGATCATCCTAATTCTATTCCAAAAACACAACCACTTGAAAGCCTTGAACATCAAACCCCAATTTTTGTTGATAGTAATGATCATGTCACACCAAATCACACATTTAACCAAACATTTGTATAATCTCACCTAGGACAAGGGAATGTAACTTACTTGGCACTAGAGGCAAACCCAATAACAAAGTTACAAGCAAAAAAGGATGTTTGTCTAGGGCTTTCCTTCCATTGTAGAAGCTATCAAAGAATATTCACAAATTGCGAAAGAATTAGAGCTTTTAAAGATGAAAATGACAAAAGAAATTGCAACCGTAGAGTGAACAAGTTGGGAGGAAATTGTTCTTAGAGGGTCAATTACAAATGGTTGTTCTTTTTGTTGAAGTTTTAAAGCCTAGAGATCCAAGAGGGCTTAGTTCTTCTACATGTGGTAGCATCTGACATCATGTTTTTTGAGATTAATGACCATATCAATGTCAAGTAATTACAATGTATGATGATGAAACAAAATTTATGCCAATTCATGTTCAAGGTACAACTCATAGAATCAAAACCTTTATGGATGATCCATTAACCATCGTTGAAATAAAGCCCTTCTCATTAATTTCTCCTACTCGTTTTGCTTGCTTTCCATCCTTCAAGGTTGGTAACCTATTAACCCTAAATCCTGCAAGGTTTGTTCTTCAACCAAAACAGTGAAAACATAAAATGTCATTAGGTAATACATCATTATATTCTATCTCTCATATCAGGTGTTGGATGTCATGCAATGGCCTCCACCATTTCCCAATGAGTTCTTTGTTTTGGTTCTACCCAAAACAATAGTTTACAATGTTTCTTCCTTTTTCTCAACAAAGTCCACAAAATTGGTTGAACCCCAAAAATTGAAGGTGACAAATTTTGAAATAATAAATCTCTACCTCGTGATGTGCAAAACAAAGAATTACCGAATGTCACTGAAAGGAGCATCCAAATTAAAGTAACCCTTCCAACACATATATGATCCATGGTGACTATACAATTATCAACTTCAATAAAAACCCTAAAAATCATAGACCTGAAAACAAAAAAGCCCCAACCTTCAATAAAAAAAACCATTTTTCTTTTTCAAAATAAAATCAACAATACAAAATCACCTTTAAAAAGTGAAAAACAGAAAAAAATCAAATTCAAAATCAAAATATAATTTTTAAAAAAAACCAGTGAACAAAATTAACAGAGAGCTCTATGGCCTTGCACAGAAGCTCTTGAGCCTCTGGACTTGGGAGCCACTGTAGACTCTTTTGAGAAGGAAAAGACTTCTGGCGGCTCCTGTGAGCAGCTTTCTTCTCCCCTTTGTAACTTTTTTTGGGGGAAACAGACGCCGAGGGCGAAAATGGGTTTGAGGGTGGATGCTGCGGAATCTCGCATGAAGAAGAAGGTTGAAGAAGAAGGTAGGCTCTTGCTCCAGTTGGAGTTTGGACGATTTTTGCTCAAGTATCGACTGTTTCCTCTTCTTCACAGCTTCAATCTTGATTTCTGATTTTCTACAAGCTCTAGTTGTTTGATTATTTTTTTGTTTCTAGTATCTTGAAATGCGTCCGTTTCTTGTTCTTGTTTATCTTTTAAGAAAAAAAGGATATTGTGTTGTAGCCTAAAGAGTCATCTTGCCACAAAGAGGAGTTTGGGGTTTGGTGGGTGATAGAAAGGGTAAGTAACTCTCTGGTTTTTCTTAAGGGGAGGGAGAGGTTTTGTTAGCTGTTTCTCTTGTGTCTCTAGTCTGGCATTGGTGGTTTACTCTGAGGAGATTGTTTGCATCTTCTGGAGGGTATTTTCCGTCCAAAACATGCATAATCTTATGAGGCAATAAAATCACTTCATGTATGGTAAGAGAGAAGCTAATGTGTGGGCATATGCTAGCCCTTCGCAGCAAGATGAAGGCACGAGCACTGAAAGAGTGTGATGAAATATCGCAAAATTTGCTGAATGCGCAAAAGGAAGAACCCTCTCTGTGATTTGGTCATGCTGATCCCAGGCCCGAGAATTGAATAACTGCCTTCATCAATAGTAAGTCACACAATCAACTTGTTATTTGTTATTTCCTTGTCTTTGTTGACAGTTGCTTCTTATGTGGGAGGAATATTTGTGAAAGTCTGTTTTAGGGTTTTTGAAGGGTTTGAGCAACCAAAATGCTGGAATTAAATCCATAATAGGACTGTAAACTTTTTTGGTTAGCAATGAGCTTTCACACCAGACTGAGCATTTTACAGAGATAGTCAAAATTTGGTGGCAACTTCTGCACTAGAACACACTATTGTTACAGGTGCACTTGATGGAAATGTTACACTGGCAGAATTCATGTCATTAGTCTTTAAGGTTCTGTGGAGGTTAGAGTTTTAGAAGTCATTGTGATTTGTCTCCTTAAGGACATTGAAGTGACTATGAGTAGGGTAAGGTCCTAGGCTGAGGGCATTACCAGAAGAACAGCCTGTACAAGGTGGGTTTAGGGTTTATGCTCTTGAAAATGAAAGAAGGAATGTTAAAAAATGGGAGATACCTCCCAAAAAATGGAACAGCCCTCTTGAAAACATAAGGCACTGACAGTTAGTTGATGTCAGATTCTGCCTTATAAGGCACTCTCCAAATACACTGTCAAATTTTTAGCAGTGCAGTACAGGTAGATTCAGCAAGTAGATTCTGACAGCATATGAGGTGCTTGGGTGAAGAAGATGTTTAATGATTGATTTTGTTTGCAGCACCAATGATGAAGTCCTTGAGAAGTTCAAGAAGCAGTATGAGGAAGAGAGGTTGCTCAGGAGCTAAGATATGAGTTCCTTGTTTCTCAGGCGCTTTTTTTGCTAGCACTCTAACTTGCTATTCTTTTGTATAGTAATTCAACAATCAGAATTTCTGCATCATGATGCTCTCATGTGGAGTGAGGTACTCCTGTCTTTTTGTAGATTTAGTGCTGTGTTGAGAGAATTTAGAATAGTAATCTCTTCCTGTGGCACTTGACAGGATGCCCATGCCAAGATTCTTGTGCATCCACTAATGGACAAGCAAAGTTTTCAAAAACATGTACATATCAACACCAAATGAGACACAAGAAAGGCCTTGTTTTAGAGAGATATCCTATTCAGCTGCAGCACTCAACTTCAAATGCCTTGTGCCCAGCAGTAATACTACAGGGGAGATGTTAAGGTAGTGGGTATGACCCCAACAGTGACTGGTGGATGGAAGGTAAGTTGTGTTATGGCAACCTGAAGGCCTCCCACCCTGTTTCACTGATTGAGGACTCTACTCACTGCAGTAGATTTATCAATCACAGCAACAACACTGCAATTGACATAATTCCAGAATTTATTTCAACAGGTCTTTGTAGGCACATAGATGATACGAGAGTAATTAACAGGTGCCAGAGCACAGGTTGTTGTTGAGATAATTTCATGCTGACCTGTTCCTGTACCTGTTTTGTTCAAGTGAAACAGATTACAGTAGGCAAGATACTTCCAGCTTCCACCTCTTAGGAAAGCAGACTGAATTTGGGCAGGAGTAGTGATAAGTTCCTTTCATGCTTGATGTCTGGTAACTGCTATCTATGTCTGCTTGCAGCAGTTTTCCCATCCAAATTTGTTCATCTTCTTCGTGGTTGAGGATGTGGGGGTGTATTGAGTTGGACTGTTGGTCTTTTGTGGATATGAGAGAAGAATGCATTTTTTTGGTCTCATATGGATCTGAGAGCACAATTAATCACAAGGTAGCCAAATTGAAATCTTTGACTGAATGAAAATTGGAAGGATCTTTGAGTCCCACTCTCGGAAGTAGAGCTATGGTGGTATCACAGCAACCAAATTACTTTGGTGAGCAGCTGTGTGGGCCTTGCCCTTGCATTTGTGGTACCTGAATGCAGGTTAGACAGTATCTGGCACCATTGTCAACTCAGCTTGCATGGATCAGGTGATGGATGGGCAGGGTTTAATTGAAGCAAACGTCAAGTGGCTTAACAATGTACCAGTGCTTTCAGTCAGTGTCTTTTCTGTCTAGAAATCAACAATTTGATTTTGAGTTGTCATTTCTTAAATTGCAGCAACCTTGATGCTCACTCGTTTCATTGGTCCCACCTTTCAATTACAGTCTAAATATACAATGATGTCCACTTTGCATGTGAACCTGTTTGGTGTGAATTGATAGGACAAACAAGTTCCAGAAAAATAGTGCCAATTATTTGTTTACTGGTGCATGTTCCTTCAGAACCATCTGAGGTAAGGTGTACAACAAAGAACAGTGAAAGTTTGGAGTTTTAAAGGAAACATACTCTCAAAACTGGGAGTATGTCTGATAGAGTGACACTCTTTTTCCCTTCAAGGGAAAAAGTTCAATTCAGAAATCCAAGAACAAAATGGACACATGCTAGGGCATGCAATGGTCCACAGATGGACTTCAAATGTCTGTTCATTCATCTGCTAGAAACTTGAGGCACCTCAAGATTCTGAAGGCAAAGGACTAACTTCTGAATTTTGGAAAACCAACTGGTAAGATATCTTTTCTCACAGATTTCATTACAGAATCCAGAGGTTTTTTTTTCATGGATGTCTCTGCTGCATCTGCAAAAGCTTTCCTGACAAAGAATGTGCAAGCTTCAGTTGAGGTCAAGAGCTCAGGTGAAAAATATGCAGTCTTCAGGGTCAAGAAATCACTGGAGGAATGTGCTGATGGGTAAAATTGTGCTGGGTGAAACTTGGTGTGATGTTTCTTTGGACCAATTGTTGCCAAATTTCCACCCAAGATATTTGGCAATTAACACTTCAGGCCCAAGTCTCATACATATGCATCAAAATGCTTGCATATAGAAGAGGTTTTGGAATTGCTTGGAGAATCTTTGATTCCAGAAGCTTGATGTTGGGCCCTTACCAATTCTTTGAATTCTCTGTATTCAACACTTCTTCCGCCTTTTGTCTTCCAGAAAATTTCCATTGTCAAGGTGATTCCCATTGACACAGTTTTGAGAAAGTCTTGGATGTTTTCCCCCCAGAAATGAATTTCAAGAACATGGTCAAACTACTGCATCCAAGCGAGGCTCAAATGAGATTCCATCCAGGAGTCCCTCTCTCATTCGCTCATCAGGCAGGGAGCACCGAGGCAATCGCCTCCAGAGCTTCTTTGACAAATCATACAACAGCACTAGCCTGTCTCTGAAGCCCCCTGTAATGTAGAGCATGACAAGGTCACTGTAGCCAGTGCAGCTGAAGGAGGCACCATCCTTCAGAAATTCCTCACACAGTATACTTGGCATAGTGTCCACCTACAATCATATTGCAAATCATATAACTTGTCAGAAATCACTCCTTCAATTGCATTCTACTTGGGAAGAAAAGTTCCTTACAGGTTTGCTTGCAAGAGTGTTTTTCAATGATCAAAGAAAGTCATTTCGATTCTTAATCAGTTGATCAGCTCACCTCTATCCACTCCAGCTGCGTCCGCTCCAGCTCCAGAATACAGACTCGTTTGGTGATGTCATTCTTGAGGAGCCCACCAACTGTAAATATCCGTCCCTGGCATTCAACCAGTGCATGATAGTCAAAGGCATGTGGCATGGGTGCTTGAATCTGGCTCCACACACCCTGCTGGATGTCATAAGCCACCAAGCCATCGAACTGGAATCGTCTGGAGTACAGAAATCCATTGCACAGAATTCCATGGTGCCATCTGTAAAACCCTGGGGGAAGAATACAAGTCTTCTTCCAACAGTTGATTGCTGAATCATAGACCTTCATGAGACAAAAAGATTCACATCAAGATTGACAAGGTTAGTCTTCTCTGCCCTAAAATCATTCATCTCATCATCATGTCAATGCAAGTAGTAGCATAATCTTCTTTGCATGATGCTTATGTGTGTTGACTGTGTGGTAGGAGGATTGGGGGAACACTCTCTCAAGCTGGTAACCATTCAAATTCTTTTTCAATTGTGGTGAGTGCAAAGTGTATGAATCTTCTTCAACAGTCTAAGATGATTGTCTCTGGAAGCTAGCTAGCTGTACAGGCTAGATGATCATTTCTGTGAGTCATGGGACATCTGAGAGTCGAAAACTCTCATGAGTTTTGTGCAAATTCGACCTACTTTTGGTGAATTCTTGCTCACCTGTTTCTCTTGTCATTTGTATGAATGTGCAGGTAGAAATTAAACTAGCATTGTGGGTCATTGCAGATTGATTGATGAGATTTGACAGAAGATGGAAGATCTTGTTGGGAGAGCATTGCAATCTATGTGCGCTGTCATAGTTAGCTTTGAAACTCTATTTCTGCTTTGCTCGGAGGTGGTTTTGTTACCTCATAAATCTCACAGTTGCCAGCTACAAGAACCTTGTAGGATTTGGTGTCTCTGTCAACCACCATACCCACAGTGTAAAGTCTGAAGGGAGGGTTAAGCATGGGAGGAAGATGTCGGCATGCCTTTGTCAAAGGATTGCAGACCACAAATGTCTTCCAACCATCAGCATAGCAACCAAAGCAAACCAAACCTCCAGCGGCTGCAGCTGGGAAGAAGGTCTCCTTTTGTGGCAGTGAAGGCAGAGGGATGTGGTGCCATTTGTTCAAGCTTGGATCAAAAGTAGAGCCATCTCTGTAGTGATCATCAGTGAACATCAAAAACCATGGTTCTTGCGCTGGGGATTCTGAGTAAGCTTGCAAGAAAGTGGAAGAGTGTATCAGATTGTACCATCCTTTACACACACTGCGAAACCTGAAGAAACATGCTACTGGCAAGCGAGTCAAGATTCTTTCTACAAGATGCTCTGGAAGATTGCTCCAAATGTTTGCTCTCATTACAACCTCATTGGAATTGCAAGCCACACCTCCATTTTCACAGTCCACCACTTTGAACATCTCCAGAGCTCTCACCTTTGATCTTGTCATTGCCATGGGAGGCACTGCCACCAGCAGTCAAAAAGGTTTATATTGAACAAGAAGAAGCTATTATAAGCTTCTCAAATGTAGAGTATTGCCGGTTGTTGTTGTTGCTGCCATTGCGGCACAAGAAGAGCATTGAAAGCTTCAATCTCATGTGTGTTCCACTTAATTCCTTCAAGAACCTAGTGATAAAGGAGGAGGATCTACTCACCTTCATCCTTCCCTATGCTTCCATGCTTCATGCTCTTCTTACTCATTTGCATTCTTCATGAATCCCCCATAAGAAACAATGTAATAAAGCGACAAACCTCTTCCACTCCTCACGCACAAAACGCCATTCAAAGTGCATTCAGAGCATTTTGACCGATTCTTCACCAGCAAAGAGCCTCCTCTGCCAGAAGAGAAGAAGAAGCTCGAGCCGCAAGGAAGCAAAGAGGCGTGGCTCTTCGCCTACCGGATCTCCAAAGTGGCGTCTCTTCGCTCGCTGAGCACCTCATCCCTTCCTTCCTTGTCACTCGCTTCCTTCTCTGCGCTTCTGCACACCAGAAAGCAAACCCTAGAAAGCAAACCCTGGATGAATGAATGTAGGCATTGCATTCATCCAAACCTAGTCAGCCCCACCCAACCCCACACCCCACCTCCAACTATGACCTGCATGCATCTACCTACCTTGTAGCCACAAAGTGCGTTTCCTACCTTACAAATCAGTGTACTAGAGCCTAGGGTTAGTTTCAACACATAATTTTCTTTTTTCTTTTTCTTTTTCAAAAAATTGATTCATAAATTTTATGAATTTGAAATTATTATTTTTTCATGCTTTATTATGGTATTGTCATATGAAGAGTGACATTATTCAAGATTGTAGCTTGTGATAGTTATGATGGTTTTCAACAGCTCGACATCATATTTTCATGAAGATTTGTTTCACTATTTTGAAGATGATTTAATAATGAAATTGAACAAAGATTTGTTTCATTATTTTGAAGATGATTTAATAATGAAATTGAACAAAGATTTGTTTCACTATTTTGAAGATTATTTAATGATGAAATTGAACTTAGTATAAAATACTTTTCAAGAATGTTTGTTTGTAATCAAAGTGGTAATTGCCCATAGGAAGATGTAGAAAAAATGACAATCATCCATACAAAAATTTAACCAAATCTGGCAATAATCCAGAAATAAAGTAGAAATTTTTTAATCATCATTCTATTTTTTGGTTACACAATGACAACCAACTATCCAAATATGGTAATTTTTACTTTTTTTTTCTTTCACTTATGGCAACCAAAAACCTCCAAAATCACTTTTTGTTTATTTTGAATTTTTAGTTTCACTTTTTGATGAAAATTTCATTAGTTTTTAAAAGGTTATTATCAATCTATTATATAATTACAACATTGTGTGTGTGTGTGTGTGTGTGTGTGTGCGTCTTTTACTTATCTTTTCATTTACTTCACACGTTTTGGGGACGGTTTTGCTGTCTGTCTGTCTGGTGTCTGTCCGTCCAGGTCCTGAAACCCATACCTTTTCGTTTCAGGTCTCAAGAAATGAGGGGTCTGTTTGTTTAGAGACATGGGGCAGGGGCAGGGCAGGGCGGCCAGGGCAGGGCAGGGGCA
>Ga0116228_10003020_pt1 | contig 14735 bp, 12 predicted proteins | sample S1TSphfallax_2_FD_89694 | JGI IMG/M metagenome (GOLD analysis project Ga0116228, IMG submission 89694) | Host-associated microbial communities from peat moss isolated from Minnesota, USA - S1T2_Fc - Sphagnum fallax MG | ecosystem: Host-associated > Plants > Peat moss > Unclassified | place...
TGCCATGTTCGAGCAGGTGCAAAACGTTGGGGATGAGATCGGCGATGAGGTCGAAAAGTACCTCAGCCTTGGCGTCGTCACATCGTCGTCATTTATCGACGTGATGGAATGGTGGACGGTGCGAAAGGACGTGTTTCCTGCACATTACCAAATGGCAGCAGACTACCTTGGCACACCTGCAACGTCAATGCCATCAGAACGCGTGAACAGCATGGCAGGACGAGAGTTCACAATCGCGAGGCAGTCGCTATCATCGTTTGTGTTTATCCAAACAATGTGCTTGCGTTCTTGGATTGACACAAGGGTGATCAAAGTACCATCGAATCGAGCCAAGGTGGCGGTTGACATTGAGAAGGCGCTCGGTGACGGTGCGACAGCTAGTGTTGCCGCCATTTTTGATCAAATCGCAGTCGAGCAAGACCATTGGGAAGATGAGGTTCTTGATGACGGGGTTGTTGAACTAATGAATTCGCAATTCGAACGCTTCAAATCTTGTTACAACAATCAAATATTTTCATTTGACTATTGGAGCTCCAATTGTTACTTCTATGTGGTTTCGATAAATGATTCATTCTGCCTCTTTAGCTATTATACCTTCCTTTTTGCCGAAGTAAATATTTTTTTGGTAAGGGTAAGAAATTACTCCACCACCTTCTAGTTGGCCTATTCCTATTCCAAAACCTGCTTGAACTTAGCCGATTCTAAATTAATGGAGCCCAACATCTTACTACTTTTGGTAAAACATTTATTGAAATGGAGTAATTCATTTCGGTAATTAGAGTTTTTGGTTTCCAACTCCTAGACCCTCTTCCTTGTGCCTTCCATGTTTTGTAGTTAAGTGTGGAAATGTTGTATGGTAAGTACGTCCTATCAGTTTCCTTCTATTATTAAACCAATTGGTTTTTCAAGGCCACTACCTCCTACATGTTTTTTTGCAACATTCCTTTTATAACATCCTTTTTAGTTGTGATTAATTGAAAACTTATCGAAATGTTGTCCATTGTTTCAGCAAACTCTTTCGATCAAAGTAAGCGGTCTTCTAAACTTTTTTGTGAAGATAGAACCAAAGGAATTAGGACCTTTTTAGTTCCAATTGGTGGAGGAAAATTTTGACCTTATACCAAAAATGAGGTATCAAGGGGGCAATGATCTTTGGTTGACTCACTTGAATTCTATGCAATGTTTCCACTAGAAAAATATTATGGTGGAGTATCCAACTTTGGTATATCTCCTATTGGAATTGCTTTTCTTTCTAGGCATGTGTGTAACTGGTTAGAAAGATTTGTAGGGGTTTTAATACTTGTAGGCATTAAATGTAAATTTGATTGAAATCTTGCATCGGAAATTTGTTCAATTTGAATTGGATTCAGATTCTACGTTCTGCTTTTCTTCTATGGACTTGATGCTTCTAGTGACCACTTCATCAAAGTGCACTTCCTTGGCGACAATATATGATTTCAGGGATGAAGCCAACTCAAATTCCAAGACCCCAACACTAATAGCAATAATGGCGAGATTTTCAATTGCCTTGAGGTTTTCAATTAGGTACTTGTCCCACCTCAATGTCCTCCATCTATTCGTTGAGCTCAATGGGTGTGCACCAAAAATGCACTCTTGGAATTTTGTTGCTTCTTGTAGCCTAAACTTTCGGTATTGATGTGGCAACACCTTCCTCCTCTTCTAATTCCAATAGGATGAATATTGTGTCTATTGAAAAGCAATTCTGAAGTAAGATGTCTACCATTTATGCAAATTTGAATTCAATTTTGTCCCTACTTGTGCTAGGTTTTATTAGTGCAAATAGATCCTGCAACCTACTATAGAGTTTATTGAAGACTACACCAAACCAATTCACATTCACCCCTTGTTCGCCCAACATTACAAAGTTCATCAACTTTTTTGCCACGAAGGTAAGTCGACTACCCTTCAACTATATTACCTAGATTAAAGCTAATAATCTAATTACATACATTCTCTTGAGAAGGGAAACCTTCCATCCTTTTCAGTCGACTAGTGCTTTTGGTGGAACGATTTTTTGGTAAATGAACACCTCATTTTCTTTTTCCTTTTCCTTGGTCAATTTGGGTGGCAATTTGCTAATGCCTATTTTTGGTAGGTTGAACATTTCAACCATCATTTTTTCGGTTATGAAAACTGAAACTCCTTGCACAATTGATTCTATAATTTTCAGTTGAACTAGGTGATGGCATCTAGAAACTCCTTCACTAGCGATTAGATCAAACTGAATCGCATGCCCAACAAACTATAAATGTTGACATGTTAAACCCACTCCATATCTCTTTTGGCAATCCACCATTGAAACTTCTCCATCTCCAAAAAAATGATCTTTCCCCTATAAAAAAAAATCACTACCATTTTTTCTTTTTTTGTCATCACAGTCAAATTTTGGTGCATCATGGCCACCACCTAGTTCTAATTCTAAACTCTCTCTTCTATTCATCTTTTCTATCGTCCCCTTATTAATGTTTCCCTTCATTTTCACCAACAAGAAATTGATATGAATTTTTGCAGCATAACAATACTGGAAAGAAGGAAAAATTGAATGAACAATTCCTTTTTTTATACCAAAGTTCGGGTCCTTAAACTTGATGCCGGTTATACAAACCATTTCTAAAATACATATGAACTCTTGTCCTCTTGGCATCAGTTCATTGGTTTGGATGAAAACATAACCAATGATGATTACCCCAATTATAAAATATAACCTTAATGATTATAGGATGGAATTTTTGTTGTGCAGATTTTATACCGAAATCAATTTGTGTTGATTTCAAATCGAAGAGTTTAGAATCTACTCCAACTAATTATAGGGTGAAATATTCAGTCAGGTATTCTAGGCCAAAATTATTTTTGGCTAATTCCAAGCTGGAATTTGTTGTTGAACTAAAAATTCCCTCTATTTTGTGAAAAAAACTCTAGTAAAATGCCAACTTTTTGGTGAATCTTTATTAAAATCCGATGGACCAAAAATTTCTTCTAGTTAGGTAATTTTGTATTCTAATTTTTTTATGTTAATAACTATTTTGGTTGATTCCGATTTTTAGTGGAAGCATATCGAAAACATTTTTGTGAATCGTCCTTGTTTTCTAAGTCCTTGTGTTCTAAATCTTCCTTGTGCTCTCCTCCCCCTTTGATGGTAGCTTCAAGTCCTTTGGGAGCTTTTCCCGAATATCTACAGGGCTTGAACTTGTTGATGTTCATTAGAATGGGATTTGGTTCAAACTTGTCAATGTTGAAGAGTAGTATAATATTATTAGGGAGACAATATTGTATTGTATATGGACCAAACCACCAATTTTTGAACTTTCTAGTGTGTTATTTTTTGCCCTTTGGAAACCAAAGAATTATGTCCCCCATAAAGAAATTTTTAATTCTATGGTTTTGTTAAGCCCATAACATTGTGTCCCATTGCCTTGTACATGTTTGATCTATTGTTTCTTGGTGGGTTTCATCCAAGTGCTCCAATTTTTCCATCTGATTGGTCAAAATACAAATTGGAGAGAAGTCTTGATCGGGATGTGAATTGCTTGTGGGCAACAAGTATTATGTTGACATCAAAGGGTAAAGGCCATAGACTAGCTAAAATTGTGTCTCTAGTGGTTACCTTGAATGTTGTGTAGTAAACATACATAATTGTGTGCATGTGTTCATCCCAATTGGTGCAGTTCTCATTCACCAACTTAGTAAGCAATGAACCAATGACTTTGTTGGTGGATTTTGCTTGTCCATTACCTTGTAGGTAATAAGTCATCAAAGTTGTATGTTGTAATAGAAAATGGTTTATAAGGATTTCAATGGCATCATTGATAAAGTGAGTGCCCTGATCACTTACCAAGGTAAAAGGACATCCAAACCATGTAAGAATGAATTTGGAGATGAAATTTGTTGTCATAGTTATTGTATTTGTGTGTAGTGCCTTTGCTTCCACCCGCTTGGTGGCATAGTTGGTAACTACCAAAATGTATTTCTTTTCAATATACTTGTTTATGGGTTTGATTGGGTTGACAAAATCCAATCCCCATCTCATGAAAGGTTATACTAGTAATCAAGTTACAAATTTCATTATATTATTTCGTATTATATACCTTGTTCATTGATAGTTGTCACAAGCTTGGTAATATTGGAAAACATCCTTGTGCATTGTTGGCCACTAATATTTTGCATCCAAGATTTTGTGAATTGTGATTTCAAATGAAAAATGCTCACCATTGACTCCTTCATGCATTTCTAGTAGCACTATGGGGAATTTCAAGTCTTAAACGCAACACCTCAAAACTTAATCTTAACCTTGACGATACAATTTGCCCTATACCAAAGAAAAACATAAAGCTTTCAAGGTTAGTTTTTTCTTTTGCTCTTGGCCATATTGAATTGGAATTCTTTTGGTAGTGAAATACTTGAATTTTTTTTATAACCAAACCAATTGTAAAAGGAAAAGTGGAGCATTCATTGTTTTGTCTAGTATTCCACTTTCCTTTGTGAGATCAAACATTCAAGAGAAGGCATTCACCACAAAGTGAAATCCCCCTAGTTTATAAATTATTGAAAAATTGTACTCCAAGAAGAAAAGTAGCCGAATTGTTATTATCCCTAGAATTCAAGGTTTTTAGACCAAGTATAACAACGCCATATGGTCCACATAAAAGATGAATATGTTACCCAACAAGTAGTAACGAAATTTATGAAGATCATAAACCATTGCAAGTGCCTCCCTTTCAATTGTCGTTTAATTCCATTCATCATTATTGAACAATTGCAATGCATAAGCAATTAGTTGGTCGCATTTTTTAATAAGGTTTTATGCTAGCATAACCACGACTGCCAAATTAAAAATGTTTATGTGAACATGAAACTTGATGGCCCAATGAGGTGAAATCAAGATTGATGCATCCATGTCGCGTTGCTTGATTTCTTCTCAAGATTCTTGGCATTCTACCGTCCATCCAAAAGCTTTTGTCTTTCGCAATAACTTGGTAATGGGGTAAAAACGGGCTAATAGGAGCCAACAACAACCTTTTAAGTCACTATGACTAATCTTGAAAATATGATGTGGCAACATAGGATTAGATGAAAATTCATGAGATAATGTTAAACAATGATGTTTAAATAATGTTTTTACACAATTTCACTATGCTATAAAACACTAGTTACAAGGTTTTAAATGTGTTGAAATGTATTCTATATTTATTGGATTACCTTTCAAACTTTACTATATGTTAAATTAATATATTAAAAAGGGCTTCACATAGATACAACATATTCTTTCAACATTAACTTAATTTATGAAATGTATGAATATCAAAACCAAGGATTGGTTACACTAAAATTGGCTCATATTAGCTTGGTTTTACCCAATGGGAGTCATAATGAAATCAAAGTCCTTGACGAAACACTTAAAATATTGTGCCATGCCATTGAAAACCTAAATTTCCTTAGGTGTTTTCAATGTAAGCATGTGAACAATAGCTAAAAGTTTTTTCGGATATGGTAGCTTGCTTTCCTTGGATACCACGTATCCTTAGATAACGCTTGAATGCGCAAGAAACATGCATTTTTCAGGGTTCAAGCATCTATCAAATTCTTTACAATTATCAAAGCATAGTCATAACTTTGGTAAATGGGTGTCTAAATTGTTGAACACGCTAAAGTCATCCATGAATAATTCCATGAGCATCCCAAGATAGTCCTTGAAAGCTATACTCATTTCTTGTTGATAAATTGGTGGAACATTATTGAGCCAAAATGGCATGACCACCCAAATGAAAGTTTTTTAATCGTTGATGAATGTAATCTTGTACCTATCTTCAAGGGCAATCATGATTTGGTGATACTTGGAAAATCCATCCAAATGAATAGACTTCATGTACCACCACTTCATCCAACACCTTTTTAGTAAAGGGTAAAGGATATGGATCCTTCTTGGTAACATCATTAAGTTGTCAAAAATCCACACAGATTTGGAGCTTGCTGTTCTTTTTCACTATGACAACAATTGGCGATAACTAACTAGCTTCCCCCATTGGAACAATGAAACCAACACTTAAAAGCTTGTCCAAATCCTAGTTGAGCACTACAACATAATTTGGGTTCATTCGGTACCTAGTTTGATGAGCAAGTGGGATAATAGTGTTGACTTCGATGTGATGCTGAATAATTCATGGTAGAATTCCCTTCAAGTCGGTATAATTCCATGCAAAAATTTCCTTATACTCCCAGAATAATGTTTTAATATACAGTAAACTCTCTCTAAACTAATACTGTGTAAACTAATATTCTCTTTAAACTAATATGCGGGCATAGGCCCGTGGCGGGCCTCATACTTAATCTAATTTGTGTAAACTAATATCCTCCATAAACTAATATCTTCCGGTGGGTCCCAAGGATAGTTTAGATAGAGTTTACTGTATGTGGCAAATGGTTTAGCCAATGTCACATTCAACTTAATCGTCTAAGGATTTTTTATAGTTTCCAAATTGAAAAATTGTACTTATTGATCCTCAAGTAATGTCCTGTGTGCAATATCCAACTCTTGGACTTTGATACGTGTAACCATAGTATCAACCAAAATCTATCACTTAGAATGTGGAAAGTTGAATGTAAAATCCTTTATATCAATTTTTGCATTTAAAATTACAGCATTGAGAATTTACAATTCTGGTAATGTGATAGTCTTGAATGTAAATAAATTTGGTTTTGCTATGAAAAATATTTATTTTTTTCATCTATGACTCCTTCCATTAAGTCGTAGTATAACAAAACCTGAGGACGTTTGGTATTATTATCCAAATGTTTGGTGACAACTATGGTTTGCAATGTGCAATTAACTTCAATTGTGATGAGGTTGTTTCCCCAATAATGAATAACACCTGCATTACACAACCATGGTCAACCAACAACATGGAATAATTGGAATCCAAAACATTGTTTCTCATTATCGTGAACATCGCAATGTAAGGAATCCTGTGAATGTAGATTTTGAGGTCCTTAATGAGTCCAATTGGTTTAGTGATGGTTTGATTCACCATGTGGAGTGTCTATGATGTTGATTTAGCACTAGGAAGCCTTAGCCATTTGCATAATTCCTCCATCACGATGTTCACACCATATCCTCCATCCAATAAGAGATCCTAAACCATATTCTTACACACCTAAACTTGTTTCATAGCCTTGTGAGGATCAATGCCACTAAGGCAATAACTAGATTAGGTTTTGACATAGCAACAATTCTTCTTCTAAGGGCAAGCTTGGCAACAACATATTGTTTCAAATTTGGAACGCTCCTGAAGAGTTGGCCCAAAGTAAAAGGTATGTTTACTCTCCAATAATTACTGGGTGATATCTTACAAAACCAAAGAATTTTTGGTTGGTCCAGTATTTTTAATAAATCTAGTGGTGCCAATATTTCTGATAAAACCAAAAATATTGGTAGATCAAATAGATCTAATAGCATTGGTAGACCTAGAAAAAAATTCAGTATCTAAACCAAAATTCTTGGTGATATTGGCTTTAATTAAAGTTTTTATATTCGTTCTAGGGGGTTCTTTTTATTGTATGTCCCTAGTGGTTTTTTCAAACGAACATTGAAACATTTCCCTTTCTTGCTAATTAGCCAAGCTCTTGTTCTTGAAAGGTTTTTTTTCGTAGAATGCCACATTTTTGGGTATCTAACTTCAAGTGGTTATTGCTAGAACCATGTTGGTTGCAACATGGTCCTTTTTAGATGTAGTTGTCATTGTTTTTCCCTAAACATGGCTTGAGTTGTGTCTTTATGAAGGAAGTCATAAACTTTATGTTCAATGAAATTACAAATGAAACATCAGTAAATGATGGAACCAAATTTGTTTGTTTTTCTGCAATCTCTTTTGTTACTGGATTTATTTCCTATATGACCAGGTTGTGTTGAAATTCCATTCATTACAACTTTTTTTCCCCTTAAGTTTGTTGCTCGAATTGTCTAGATTCCAATGGCAATGTTCCTTGGAATGTTTCAATTTATTGCACTGACCACAAATCACATTTATTTTCCTTCCTTTGCTAGCCTTCTCCTACTTGGTTGGTGGTTCCAGCAATTTCCAATATTCATTGGTGTCTCCCATACTTTCTTCACAAATGATTATAGATTTTTTATGTTCAAACAAGGTGTCCCTCTTCATCCCCAATGTGGCTATTCAGAAATATGGTTATAAACATGTTCGAAAGAAAGTTGTCAACAAACTATCGTATGCTTGATGTTGAAGGTAATTTGTTAGTTTCAATATACGTTCATAATATACTCCTACCTTCTCATTTCCACCTTGCTTTATCACTCGTAATGCCATGTACATTTGTTCATCCACTTATACAATCCCAATTTATACAATTCTCAAAACTAGCTTTGGTGATGTCGCGGGGTTAACTAAGGGACCAAAATTTGGTGTATAGGATCCAACATGAGGGTACATTGAATTTGGAAAATTTGCCAGATTTTGCTCCATGACATTTTCAATAAGCAGAATATAGACATGTGGAATAATTGGCTTTCTACATGTTACATTTGGTAATTTGGTAGTGTTAAAGAATAAACTAGATTTTGAATATTTGGAACTGAATGTTGAATAGGTAATGATACTAAATATGGTTTACGATCCATCAATATTATGTGTGCAAGCAAAACATTACTAAATTGATAAGACAATTATCTGTTTGGTGAATCAAACTTTGACAAAAAGTACAAGCTGGAAATGCATGAGGAAAAACACAAATGTTAAAAACAAGGGTTACCAAAATTTCCTAATGGAATTTTTTTTCATCCAAAATGTTCATCTTTGAGGACTGCGCATTTTGTACCTGATCAAAAGGTTCCTTCCCCTGAAATTGGCATAATTCATCAATTTGCCTCTAGAGTCGATCAATTTTGCTCTGGCATGTGGACTTGTCACCATGGTGTCATGGTACCAAACAATAAATAAATTGGTAGTCTTAAATTAGTTCCCATGGAATTTTTGGTTTGGTCTTGATGTGTTGCAATTCCAATGGATAATTTTTAGCAGGTCATATAGTTTTTGGTTTGGTATTTTTAGTAACATCCTCCAATTCATTTTGCTCCTTACTATGAAAGGTCACAACCTCCTTTGGGTTGTTCTTGGGTGCTTCTAGTCACTTCATGTTATTCACGTGGCCTAATTTAGCATTTTCTTACGAAACTTGTTCCATTTTTTCTTCATACTTATTGTTAGCACTATTAGCATATTGTAAACGACCACAAAAAAGTTGTAATCCACAAATTATTTTGGTTTTTAATTTTTATTTGTCAAACAACAACAATAATTAATATGTGGTTTGTTTTGGTATAGTCAAATAGTTTTAACCAATATTTGTTCAAATAGGAACAATGATGAACTAGAAATTCTAGATTCAATATCCATAGTATGGTCGCCAAATGTTAAGGCCACCTGATGAATTACTAGGTTTTGAAAGAAATAAAATAAGGGAACGAAAGAAAAAATCTTTTTACTTTCTTTAGGTAAGCAAAAAGCTTCAACACAAAGGGGATTGTCCAATTTCAATAGGGTAACCTCATAAACCTTTTGTAGAAACAAACTTGAAGTAAACATATAATGAAAATTTCTTTCATACAAAAAGTCAGAATACTTTAAATATACAAAAAAAAAAACTACACATGGAATTTTACGTACAAAGGTATGGCATGAAAAAATGATTTTACTTAAAAAATTATTTTTCTTGTACAATCCACAAAGGGATGGAACCTTAAGTACCTCAAAGAAAGAAGTAAAAAATGATGGAACATGTAGTTAGCCTAATCCCCAAAACATTGGTCCTAACTATACATAATATAAATGGATAGTAAAATTAGTTTCATTAAAAAAGGTTTTCGATAGAGAAAATTCAATTTTGGTATAAACTTTTGGTTTTGGTAAACATTCAATAAAAATTTGATTTTGGTAAAATCTACCTTCAACACGTTTGTTTGTCATGATGGATTGCCCATTTATCTTGCCTACGAGGCAAATTTATTAGAGATCCATGTTATTTAAGAGGAAGATAAATCATAAATGTCTCCACCTAAGAAACCTAAAAAACATTATGATGTTTTGCGCAATTGTCAAGATGTGTGGACTACTAAATTCCCATGGGTAAAAATGTTGAAAAGTGAAATAGGAGAAGTTCACCATGTGAAATGCACGGTACGTTCATTTGTGAAGTGCAAGGATGTGATCCTAGGGCCCAAAGCTTACATTCTTAAAAAACATGAAGGGAAAACAAGGGTTTATTTGAGACATGCCACATTTGGACAAGAAATAAGGAGAATGGTATGTCAATAAAAAGTGTAATTGTGCAAATAATGAAGTTGTTTACTTTAAAAAGAATCACATCACAATTACTAAATAAGTTCAAGCAGGGATTAAAGGGGAATAAAATAGAAAGTGACAACAATTTATTGCAATTCTACACTTATTGCAACGAAGCCAACCATGCTTGAGTTTGAGGCTTTGAAATCACTATTTTCTTTTTTGAATGTCCTTCTATTATCAAAACATCATTGGAGTGATTCACCCATATGGGTTATGGTTGAATGTATGCATAAGCAAATCATCAAGAAAGTAAAAAAGATCATTACAAGTTCAAAATACCTTGCATTGTCTTGTGATGAGGTAACCACAATTGATAACCAATCGTGGATTTATATTTATTCCTATGTTGCTCAAGATTGGTGTCAAATACTTTTATTCATTTCTTTAAAACAAGTTATTAATGGAAAGGGTGTAGATAATCTAACCAAGGCTATTATGGGTGCTTTGAAATAACATGATGGTCTTTATGATGTAGATGTTGTTGTAAAATTGATATCCTTTGGGGTTGATGGAATGAATGTTTTTCAAGGGGTGCACAATGGTGTTACTTGTCGAATGCAAGATAAATATTCCCCCCATTTGGAAGGCATGCATTGCATGGCACATTGCACCAATTTGGTTGTGTAAACATTGTCTCGAATCCTTATTATGAAATCCATAAAATATTTATTACAATCCTTGTATTCATTAAATTTTTGTAGCTCAAAAGGCACATTAAATTTTTTGAAGCTTGTAGAATTCATGAAGGAAAAAGGGAGGAAAATTTTGTGAAATATCAAAGTAGGTCAAATCAACATGCTTAATCCAAAAAAGAGGGTGATGGCAATGTATATGCCATTATTGGCAAATTAAAATGGCTAAAGACACTCCATTAATCATGTCTACCAAAGTGAATTTTGAACTCCTTTGTGACGTAAACTTGCTCATTTTTCTTTCTTGTTTATTGCCCATGTTGGAAATAATCATGCATTGATCAACTTTGCACAAAAGAGAAATGTTTGTGTATGCGCACATGTTGCAACCATAAAGATTTGCCAGGGTCAACTATATTTTCATTATGTGGATCCAACAACGAAATATGTTTATGACATTTTCAAAGACTTCCAAGGTTTGATTATTTCTAATCATAACAATGTGCATATGGAATCGAAGACAATTTCAATAAACTTCAATACCCTTGGTGGTGAGTATTTGGCCTTTGATTCATCAAATTACACATTTTGGGCTACATGTGTAAATGCCATTAATGAAAAGGTTTAGGTGACATGAGAGATTTTCATTAATCTAGTAGAGGATGCAAAATCATCATGCTTAGGTTTTTTGTCTCCATTCCCCTTTCGTATTCATATTTTTGTGTTGTTTATTTTTAATGTTTAATTGTTTCATTTTCCTCTACTCTTATTGTTCTTTTTTCCTTTTTGTTTGTTTTTGATTTTGTGAGCTTGTGACATTCCTTGCAATTAGAAATGAATTTTTCACTTGAAAGTTGATTGCAAGGTTTCTAGTAGCCCATTTGATGGATGTTATGAACATTTATTATCTACAATATTGGCTTCAAGGTGATGTTAAGGAGAATTTTGATCAACATCTATTTTTGTTTAAGGCACATTATTATTCTGAAAAGCTTTTGGAATCTATAAAAGCTTCAGAGGTAAGTTTACTTCTACATGTAGTTAAGATTTGTTTACCAATTATTTTTATAAGTGTTTTTGACATGTAGTCTAGTGTTTTTAAGATCAATATGCAATCTAATGTTGCCACTACTATGGAGGCACCATTTCATGTTAATCCTTTCACTTGATTTTGGTGCATTTCAGAAGTTTCCCACATTTGACAACATTTTTTCTCAAAGTTTTTCAAATTGGCAAAAATTGCAGTAATACAAGTGTTGGGGTTAGTGGAAGATGAATGAACATTTTCCACCCTTTCTTTCATGAAATCTACATTGAGGAACCACCTCAATGAACATTTGAATATTGTTGTGGGAATGTATTTTTAAACCTTTTTTAGTTTGAATACTTTCCCATGTGACACATGTTTTGAATATTGGAAGGAGTAAAAGCCCAGGCGAGCATTGCATTTAAAAATTCCTATTGGGATTTGGGTTGGGTTTGTTGTTCAATCCCATCATTAATGGGCCATTATATCAAATTTTCAATGATGACATCTAATTGCTGAAGCTAGGTCATTTTTTCACTTAGAAATTAAGATTCAAATATTTTCATGTGATTAATGTTATTTTGTGTGTGTGTGTGTGTGTGAATTTTGCAATTTGTTGGGTTAGTTTTGTGGGTTAGTCAAATTTCTATTAGTGTGGACAATGTCAATTGTTAATTGCCAAGTTTGTTTTTTGTGTAATGTGTAATGTCCATTGTCAAGTTTTAAATTTCAAAGTTAAAACACACTTAAAATGGAGTATTAATTGATTCAATCCCATATTATCAATATAATTTAATTAAATTTTGTGTCGAAATATATTTGTTATAAATTTTTATTTTGATTATTTATCCATTGTCAAGTTCTATCTTTATCTACTTTAGCCTCCTTCTCTTAGATTTCATATATCTTCCTTTGATTTTATGGATATGCCTTTGTTTATTTTCCAACTTCCAAGTTTTTTTTGATTTGATAACTACTTTTGTCTGTTTGTCTTCCTTCGATTTTTTTACTGTTTATTTCTATTTGTCTTCCTTTGATTTTCTATTTGTTTTGTTTACTTCTATCTATTTCAGTTAATTTATTTACTTCCAAGTTCTTTTGGTAGGTGCATACTCTATCCTACAATTATTCTTTGCTTATTTAAAACAATAAAAATTTCTTTTCAATCATTCATTTGAACACTTAAAATTTGTTGTTTTAGTTCTTCAAAATGATTGTAATAAATTATTTCACACAATTTCCTTATAGCTATCGTTCATTTTCATTAAGTTTTATTTTTTCCTTAAAAATAGGATCTGTGGTCAAAATATGGTTAGATATCAAAAAACTAAACCAGAATAATTACAAAATAAAATTAACACTGTTATTTTTCCTCAAAATTGATCGAATAAAAATAATGTAATTTGAAAAGTAGAAATTAAAATTGAAAACAAGAAAAAATTGTGGTTTCCTATACCAACAACACTCTCAACTCCTACTATGTCTTTATTAACTTGAACATCTCTAAGTCTAACTTTGTGTGTAAGACAAACAATTTCCCCAACTCCATCAAATTCCAAAACTACATCAAGTAAATTTTTTTCCTTCCAAAAGTAATTCAAAATTAAATGATTAACAATCTTCATCCTATCTGGTTAAACTTGTTTTATTGTATCCTTGCCATTCACTAATTAATCATTGCCTTGTTGAATTTGCTCCATTCAATGGGTAACATCTTCCTTTCATTCTTTCTTTACCTAGTGTCTAATATTATCTTCCTTTGATTATTTGTGTGCCCATTGTTTATGTTTGTCTTCCTTTGATTCCTTGTCTACCAACTTCCAAATACCTCTATTTGTCTTCCTTTGATTCATTAATTCTTTGAGTGTGCCTTGACTTTCTACTAAAATTGTGTATGTTTTTGTTTCCATGTGTGTTCTGTGTGCAAATACTAATGTGTATGTTAGTGTTGTTTGTGGGTGTGTCAATATCCAATGTCTTAAGTGTTCTTGATTTTGATTGTCATAGAATCACGCAGATGACCAAGCTTCTAAGTTTCAAGCCACACGCGACAATGATCACATACATGTATGAGAGATTTTTGTGCCAAATTAGGTGCATGATCAATGTTGCATAGTTTGAAGGTTGTGTAACCATATATTTTACTTGTAATTTGTAATTAGTGCTAGATTTTGTTACTATAAAATTGGACATTTTGTTAACTTCTTATGAAATGTTTCTTTTACACATAACCAAATTTCAATTTATTGAAGCTTTAGATGGCCATAGATTGCACAGTTGAACATTTAAATATTGCCAAATATGCACAAAATTTAGTTCAGTACAAGCCACATGTTCAAAAATTTCAAAACCTTAAAATAACTCTGACCAGGATTCAGAACCGAAAAAACTTGGGGCCAACTTTGATCATTTGTGGCTTGTTGTTTGGCCCCAAGTTACTAATAAATGCTTGAACTTTTGATGTGGGAATATTAATAAATGCTCAAACACTGACCCCAAGGTTTGCAAATTGGCTTCCCAAATTTGATGGTATCCTTTTTTCAGCATTGGGGCCAATACAAGGCCACAAAGTTCAGCATTTATTAGTAACTTGGGGCAAATTGAAAAGATTTTTTCTATTTCAGCCTTGACTTGTAGTGTAAAGCCCTTGGGGGGCTGATTTCAACTTTTGCACCAATAGGAATGTTTGATTTGAGTTGAACA
>Ga0116228_10003023_pt1 | contig 14727 bp, 10 predicted proteins | sample S1TSphfallax_2_FD_89694 | JGI IMG/M metagenome (GOLD analysis project Ga0116228, IMG submission 89694) | Host-associated microbial communities from peat moss isolated from Minnesota, USA - S1T2_Fc - Sphagnum fallax MG | ecosystem: Host-associated > Plants > Peat moss > Unclassified | place...
TTGTTGATTAGTTTCATTTGTGTTCAAACTTGTAAAGACTTGCTTCAATTTTTTTAGTGCATGGTAGAACTATTGTCCCATCATTGAACATGTACCTACCATTGAACACTTTCCAATATTTTTGTCATTCATTAACCAAATTGAACCATTTTTTGGTCATTAGATGCACAAATTGGAAGGCTACAAATATTCTTTGAATGTCAAAAGTAAAGGAACAACGAAAAAAACACAAGAAGAGGGTAAGTGTATTGGAAACAACTTGAAGACAAACAAGAAATGAAACATTCAAGGTTCATGAAATGGAACAATTGTATTAACTAACAATAAGATTACAAAGGTTATATGTTTCAAATGCTACAATCACAAAACTATGATTTCTCTAACAAAACTTGAAGGTTTTATGTGCACTTAAAACCATGAAAGGAGAAAATGAAAAACAACTCAAAACCACTCTAATGTATACTATCCCCTAACCCTAAAATAGCCACCACTTAACTCTAACCTAGTCGCCTCCTAACCCTAACCGCCACCAAACCCTAACCCTAGCCGTCAACAATCCCTAATGTAGCCTCCACTTTTAAACCATAGCCACCACTATTCAGCCTAACCTAACCTAATTACTATAAGGATGTGAATATTATTCATCCTTTTGATGAATGTTTAACACATTCATCAACATTGGGAATTAGAAACAAATAGTATTTCTAACAAAGTGATAACTTGCTTTTTAAAAAACTAGCAGATTTAATGTAGGTTGTTTTGAATGTTTTGAATATTAATACATCACGAATCTTCAACCACAATGTTATTATATCAGTTCATGAGTTTGGGGAAAATAACCTCCATCAAGGAATTTAATTGGCCCACCGCCACTACTTTGGAACATGGGCCACTCCTTAACACAAATGCCCAAAAGAAAAAAACTAAATCCTTCAAGCATTTTCAAATTAGATATATGAAATTTTTATCCCCAAAACAATTTGTCAACATTTTCAACTCGGACTACCTCCATTATAGATTGGGTTACAAGTATCACCTATGATAAAAATAAAGGTGTGAAAAGTAGTAAGGAAAACAATCGGGATAAAAAAGGTAATTATAACTAGGATTACACTTTATTTCATGCATTGGTATTTTTACACAATAATATCAAGTGGTTAGATCACCATATGAAAACTCATGTCATGAAATACAATCATTTTTTTGTAAATATTTCATGGTAAGGTGAAGGTTTATTTGCGACACCATGATTAACATGTGTAAATAGCCACTAGCCACTAAAACATTAAATATTTTGCCTTTGACTTGTTTGAATTTTGTGCTTGTGCATTGTGTAATATGAAACTTTATCCAAAGCTTTGCAATGAACTTGTAGATTGTATGGTTTGGTTCCTAATTGACTTTGGTGAATACTTATCTTGTTAAATTGTGAGAAGATTAAAATGCGTCATCCTAGAGTGACATTTACTTCCAAACTAAAGATAGTAATAAGGCCAACTAATTTTTAATAATGGCTACTAGGCCATGAAGGATAGTGATGAATTGCAAACTATTTTTATTTATATTGTTGATCATAACTAACCAAAAAAATGAATTATCTTGCACCTTACTACCAAACCAACCAAGGTACTATGGTGATAATAGGTATTTAAGTATGATTTTTTCCCATGTATTTTTGTAAAAGAAATCAATGTAAAATCATTTAAATTCATGGAAATTTTCCCTTGGGTGATGCATTTGATGGTGGCAACATATTTGAATAGGAATAAAGAACTAAGACTAAGCAAGTTACTTACCATACTTGCCAATCATGGGCATCCCAAATCTTTGCATAGATGGGTATTGCATGGGATCACCTATATAGATGGGATTTTTTTGTGATATGATTAGGATGAATGTCCAAACTAAGTAATATAATTAAATTGGTGTTTCACTATGTACAAAATGGACCCCATATTTAGATGCATTTTATTTTCAAACCCATTACATTCCCTACATGTCCCTTAGTGAGAAATAAAAGTTGTGCCTCTTGATTACATGCTACATCACCTCATTACCTAAATTTGTTGGTCATCAAATTTTTGGCCTAACTAAAGTACCAATCATAAATGCATGGGTATCCATGCTAGGCCTACCTCCACTCCAAGTCTCTCAAGGGTCTAACTAGTGTTGGAACATGTCTCAAGGTATAGGGTTGTTTTAAACCATGGTAGGTATAATCCAAAACTTATTGGCATTATTTAACATCACAAAATAAAATAAAATAAAATAAAATCCTACACACATATATCATTTTTTCATATTTAAACTCCTAAATTATAAATACATCTTACAATTTTTGGGGGTAAAAGTATTTTATTTCACTCAATGGGGGCCCAACATCAAATTAGAAAATGGGATAGGTGCATTTTGTTTTTTTAACAAAACTATTATTGTTTCTATACCTATTTACTTAAAGAGCTTTGTACATTCTCTTACTTGCATTCAATTGTAGAAATGAATTATAGATGGATTTAGAAGAAATTTACTTTGAACTCATGTTTTATTTGGATGTATATTTAATTGGTGAAAAATCATCAACATGCAATTGTCGAACTATTGTTAATATTTTCATTTTGTTACTCTAAATAACATGACATATGTCAATCCAAGTGCAAATGCATTTGAAATATCAACTAGTACTTTGGATGAAATAGTGACTCCTTGGGATATATGGCCTATCATGACATATGCCAATGCAAGTGGAAAAATCAACTTATAAAATCTACCTTCTGAAATGTAGTCTAATTTAATTGTGCATTTTTTCACTTTTAATTGTAGTCCATAGTGGTTTAACATAATTGTAATAGCATCCACTTTGTGATGAATATCAAATCCAATGTTTATCACAACAACTAAAACACCATTACCATACCTTTATCAATGTTTATTTTTTTATTAACATAACCTTAATGTTGATGACAATTTTTTTTAAAAGATTAAAATGTGGATTGTTGACCCATGTATCAAATTCTTCAAGTCCAAATGCATTGGAATGAATATCTATTGAATTTGTGATTGCATCATGTCAAGTTTGTGTGAACATAAAATTGTGGTTTGTTCATCAAAATTAGCCAATAAAATTTGATCATTTGGAACTATGCATAATGCTAAGTAATGCTCAATTTTGGTTTCTGAAGGTTTTCTAATCGAGATTATATTTAGGAATCGTAAATATTCAAAGATCTTTAGCATGTTGAATTGATGTTGTCAATGTAAAATGAGTGTTAGATCTCCAAAATGATTTTTTTTTTAATATGACATATAGATTGCAAACATTGTCAAAAATTTCAACAAAATGATTGCATATTGGTGGCAATTGTGCCATATTTCCAACAACCAACAAAACCACAAGTAACACAACATTTTATATTTGTGAAAATGGTTGCAAATTGATTGTCGAATATATTCCAAAGATATTTTGCATTTTTCCATGTCTAACCATAAGGCATGCACACATCAATTTTTGTTATTCATCATTTGAGTGTTTTGGATTATTAACATACCTAAACGTATATACAACTATATGTACAATCATTTCATATTTTATGGGGAAAAAAAATGTCCTAGGTGAATAAATCAAATTTTATGTAAATTGTTCATGATTAGACCTTGTATTTCATATAATTTGAAATAGGAATGAAAGACAATATCATAAAATTTGAAAGAATATTTGATATTCTATATTCATTATAGGTATATGAATATAATGGATATTCTAAACTATGCACATATATCTACCATATACATATAGTTTAAGCATAATTTTTATATTCTAAATTTGTAAATTGAATGATCCTTGATTGATTTCATAATTGCATACATAATTTGTTTGAAAACATACCAATTTTTTTTTAATAGTATTTACATATACATGAATTATGATAAGTACAATTTCACTAGCATAAATTGCCAAAATTTTGAAATCAAATCAAATAAATTGAAATTATAAAATTTAACATAATATTTGATATTCAACATTCATTATAGGTATATATTTATAATGGATATTCTAAATTGAACACACATATCTACCATTCATTGCATAACAATTTTTTTACTAGGATAGGCCATATTATTTTTTTAAATCATTTTGTCTACGCATAACAAATTATTATATTTTACATTTGCAAATTGAATGATTTTTCTTTAATTTCACAATTGCATTCATGATTATTTTTCAAAAAAAATCTAATTTAGAAACATATTCACAATATACATGAAATAATTATATATATATATATTTACAATGAAAATTTTCACAAATTAATAAATACGCATAATTCATGAATGTCCATATGGTATTATTTTCAATTTTTTTCTTCTATACCTAACATGTAATGTCATATTATTTTCTTACATGTAAAGAATCTATATTTGTGATCCAATGTAGGGTAGCCAATCATGATATTGTGTCCATGTTTTCTAGTTGTATTGAGATTTCAAATCATTTCAACCTCTTTATATCACAGTCGTGTTTATTAAAACTAATGTAAACAATATCCAAAATAAATAAATGATTCAAAAGGGATGTATTTGGCAACATCTTGTTTCATACATGATGGAGGTTTTTTTTTATGTTGTTGAAATTTAAGTTTTGGTTGGATGGATTGAACAATGTAGATTTTTGTTGTTGTAGTACATGTTATTATATATATTGTTGAATATGAAATGTCCAAAATTAAAATGGGTGATTTTTTAATAAAAAACATGATAGTGTAAAATAATATATTGAAAAACATCTCACCCAAACTTTATTACACTATAATTTCATGGTATATAATGCAAATACATTTACAAAACATCCCACATAAAACCCTCACATTTAACAAATCAATTGTTAAAATATTTTTGAATTATAAAAAGTTAATGATTGATCAAATCATAAAATACGTCAATTTAACAAAAATGTTTAAATGATGATAGTATTTAGAGGTCACACAACAAAATGAACACACTATATTACATATAAATCCCAAAATTACCCAATTTAGATCAAGGTGATTTCTCAAGATTAAAGCATAAAATAAAATAAAATAAAAGGATATATAAACTTTAATTGGATGATAAACATTAAACATTCTAATATATGGATATTTCATATGATATAAATCAACAAAAGACACACATATTAAGTTGTGTTTTTATGAGTGTTGATTTTCTTAAAACCCCATTTGTAAGGGTTTCATCAATATATTTGTGTAAGTTGAATGATCAACAAATTTAAATAGTCTATATATATTATACTATACATATACTTATTATCATTATATGATACATGTTATATTACCAAATTTGATTATATGCACATTGATTTTTATTTTTATTTTTCAACAATAAATTTAATATGATAATTGTTGCATGTTTGGCTACGAGTGTCATTTGTTCACCTTTCAAATGTCAATGATTCATGAATTATGATATCCACATTTTGCTCCTATGCAATGAAATGAATAAAGTGAGGCTAACAATACTTGTCAAGACTCAAAATATTTCATGATTCATAATTTAAAAAGGATAATACATTTTTTTTGTAAATCCCATCCCATAAAATAAATTTGATTTTCATCAAATGGTAGTGCATTCATATTGTCTTCCCATATTACACAAGTTTGATTTCTTCTACCTTTTCATCCTACATCTATAATCAGAACCAATGGTTTAATATGCAATAACAAACCTCTAATTTGATAAGACAAGCACCACAACAACACCACTTGTAAATACATATATAATGATTAGTTTTTCCTCTTGCATTTAAATCAAGGAGTTCACTCATTACACTCCATATAAATTTTCATGTATTAAATAATATTCTTATGAATCACTAAGAACAATATCAATTTAAAAAATTCTCACTTGATGTTAATTTAATATATATTTCTTCAAAGATTTCTTCACATGTACTTTCTTAGACACCATGCCTTTCTAATATTGTATTTGAAATCTAATGATTCATTACATTAAAAAGAAAATTTAAAATTCAATACAAAATTATCCACATTTTTCATTTTTTCATTACCCATTTTTTCATACAACAATGTAAAGATGATGATATAAACAAAATGGCAACTCAAAAAGTTCAAAACTATCATGGTTTAATTATTTTAGTAGAAGCACAACTACATGACAAAGTCAATCTTGGAATGTAAAAAAAAACATTTAAATGAATGTGAATTTTAACTTAAAACATGGAGCTTAATAGATATTTCATCGTGGATATTCAAATCTTATTACATGCAAATAATTAGGTAGGTAATTAAAAGATAGGTACAATTTAAGTAGGTAGATAATGACTATATAAAGACCATCTTTCTCAAGTTCTCACATTAGCTTTTTAAAACAACATTGAACAATTTTTTTTAGGGCTTATAATGAATTTTAGTAAATGTCATTATACAAATTCAACTTTTATTTTATTTTAATTAGTTCTTGAAACTAATTTTGATATTCTTCCCCAAAAAAAGTTGAATGAGAACAATTGATTTTTTCCCTCGTGACTTCAAATAGATTGCAATAAAATATTTCAGAAATTGAAAGAAAAATATGACTTTGTCACTACTCCTAACTTAGCAACAAAAATTTATTATCCTACGAAAAAATAAGAAAGTCTTCTAGATTTAAACATTAGCATTTTATTCTTTGGTAGATGCAAACAAATATGTTGATGAATGGGTACAAATAATTTTTGCAATGCATCAACCAAATTTGTTGTTATAATTTGTGAAATAATGCTTAACATGATCAACAAATGTGTTGAATATTTTCCCTTAGTGGAATTTTTTTGATAAAAAATGAGATATTTTATAAACTTAGAAATTGAAAGAAATAACATATATTGAAATTTTACAATTTCACGCACTACCATGGATCTTGAAGAAAACTAGTGACATATGACTTCTACCTTGACACTGATCCATATCTATTTCCAACATACATAACTCAAGGATACACATACTTTGTAACTTCTTTTTCGGTAGCATGTTCACTTATACATTAAGAGCATACAAACTAGAAAAATTAGTAAATGATCTCAAAAACAAAGTGCAAAAAACCAACCAATAAATCAAAAACCAACCAATACATACCAAGAAATAAAAACATCAAAAAAATCTTGAGCTTCAAATTTTATTATTATTATTATTTTAAATGTCATTCTTTCATCACCTAGTCCATTATTTTTTAGTTTGTTTACAGTTATTGAAATTTATCATGGGGGGCATTATAATATTAGATCTTCGTGATGTTTTGGTTATTAAACAAATATATTCAATAATTTTGTTTTTTTATAAATGTCATTCTTTCATTGCCTATTCCATTATTTTTTTGTTCGTTTACAATTATTACAATTTATCATGGGTGGCATTATAATATTAGCTTTTCCTAATGTTGTGGTTATTAAACAAATGTATTCAATAATTTTAAAGATTGTGTCATTAAAGGTCTTGAACAAGGAAAATCTTCCCTTTTGGGGTCTTGAAAAGTGTGATTTAGAAAAGCTCGTTCAAAAAACTTGATAGATGGAATAATTTGCAAGTTTTCAAAAAGTTGGGAGAGATTAATACCTCATGGTAATGTTTGTTACAAAACACTGTTGAATGGACAACTCTACGAATGGCATTTGAAAATAATGATTATAAAAATAATGTGAATTGGGGAGCTCAAGAGGTGATTTTCAGATGTATATAGACAGAAAACCTAAAGTTTTTTACAAAAGGTTAAATAAGATTTTTAAGCATGGAAAACAATTGTTTTTTAATAATTTTACATGTATGAGTAATTTGGTTACATATATTGGTAGCCCAAGAAATTTCAATAATGGTTGAGTTACATATGTGTGCACATGGAATGTTTGTTGAAGTGAGATCAAAACAACCAGGGGATTACTTCTAGGTTGAACAATGGGTGCAAAGTTTCACAACAACATCCACATTATAATGGTGGCGCTTATAGATTTCACATTGTTTAAAATGTGTAACCAATAGCCATATGAACAATGAGGTCCACCTTAAATACCCCTCCTACAAATTTACCCACAAAAATATGCATTGTGATGTTTATTGCAACTAAATGGGCCTAATATTTATTGCATGAGTTGGATAACTCTTAATAGCGATACATAATGATCTTCACAAATGAAGGGAAATATTAGAGAATTGATCAAATGTGAACTGTATAGGATTCAAATCCTTCTTCATTGTGGGCCTTATGAACAATGTTTAAAATGGCATTTAATGTACAACATAAAACAATATCAATCTTCATTTCTCGTTGGTATTAAAACATGTATGCCATATGGATAGATGTAATAAGGATCATAATGAAAGGCATATATTGTACAAAAAAAATTCTCCTATTAAAGTCCCATCCTCTAGGAAAAATCATACCATCCATGTCATGGTTGTGAGGATTACCACAAATGTGTGTCCGCTATAGACAAAATCATTGCAATCACCAATTACCCTTTTCAAAATGTTGAACCAATTTCACTTCCATGTATTGTTTGTGAGGGGTTTAAGGGTCTCAAACTTTCTAGTTCAATGTTTAAACACATATGTGTTAAAACCCCCCAAATTCCTGGAAAGATTCAAATGTAAGTCCCAAAGTGAAAACAATAGAAAAAGAAAGAATTTAGACATGTTTTTTTAACTTGTAGCACTTTTAAGGTAAGAGGGGCGTGTTGGAGCTCTAGGATGGGGACTAGGATGAATGACAAGTGGCTCAATTATTCACATGGATCTACATAAACCAAACAAGTTGGTAGTGCATAGTTGAAATATTTTTGGTGCACGAACGAACCACAAGCATACACAAACTGACCACAACCTGGACTTGGGGGAAGCCACCACCTTCCCCCTTATAATATTCTTTGTGATTGGCCATGGGAGTTGCACCCAAATGTCATTTTCCCCAAGATTCCCAAGTTGGGAGTCCCAAATTTTTCGAAATTGGGACTCTTGTCATTTTGGAAGCCCATAATTTCTTTTGGAGACCTCCGATTGAAATGATTTTTAAAGCAAAGTCGTAGCCCTTGTTGAGAGCTTTCCAAGGATATGTGACACACCACTTGCACACACATAATTTAGGGTGATTCTTGATTTTTAGTGGTTGAGAGTCAAATTGACAATTTGACTCTCAACCCTTCTTTTGGCCATAACTTATGTTATAAGTACTCAAATGGATCATGCAAGCCCATTTTAGAAATCTATGTCTTAAAATATTTATAATGATATAAGGAAGTTTTCAATCCAATGAGTTTTGACTTGTCAAATCGCTCTCTAAAAATTTGGGACTCCAAAAGAACTTTATTCTTAAAGTGGGAGTCCACTTGGGAGTGTGTGGGCTCATTCCCTCACACTCTCTTACACTCTTGGGAATGTGAATGTGACTCCTAAATTGCACTTTTGGCCCTCACCTTTCCATGTTTTTTCTTTGGTCATGAGCCCAAAACTAGAGTTGTGACATGTGTGTGGACATTGAAAAAAAGAAGGTGACACATTTAGTTTCTCCTAAAATTCAAGAAAAAACATTCACAACAAAAATATATAAACTAGATACCACAAGTCCAATGAAGAATAGAAGAATCATTTATGCACCATTAGCTAACCATACAAGACTTATGTATGTAAACATGCTAAGCTAAAAACTTCCCAAATCTTGCAATAAATTCCAACACAAATATTACTTTTGAGTTTCCCTTAGTGATCACCCATAATTTAAGCAATAAATCTTCTAAAAATGAATGTTGTACATTGTTGGAAATCACAAAGATTAATGCAAAGAAAGTTGTAGATTAAGACATACAAAAAGAATGAGAACTACACACCAATAGTTTCAATTGGTACCAAGATCTAGTCCCAATTCTACAATGCCACACTCAAGGAATGTTTTAATCAACAAACATTTTAGGGATTTTATTGGGCCATTTTTATGGACAATCTTTTAGTATCTAGAGGATCTTTAGGAATTATTGTTACACAAAGACAAAAGGTCTTCAAGTCTTAAACATTTCAACTCCCATTCCAAGCAACAACATTTTATTACATTGCATTACCACTAAAAATGACATACCTAGTTTTTTTGCAAGTCTTGTTTATATCTTCAATGACAAAATATGTTGTGGCAATTAATTTGTCATTTCATACCTACCAATGGTCTTTTTACATTAGTGAACATACCCCATTTTGGTAGTAGTTCATCCCTATGGCTCAACTTATTGGGCTTGTTTTGGTGATTCACTAAGAGGTAGTACATAACATCTATCTCTCTTGGAGGGAAAACCAATTTCTATTTACTCATCTAATACATATACCATTTGTGACCTTGCTTAGGTATTGATATTGTTGCAATTTCTCCCAAGCCAACAAAATGCAAATTGGAAAGACTTAAGTGTTAAAAGAAGTGAAATTGATAGCTCATGTAATTTGTTCTTTCTAAGTTAAAAAATTAATTGCTATGTGGAAAAGAGGATTATTTGCATGAACTTCTTTTGATTGTTCCCAAAACTTGTCCATAAGAAAATTGTTAAACAACCTCCATCGAATGTCTTCACACAATAACCCATTTTGGGTTTTGTGACTAGCTTCTAAGACTACATACTAGTCAGAAAGGAGATATGCAATTAATGATGAGTGAGTTGCTAAACCCATGTCGTTTCACCCATGTAATCGTAAAGGACATTTAGTTGCAAAGCCCAATCATTTTAATGACTATGATTTTTTTTAAAAATTATCATGATAAAATTCTTAAACACCAAAGTTCAACATAGGAAACTTATGTTACATCCATGGATTTTAAGTTAAAGAGTGGGATCTGGTCACCAATCTACATTTTGATGGATGGTGTTGTTTTTGAAATGTTGTTTGAAAAAAAAATGATAGATTTTTTAAGGGTGATAATTGGCATTAACCATTTTTGTGGTGATGTTGGGCATTTTTTTCAAGTGCATCTTTTCCTTTCTTGAACCCTAAAAATGGAAATTCATTAATTGTTCTTTCCAGAAAACATATATACATTTTTAAGGGTGTTAATGCTGCCATTGGAAGTTTTCACAATTATTATAATGATTAAACACATATTTAGTGTTTCCCCAATATATGTTAATTAATATATGGGTGTAGGGCATGTTATGAATTTGGTGTATTTTGGACATTTGGTGTGGTCAATGGGGATTTTCTTTTTGGCTCTCTTCATGTGATGATAGTTTTCAAACCATTGTAATCCTACATCTTTTCCAACAAATCTTTCAAGAAAGTCAATGTGTGATCTTTTAAATATCGTCCTATTTATTATCTGAGTGCATAACCTCACAAGGTGTGTGATTCATATTTAGAGTTGAGCCTATGGGAATGTGTAGTTGCACAATTAAGTTCTTATTTTGATAGGTCCTATAAGCCATTATCTATTCATGACACAAATATCTTCTATGACAATGATAGTAACTCACGTGCTAGAAGAAGGTCAACATACAATGCCACCAAATGTTGAACTCACTTACAAGTACAATATTTTCAATTTGTTTAGTTTTACCTTAATGTTTTCTACTAATGAAGTTGTGTGCTCCATTTCCTTTAGTGAACATGACTATTAGTCAAGTGTATTAGACAATAGATTTTACATTCCTAAATCAATTGGTTGTTTTTGAAAATATGTTTCCAACATCAAACATTCCCCTCAAAATGATATCAAGATGTTTGTTAGGTATCACAACTCATAAGCTTACAACAACTTAGAAAGGGATAATGGGACAAAGATTAAGAATGTTTTTCTTAACAATTTTCAAAATCCAACAAGCATCACAAAACCACGTTCATTATGGGGAAAAATATAGAGATTTCCTCTAGGGGTCTCTTTACTTTTTTGATGTGTAAAAAACATTTTGATGTTGACATAAGTAATTGTGAGGAATTCACGTGCATGAAATCAATGAGCTCAGTTGTTGAACATACATGTGGTGCCCTTGGAAATACTTATGAATGTTGTACATCCTTTGGCAACATGACCACCATATCCACTAGCATGGATAGGCTACCATGTCTCAACATAGGGGATGATGGATCCTAGTCTTTTCTAAAAGCTCGTGCTTAGTAATTTCTATAAATGTTCGACCATTGGGATGCTCTTCCATGATCAATTATAATTCTATCTTTTTGGCATATCTAAATGTATTCTATTCCAAATTATGTACAATATCATGAACATGGTTAGATGGCGACAATCTTGTCCTTTTCATGGAAATTGAACTAACAAATGGATGGTAGATGATATATTTTTTTGCTTTTACTTCTTGAACTTATTTCTAGACTTTCATATAAGTTATCACCTTTATTGTGACCAATTGACCACCTCTTTGTCATGGGGATTCACACCATTTTTTTGATGTTGCAAAAAATCACCTACAATTATTTTTCCTCTTTCAAACTTTAGCCTATCATAGAAATAAATGGTGAGAAAAACTAAAAACTGGGAAGAATATCATACTTGCAACCTAGGTTGTTCAACTTCTCCTTGGCAACTACTAAAATGGCTCCAACTCCCGCCTCCCAACACCTTCAAAAGGTATCTTTTTGTCATTACTCAAAGGGTTTATAATCCTTCTCACTTTCAAAGCCTCCAAAGAAACTTTCTCGCCTTCTTGAAACCTTGTTACAAATATGTCCACTAGGTTAACCGACATGTTTTTCAAAGGCTTGGCATTCATCCCTCCTGCTATAGTTGTTGTAAATGTGTCTTCATTGAGCAAACATTTTCAACACACAACACAAAGTCAGCTGAGGCACTCTTCAAAGCCATCTTTGCCAACAACTTTTCCACAACTACATTCTTGCTAACACTTTGTCAAAAAGAAAATATTAAATTAAATAGTTCTAGTTATGTAATTTGTAACTTGCAAATGCACCCATGATCCTGCAAAGTAAGAAGCTCCTCCTCATGGGAGGATTGTAATTACAGAATTGTAACACACATTTTCCTTCAACTGTCGAAATCTATTTTTGTTGTTGGGCAATTGATCTAATGTATTGTTATGGCACTGGACACTTGTTCAAAGAGTGTTGACCTTAACCCTAGGTGTTGTGACCTACCTTCTTTTATAACGACCTACTTGCCCATAGATTTTTGACCCGAATAATGCAACACAAATTGGGGTGCTAAAAAAATGGATTGTTCATGAATGCATGTTGTGTCACCAAAAAACAAGGGGAATACATTCTACAATATGCACATCCCCTTTGCTAGACATACATGGACTAAAGTATGTTGCTGAAACTTTTATTGAAGTATAACGATTGTGTTTCAAATCTTTTTCTTTTTCAAGATCTCAATAGACATTTAAGTTCTATGGCCTTAATTCTATGGACCACAAAGGATAAGTCACTCATCTTGATTTCCTTTCTAGGAGTCAATAGGTTGTTTTATGTGGCTGGCAGCTCATACCCAACAACAAAATTCCCCACATAGATTGATTATACTACTTCAACACAATTCAATATTAGAGATTGGACAGAGATTCAGGGTAGGGTCAACCAATACAATCATTTTTACTTCCCAACATCCCCTGAGTCCCAAAAACCTCCGAAGTTCCCGCAATGCAACATGTGTTTTTCTCAGGACAAAACACATTCCATACCCAGCTCAAAATCCCTAGAAACATCACACATGAGCTGTCACACAACCACTCCAGAAATCCTAGAAATGTTCATCCTTTCCTTTGTGTTGGTCCCTATAAAAACACATGCAACAACTTTGGACCTTTTCTTGACATTCATAGCACAACGGAAGTTTTTTCATCAGGATTCTTCCAATCCAGTCATTCTGATCAAGTTCTACTTCTATCTATTACAACACCCCAAAATCAAAATTCAACCACACTTTTTAATCCTCTAGAAAGTCTAGCAACTTAGTTTTTCTTTCATCACCCTAAACTTGCTTTCACTTCCTCAACCTGCATCAAATATCTTCCTCATCACCTCATCTCCTCGCTTCCCCAAAATCTCCCTGCTAATCTCCTTATAAAAATTTGATGCACAAAACTTTTAAAGAATTTCCATTGAGCTGTTAAGATTGCGTTCCATTTCAAAAGTTAACTCACTAAACTTTTTTCATCATAACCTACAAAGCAACAAAACACACCAAAAATAGAAACATATTAGACGTAGATTTTTCGACATCGTTGAAACATTACATTGCCAACAGTTCAGCCACTAGTCTAAGTTAGGGTTTGTAGCCTTCATCCATAGAAAAACAGATGACACTGTTTTTAGGTTACAGTTGAACCTTCCCAATGACTGCATGAAATTTCTTTTTTCAAGACTATTTGTCACCATTTTTTGCCTAGGCTAAGGTAGAACAACCCATGAACGATTATTTAAGGTAGGGTTTGCTTACTGTTTTTGCAAGAGGGCCCCATTATTTATGGTGTCCAAAGAATAAATGCAACCCTCTTCTTGGCACATATATGGCACTAAAAATTGGCAAAAATGAATAAGATGCAAAAAAGGTATAGCCCCCTGAAGTAAGGGGGTCATTTTTACAAAACAAGTTTTGATCAAACACCTCATAGCCTATTTCCGATCCGCTCAAAAAATTCTTAAATATTATTTTGTTGCCTTTAGAATTACAATATGATTTGTAGAGCTTAAGATGGTGATTTCAAAGTAGTTTAAATATCTCAATTTGAACAAAAAAAAA
>Ga0116228_10003025_pt1 | contig 14720 bp, 15 predicted proteins | sample S1TSphfallax_2_FD_89694 | JGI IMG/M metagenome (GOLD analysis project Ga0116228, IMG submission 89694) | Host-associated microbial communities from peat moss isolated from Minnesota, USA - S1T2_Fc - Sphagnum fallax MG | ecosystem: Host-associated > Plants > Peat moss > Unclassified | place...
ATATCATGTGCAAGTCTATATGTCAAACTAGAATTAATATTTACCAATGTTGTCCAAATATATCCAAACTTTTAGATAACCATTGAACATGAAAATATCATACCTAGAAGTTGTGTTATTTTAAATATTTAATATTGTATTTAACCAAGAAAATGGATTGCAACTAATGGTAATGTTCATATTTAAAGGTTAATGTCAAAGTTTATTATTGATATCCATTTTTAAAAAATTTAAGGTTCTTGGATATGGATACTTATGTTAATCATATCTATTTGAAAAGGTTATACAATACCTAGATATGTACATACACATGCATATATATAAATTAGGGTTTAAAAGGTACAACCATGCATCCCCCTACTTATTAAGGTTTAGGGTCTTTGTGTGTTTTTTTTTACAAGGAACACCATAATGGCACAATGATACACTCACAACTTGACACTCTAAGCCACTTTTATAACATTGTCACAAATAATAATGCATTTTTCATCATAGTGTGTGCACTATCATCAATGTCAATTGGTGGACTAGTAGTCACCAAGTCATCCTTTGCTATCAAAACTACATGAGATTTCTTAGTGATTCATATTAGGTTCTCAATTTTTTCTTGCATTGTCTAATTTTACACTAATTAGTTTTTAAAATTTTAGTTTGATTACGAATTTTTGGCAAAGCTAGTTGTGAAAAGGCCATTAGTTCCACATTTCACACCTAAGCATTTTGTGTGCACTTTGCACCAAATGAACATGAATATTTGGTTTTGCCAAATTGGTTTTGAATTTTGAACAAAGTCATTTGTTGTATGCTTGTTCATTTTGCATGTTAAAGGTAGAAAATTATCCTATGTTGGTTAAACATTATGGATGTCAAAAGACGATAATATCATCATTAAATGGTACTAATTACTGTCATATAGCAAAATAATTTCAAGATAATTCTAGATAGAAAGTGGTTTATGACAATAGTCCCGTTAGTACAATGAACTACTTTCATGGGATAGAATAATCAAAAGTTAATTATGGGACGAATTTTAATTTTAAAAATATTAGTTACTAGAAATAATATTCTAATTTAGTTCACTTAAAAGGCCATCCTAATAATTATTTAGTTACTAATGATAGATATCATACTTACCATTTTATATTTACTAAAGGGTGAAGCCATTTAGGTTAATTAGTCCAAGTGGATAAAGGATCGATGGATTTCCTTTAATTAGGATTTGTGGAAAGGATTAAAATAAAGAAATCTAGAAGGATAATGAAATTTAAAAGGGTAAGGACTCAACCTTTATGTGTTGATCATCCTTCTTGAATTCATTATTTATTTCTTAAGAAAAATGAAAGATTTCATTAGAAGATTAAAAAATAAAAAGATTAGATCATTAGCATTAAGAAGATGTTTGTGTGTGACACTTTTGATTAAAAAAGAAGGAAAAGAACATGGGAAAAAATTGCATGGATTTTAATGTTTCTTCTTAATGTGTGTTTTACTAAAATGTGATAAAGGAAGGGAAAGTAGTTCATATCTAATTTATATAGTGTTTTGTTATTTTTATGTATTATTTCTTCATTTTTTTTATAACATGTATGTGATGTTTACTTTCTATTTTAGTTTATGGAATAAGAAATACCTTCTACTACAGGACAATAGTTATCATTAGAGGGTAACAACAAAGAGGTAAACTTCATATTTGAGGTTTGTAGGGAAGTTAACATTGTTGTAGATAGTAGGCAACAACCACAAAAGGTCTACAAGTGTTGCAAACAATAAACAACAACTACTAAAGGTTTGTAAGTGTTGTAGACATTAGGCAACAACTATTGAAGGTTTGTAGTTGGTTGTGGATATTTTTTCAAGTCCGTAAAGGACAATACGTATAGAATAATAACTACTACATGACAATAGCTACTACATGATGGTCGTTGTTGCAGGGTGGTACGCAGCCAATAAACAAATCTTACTTTCATGTGTTCTCATTTTTTATTCTTATTCCTTTTTTTATTTGGCAATATTTTTCATTAATGGTAATTAAATTGCTGAATTCCACGGTTTAACATTGCCTACATGAAACGTAACATTTTGCACTAAGTAAATGAATGTTTCTTTGAGCTTTCACACATGTTTTTCATAAGGTTTTGCAACTATTTGATTCAATTTCAATTTTATAATTGCAACAAGTAAATAATAAACAAGCAAAGCTCACATTTGACAATGTCTTGTGATTTTATGTTATTGCTTACAATCTTTGTGAAACATTGTAATTGTTTGTTTTGTCTTGCCATTGTTGTGGTTAGGTGTTAAGTTTGCATGTTTTATTTGATTGTTAAAGAAAACATTTGTGTTATTAAATTTGTCAATAGGGTTGAAAAAGGTATTAACACTACAATGACCTCTAATGCATTTAGTAACTTGTCAAATCTTGAGAGCATGCATCTTGTATATTGTTAATACTTTTCACATTGAGGTTATGCAACTTGAAATTATATGAGTTCAAGTTGCATTTTGGAAGCTCCATATATTTGAACATCTATTTGTTGGGGTTTATTTGTTGTCAATGACAACTTGTATGTGCATCTTGTAAACCCATGAATGGTATGATGTGTTATTTACAAAAAAAAAGATTTGATAACATTTTACCCCAACGACATATTATAAGGAAGGGTTCTATCAAATACAATAAAACAAATGGGATTACTCTTTGAAGTACCCACATGGGCTACATGCACATCTTACCTTGTTTGTTTATAGGAAGGTGGTATTCATTGAGAAGGTAGTTGAAATAAATCATAGTTGGCAATTGAGGAAAAAGAGGCTTGGGCCAAGTTAGTGTGCAATCATAGGAGTTTTTGGGCCACAAACCTTACAAAGAAGGTGATGAGACACAATAGATGTTTCTTGAAAATCTAGTGTTATGTATTTGTAAGGGTTATATTGTGCCCTTCCCACTCGTGAAAATATTTGTCTATGAGAATCAATGTTACACCAATGCCCATGTGTTGTGTTTCCTTCTTATTGTACTTCAATGGTTCAATGAAATAAATGATCTGTGCAATGGTCCCCAAGACTACGAATTTGCACCTATTGCCTATTATTGCATCTACAACAACTATGTTTACAAGTTTTGTCCAAAGGTGGTGTCAACACATTGACCTTGGCAATCAACTATTTAATTGAAATTTGGATCCATGTGCATGTTACTATTGGTTTATTTGAAGTGCATGAGATCATTGGGCTTTATGTGGCTAGGAAATTGTAATCTTTACTTGAAATTTTTGATTTGATGTATCATGTGATTGCTTTTGTGAAAAATGAAGGTAACAACTTGATGACTATGGCAATCAAAATATGTTTCATTATTGATTATTATTCTTTGAAACTTCAAAGGTTTTATAAATATACTTATTTTGGTCACATTATGTCAAAAGCATGCAAAAATGTTATAAAACAATGACAAGGTTTCCATGGGTTTGAAATATGTTGATGTGAAGGATGCCCAAGTTAGTTTACCAAAAAAACCTCACATGGACCAAAACAAAATCAAGAAAGGAAGGCAAAAATTGGGGAAAAACATGTGTTGTGATAAACCTATAACTTTGTCAAGTGAAATCAATGGAAAAAAACCTTGTTGCTTCCAATTTTGTAATGGAATGCAAACCCAAGCATGTTAAGTTTCAAAATGAAAAAGGTGTGGAGTTCTAATATGGGATTAAGATGAGTTACTAAATTAAGTTCATGGTCATGTAAAATTGCACAAACTAAGAAGAAAAGTCAATTATTGTAGTTTGGAGCCAAATGGTGCATTGTTAGTGATGAGTAAACACAAATTCATGAAGCTTTCCATCGTCACAACCTAGCCTTAAACTTGTGACCAAACGTGAGGCATGAAAAAAAAAGTATGCTAGAAGAATGTCCTGAGACTCAAACACATTCCCACAAATGTGGGACAATGCAAGGAAATGAATACCAAACATTTCCAATTGAGAAACATTTTGAAAGTTGTAACTTCGCAAGAATCCTAAATCCTTGAGACAAAAACATGTAAGTAGTAAATGTGGTCCAAATTGGGGCCCCAATATACCATTAGAATGGTCTTGAATTATAAATATTGAAATTGAATTCACATTTTCCATTTGGGGTTGTGAGCTAGGAGTTATGGCCCAAAAATGGTTAAAAATCAAATTAGTAATTTGATTCCTGACCACTAAAATCAATTTGAACATGTGATGCATCATTAAAAAGATCATTTCAAGGGTTACAACTTTTTCATTTGAAGTTTTTCAATATTATTGGGAGGAAAATGTTGTGTCCTTTCAAGAAGTTGGGTTGTGTTAGAAAAATGAATTTGGGTTGCATGTGACTAAATCCCATAACCATTTAACTTCAATTTGTGTTAACTAATTATTTTTCTAGCTCATGAAATTTAACTTATTTATGAGCTTACACTAAAACCATATTCCTAATCCCATCTTGGAGCTCCCGCACACCCCTTTAACCTCATTTGTACATGGAGCTAGGGAGTGGGCCTTGGGTGCATTTTGTTGCAACTTTGAAAATCAACAATGTATTTACCCCCAATATTATTTAACAAGCCCAAGGGTGCATCAATCACCACCTAGACTTGGGAGGAATCATCATTCTTTTCTTTAAATAATATAGTCTTCAACTCCCCATGGCGGATACATCCAAATGTAATTTTTTTCAAAATTCACAAGTGAAAGTCTTAAAACTACCCAAGTTATGAGTTTTGCCATTTTGGGGGTTCATAATTTTATTGTTTTAATTTAGATTATAAATATTTTTAAAAAAATTATGACCTTTGAAAATATGTTTCCAATGACATACATTCAAGCCTTTCCATCAAAACTAATGTGACACCTTTGTTGGACATTTTAATGGTTAAATATCATTTTGGGAATTAGGCTTTCAACCTTTCAAATGGTCAAAATTTTTGTTTTAGATATTTGAATTGGATATGTGAGCCCATTTTATTTATATAATCTTGAACAATTTTAAAGGTTTTGACAATTTGAACAAGGTTTGGAGGATCAAACCTTTGCTTCAAAGTTCCAAAACACCTCAAGACACCCATATCCCAACTACCAAAATGGGAATCCACTTTGGATTCCATTTTGGTAGTGTTGGGGATTCATTCTTCCATTCTCCCACCCTTGTCATTTTTATTAGCCCATTCCCCTTGTCATATGTCAAGGTTGGGGTCAAAACATGTTGACAATGTGTCGTGACACCAAAAGTTACAAATTATGTGAAGAACAAATTCGTTAGTACAGTGATTATGTTTAAAAAAACATTGGAGTTCAAACGAGCCATTGTTTTATGTTATGGGGAGCAAAGGACATTGACTTTACAATAAAAAGTTTTTAAGGGTGAGGTGTGTGCATCTTACTCAAACCCTATTATCTTATATAACTTGCATGGTGAACCAATCAAGAAGTCACTTGCTATTCTCTAATGCCCTAATTACATCTATTAGTTTGATATTGAATATTGGAAGTTGAAATGGAGTGAGTTGTTGATAGGATTAAAATTATTAACCCATTTGATGTCAAAGTTTTCTTCTTCAAAAGAAACACGTGACATGAAGTTGCTAAGTGATCAATTTTTTATCCATTTCTTGACAACATATGTTTCACATTGGGTTCATGCAACATGTTTACTATCATGTTAAATCCTCATTTCAAGAGTTTATGAGTTGTGAAGAATTATTTGGAATTTGAAGATGCAATTTAAGTCTTACTTTTGAGTACAATGCAAAAGCAATGATTTTTTAAAAATGACTTACTTTGATGTGTTAGATCTTACTATTCAAGAATGTACAACAACAATTGATGGATCTAGTGATGTTATTGAAAAAAAAACATCTTTGTTGTTGACACATTTATTGAAAAGTTTTCACATGCATATTGTTAGAAAACTATCTTTAATTAGGAAGTTATATGTAATTTTAATTGCATGTGTCGATCCCCTTGCTTGTTGGCACAATCATGATAATCAATTTCCAAATGTTGATTTCCTTGCCAAAATGGATCCTCAAAATTCTACAGTTGTAAATTGAAATTGAAGATGTGTTTAGTTTGGCGTGTCAACAACTCTTTGGTATTGTTGTTTATAGGTGGAGGACTTAAATCACATTCTCATTGTGGTAAGGAATTAGCTTAATGATCCACATATGAATTATACACAACAAAAAAATCTAAATGAGTTTATGAAAGTTGAAAATTCATTGATTGAAGAAAGATATGACTTAATTGTAGAAGTAAATTAGCTCAAATAGTTGCTAACATAAAATGATTAGGTTGCAAAGGTGAGACTGCTTCTTCCTTCATTGTTGTGCTTTTTTCCAGCTTTTGGAATCTCAAATGTTGAAACATAACTTGCATTGGAAAGTGTTTTTTTTTTCAAGTTGCTAGAATCTTGAATGTAAATAACAAAACTTATATTGTGAGGTTTAATTCATTCAGGTTCTTGGAATCTCTAATGTAATTGAAAGAACTTGAATTGCAAAGTTAATTATTTTTAGGTTGGAATCTCAAATCTAAATCACAAAAAATTGCATTGGAAAGAATTAAATCATTGTGCTTGGTTGGCAATTTGATGAAAGATATATATACAAGGACCAATTTTGATTTGAGGTTGTTCAATAACATTCTATATTGTCATATATGATAGGTGATAAAGGACTTCTTTAGAAGTTTGGGCTTTGGACTTTGGACCTAACAAACTTGACTATGCTACTATGGTGCTGAATCGCACTATGAATGGACATGGTTTATTTGCTTATACATGGAGCTCACCAACATGTGTTGTTGATCAAGTTACAAAAAGACTTTTGTTTCTTCTATCCATTTTGATGTTGTTGGGTTTTTTTATGAATCTCACTAACATGGATGATGGTGTTATGGTTGCGTGAATTTGGGATGGGTTTTTTTTATAAATGTGACATGGTCAGGGCAAAAAAGCAACTTGCATTGCATTGGGCAAAGTTCTTAAACAGATTTGGGTCCAATTCCCCTATAGCTACTGATTTTCAGAATGTATATATACTCATGTAAGCTAGTGTGCGGTTGCAAACATAATTGTAAACATCCATAATTTGAATATGCATAACCTTTGTACCTATACATTCATTTTGACAAATATATTGCTGGAAATTTTCAATGCATAACATTTTTAAAGAAAATTATCATTCTTTTCTTCAGAATATATACTATATTGGTATCCTGGGGTGAGCTCCAAAGTTTCAAATCTGGACAACACTGGCATTTGCCCATTGCTCATATCCAGGTCAAAGATTTATAGAGCCAACATTGCTACCAAGGCTGACAATTTGCCACTATCCAGACCTTGAGGAGTTTCCAGGTAATCATGTTAATGTCATGTCCGGATTTCGTGGAAACCCCGCAGGCCCCCTTCAACACCAGTTATTAGTACAGGTACACAGTCCCTTGCTTTTGTACTGTGAAGGTGCCAAACAATTTGTTTTCTGAGGGAAAACAACATGATTGCTTGTAAAGGGATTGAGGCACAATACAGCACCTGGTGACTAAAAAACAAACATGGGTGCTTGAGTAGAGATCAGGATCAGTAACGGTACCTACACACTAGTAGTGCCTACCCAATGATAAAAATCATGCACATTGCGTCATGAATATATCCCCCAGTGTCTCAGAGCTCATGTCTACAAAAACGGAGAATGCACCTCATAATATCAAACCAACCCAATACCCAAATGATAGATAGACACGTGCACATTTTGCAATGTTCCATCATGAGTGCACTTGTCCTCAGAGCTTGTTCACAAGAACTCCAATCAGAATGTGTCTCAGAGACTCCATTGAGCAACAATTGAGCCAAAGGAAAGCAATAACAGCCAGCTTCTCTGATACATAAAATTGACAAACCTTGCGATTGAAAGAAAATTAGGAGGGTACTTCAAAGTGCTCACCCAACAAAGAGGTGCTTGAGACAGTCTGTGATAAAAAAAAGTCACCAAACTGCAAAATCAAGTTGAGGCACCACAGTAAACCCACCACCAAGGAGCCTGCAATTGCTCAGTACATCAGTTTCCCACCTGGTATCCTCACTAGTTCTGGCTAACAGCACTGAAACTACAGATTCTGAAGAGACAAAATGAACCTGCCATGCATCTTGTTTTTTGTGGCTGTTTCAAATGAGAAAATGGTGTTGAAATTCATTCAGCAAAGCCAACCCTAAGAGACAAAGCACTTACATTTTTTAACAGCTCTGGACAACTTTCATACACTTCCAGTGACACTATTGGATTCAAACATCAACAGCAGATGACATCTGAAGACCCCTATCTTTTCAGAATAAGCTCAACTAGTTATCCAGAGGTCTTTGTATGCAAATATACTCTAGTGTGACCCAAGGGAACTAGCAGAGGTCTGTATGACATTGCAAAACAGGCCATCTCCATGTCTCAAGTAAAAATCTGTTATATGAAATTTCACTTCACAGCACATCTTTGTCTTTATGTGAACAATCACATATAAAGTCAAGACATGGAATAGAGGAATTGTGGAGAGATTACCAAGTAGCACAAGGTGACACTTCTGGCCTTACTTCAGAGTGTATGTACATGTGGTATATTGCCTCTCCTTCCCTGTATGGCCTATGCTGACTCTTTAACTCCCTCTTTACTTCTCTTTTGTTCACCATCTATTTCTAATGTTTGATTCTCAATGACCGTGACTGCCAATTTTTGTGTTGACAGCACCAGTGTATCCCTGTGCCAGCCAATGTTTCCTGTTAAAAAGACACCAATGGCCCTGGTCTATCCTTGATCCACTCACCTGATCCTGATAGTGCTAAAGAAATGATGTGTGTGAAGCTCGCCTCTTCTTTGATAGTGCACGGCGAATCACACGAACCCGAACAACACATTGCCACAAAATGAGGGCAGAAAACCCTAGCATCTGCAGCAGAAGTGGTCCTTTCATGTCTGCCATGAAATGCCCACACATGAAACCGTAAGGAGAGTATATCAATGGGACCACACTAACAGGAAAATGGAAGCCCCCCACCCTTCACATAGCTATGAACTCGCAGAAAAATCTCTACAAGAACAATTTGAAGATAACATTACAATTTTTTCCAGTCATAACCTTACGAGGGTTGCTCACAAAGTGTCTGACCATCACCTAACAGGAAGATTTCTTGTGACTTGCAGCATTACCAGCACATTCTTCATCAGTGTGAGTACACAAGTTGAAAGAACAGAGACAAGTGACCCCCCTTAGCCTAGCCAACCAGTTGCATGAAACAACTTGGGTGCAAGATGTTCCAGAAAGTCTCACAGCACAAGTACTTGCCTTTGAGTTTGATGACCAAGCCCTTTAATCTACTATCTTCAACATCCATGGTGATATTCTTGGTGTGCTGCTGCAGTTTTGGCCCTTTGCACTGGTTTGTGCATTTCACTCGCTTCTCATACTCATCACTCCCATCACAACAGTCTGGACAAGTGAAGTGACACATTCCATAACAAGTAACATCTTCATTAGTAGTGAGATTTTATCAATACTTGTGACTTTTTGCAACCTGAAGAATTTGGAGATGACCCTATAATAAGAAACTAGATATTTCCTAACTGACCAAAGTACCAGAAACCATCAGCAAAGCACCCTAAAGAAAAGAGAAATACAGACCACAAAAAAAAACAAATGATTCGTTTGAACAACAGAACTGGTCATACACATGTTCAGGGACCTGCAACAGCAACATGTATGGCACTGACCACATACCATAACATGCCCACTGACTTCTTTAGTTCCTGGCAACGGGTGCAGGTTAATGTCAAACATTAACCAAAGTGCTGATTTTCTGTCACAAGACTATCAGTAACAGGAAAAATCAGCCATGGTGCTGGTTAGCTCAAGAAAAAGAATAAGGAAAGACCTCAAGACAAAGCAGAGAAAGGGAGAAAGGCCAGAGCAGAAAAACTCCAACAAAAAACGAAAAAGGAAAGAAAGACAGAGAAGAAAGGAGGACATTGAAGTGAACTTTAGAGAAAAAAGTGGGCTTAGAAAAGCTCCCTACTTAGCAATGAGAAATTATTGAAACAATCATTTTGAAGATTGCAAAGACAGAATCTCCAAATAAAAACCTTTCCTTCATAAGCAACCCTCTGGTTCAATTCAGAAGAAACTTTGAAGAGTAATCCTTTTTCTTTGGCAGACTATTTAAGCCTGCCATTTGGGCTACAAACAACTATTTGGAGCTGCAAAGCCTTAGAACCTGGAAAACTGACCATTGACAACTCCAAATTTCACAGAATCTGAAATATTGGAATCTACATGACGCATATGAATCATGTCATCACCTGCATAATTTGGCTAAGAAGACTTGTCAAAAATGTCAATACTTCAATGTTTAGAATCTTTGGGATATTGCCAAATACAAGAAATTGCAACAGGAGCCATTATAAGTACAATTAAGTTCACAAAAGGATTCAGGGTATATGCCAGCACCGATAGAGTCTTTGTCTAGACACATGAAGTTGGAAAAATCAGGAATATCAGGAACAAATAGATTGTCTACAAACCTTCTTATTAACAATATATTGCGAAGGAGAACAGGACATGAATTAGACTTAACCAGCCAATCTTCAAAATCAAACTCATGGGAAGAAAGGTGGAAGTTAGCCAAAAAGACTGCACAATTGGGATACCAATAGATTGCCTAAAAATTGATGGACCAAAAGAGAGGAACAGATGATCTAGCAAGAAATCTAGCCAAGGAGATAAAACTGCAGCATTTGCTACCTTGAAGTTATAGAGGCTCCATAGACCAAATCTCATCCTTATTCTTCAAGCAGAAATATTTGTAGTCAAGGGCTGACCTCTGAAGCAACAAAAACAAAACAATGGGACTCACACATTCTATCAAAACTTCATTCACTAGAACTTTCCTTTTAGATTTCAAAACTGAAAGGTCGATCTTACTATAAAGAGTTGAGAAATCAAACAACTGCAACAATGGAGGAGTAGATTTGTCAATTCTTGAGAGATTCAAGAGCTTGATGACATCAACTACTTTGAGGAAGTCTTTTAAGAACCCAACTATCAGCTTCTCAAAACTTGGCCACCCAGAAGTCATTCACCACTGGGAGGATAACTTTATAAAAGGAGCTTAGCCATATAGAAACTTCTCTGAGAGAAGTAGAACTAGCTGCATTACTGACCCTAGGCTTCATGAGGTTTTCGTGAAACTTCCAAACTGCACAAAGACAGGGAACTTGAGGGCCACACTCTGCTTTAAACTTATTAGCAGTAATGAAAGAATTATGAAGTCTTATGGTAATGTACTTATATCATAAATAAGTAATGCAACTTCCCACTTAAGGTTCTCAATGCAGGTTGCCAAAGGTATTAGGCCATGGTAGAGCATCTGAAGGCCCATGGAATTACAAGATATGAGAACTATACAGCCAGAGACTCTCAGGCATTTTGCTCACACAACTAGCAGCAGTAAGCTAGCCATTAAACAACAGTAATGGTGCACTTATCCATTCTTACTTTGTGATCCAACAAAAAACAAAGTAAAATGCAAAGGTTAAATTATCTCTACAACATTCTACATGATTGCCACTCAACCCCATTGAAGTGTTCACCTTGCAATCAAAATCTTGTTAGAAAGAGCACTCCGTTAGAGAATCAGCTCAACTTTCACCTTTAGCCATTCATGACTGTGGGGTGGGAAGTGACAATTCTACTGTCCCACATATTCTGAAGTCATTGCAAGACCAATAACTAGATGCAAAAGATCATTCTATTCCAACAAGATGAGCAGGATAAATAATCAGTTAAATAATCCTTATCTCATGAGCAAGAGTTCAATCTGGGAAATTGATAAGGAAATCAAAGCCTCACCACAAATACCATCATTAACCCGAGATGAAAAAACCCTTTGTGGAGTGATCCCTGTATCCTTGCAGTAAAACTTTCCCTCTAAGCAAGCAGATGTCCCTGGAAACAAGTGACACAGATGGTCATCTTCACCTTCAACTTTAACTTCAAGAGGACAGTTCAACCCAGCAATCCCAATAGTTCAAGCAGTCTTTAGGCTGAAGAACAGAAAGAAACTGAGCAAAGAGCAGAGCAGTACTCATTAAGTACCAAATACCAAATACCAAAACCTTGACAAAGAGACTTCTGTTTATCCAAGAGAGGAAGCTCACCAGGCTCATCTGTCCCATCTGCACAGTCACAGAAGTTATCATTGAGGCGCTCCCGGGGAAAGCTCTTGGTTCCATCTTTGCACCATATAGTTGCACTGTTGAAATATTCTAAGTCTGTTGCCAAGTGAACATCCCCAGTCACAATTTGCCTGAAGTACTGAACAAGGAGCTTAGGCAAAGGACCATGAGACCTTTGCAAACTACATGGAGACCATGAGGCTCACAGAAGAAAAAAAGCAACAAGTTCCACAACAGTAGAGACATTAATCCACACAGTGACAAAAAACAAAGGGGAATGAGAATAAAGGGATACTGGAACACAGGAAGGATATCTGGCTGTAAGTGAGAGACCCATCACTCAATTGATCAACCCAGCTACAGTGCATGATCTTGATGATTGATTCATAGCCACACTGGCCAAAAAACTGAGTGAATGCCCATAACTGTAAGAATCATGTTGCTCTCATATATGGAGATCTGTTTTAACCCTTTGCACATGCTGAACACCAAAACTACAAGCATATGTCCCAAATTGAAGAAAGACTCTGCTTCATTCTAAATCTTATGGTTCAAGAATACATATAACACTAACAAACAGTTTGTGTGTTCTCTAATCTATTACAGGAACTAAGAACCAGGACCCTTCATTCAAAACTATATTCTCATCTTTGCCATGAAATACAGTTGAACAAAGTGAGCTAGTTGATCTACAGTCAATTAAGAGAGTATGCAGATTAAAACTATATGGGTATGATTTACAAGCTCCCAAGCTTCTCTGGTGTTGGGTTTGTGATTTTTCTTTGGTGTCATTGAAATAAAATCAGAGCAAATAATGGTTCCAAAATCCACTGGCAATGATAGCAGTGCAAGTAGAAGGCCGGATGTGGTGACCAATTGACAGAAGATCAATAACAGAAATTGAGACAAGAAGAAAACAGATGCAAATGAATCTGATATCTTAGGGTTTTACTGTTCAAGCTTGTGGCTTTCTTGAAATAGATGCAAATGACTCTGATAGCTTAGAGCTGTACTGTTATCAAGCTTGCAGCTTGAGAAAGAATCATCAAGATGAGAAAGAGACACTATGTCTCTTTCTTGACATCATTGCAATATAGGTCACGGGGACTGCAATTTTGGAGTTCCTGGGCCATACTGAAAATTGGAACATGCACACAAGATGCACAAAAAATTGCACACAAGCTAAAATACAAAAACTGAGCCAAGATTGCAGCAACAAGTGAACCGAGTTTGAGCACAATTTAGAGTTGTGAAGAGCAAGAGAATGGATAAAAAGAGGATGTGTACCCAGGGTGTAACAAACAGTGCAAAGACTTGAACAACTGGTACTTCACACCTCTGAAGTGCAAATGTAAAGCAAGTGCACAGACCCTTTGTGATGAAGACAGAAGTTTAAAATACAACGATCTTAGAAAGAAAAAGAAGGGGAAAAAAATAGCAACTGTAATGAATTGAAGAGATTAGAGAGATTGAGCCGATCTTGCAGAAAACAAAAGGACTTCAAGAAGCTAAAACGAGAACGACTTCTAATGTCTGGTGCATCTGATGATGATGAAGAATCTCGATCAGCAAAGCACGAAAAAGCAAAGCAAAAGATACTACTCCCTCTGGTGGTACCTTGAGGTGAGATGCCGCGAGTCTTGGAGCCTGCAGACACCTGCCGCACTGCCACGACAAACAGCAGCAGAAGCATTTCCAGCAACATCCACGGCCTTCTTCTTCTCCTCTCGCTCCTCACACTCCACAACGATGAGAGAACTCCAAAATGAAGTTGATCAAACAACTTCATTCTTGTGCCAAAAAAACGACAATTGTGTGAGGAAACAAAAAAGAACTCAGGCAGTCAGAGAAAGAGCGAGAGAGAGAGAGAGAGAGAGAGAGAGAGAGAGCGCTCTCCGAGTCTCGCAGCAATAACAAACGACAAAAGCTCGTGCTGGCGGGTACAGTTAGGGCCATCGATCGACGATCCGATCCCTGGTATCAACAGTCACCTAAAACTCGCAATTGCTTCACTCGATCGAGAAGATCGAGCTCGTCGATGCAAGCTCTTCGAAGCTAGTCAATGGAGTCATTGCAAATGCAAAACGGAATTTTGTCGGTATTTGTCTTTCTCAACTTCTCTTTCCTGCAAGTGCAACTCCACCTAAACTCCAGAAAATAGGTGTATATATATAGATATATTATTGCATCAAGAATGTGTGCTTTGTGTGATGGATTTTCAAAATTCCTGCTTTGTGAGCAGAAAACATGATCTTCTCTTCAATAAGCTTGTTTCTCTCCTCTCTGAGAAAGACAAACAAACAAGAGAAGGCCTGTAAGCAACGGATGGACCACTGTGCCAAGCAACTAGACCATCTTCACAAGCTGCCATAAAAGCTTGCATGTATGATCTGAAAATGTGTTGGAACAGACTCTTGTCATATAAATCTGATGCTCAATTGAGATCATTGCAAAACAGACTCTTGTCATATAAACCTGATGCTGA
>Ga0116228_10003027_pt1 | contig 14714 bp, 10 predicted proteins | sample S1TSphfallax_2_FD_89694 | JGI IMG/M metagenome (GOLD analysis project Ga0116228, IMG submission 89694) | Host-associated microbial communities from peat moss isolated from Minnesota, USA - S1T2_Fc - Sphagnum fallax MG | ecosystem: Host-associated > Plants > Peat moss > Unclassified | place...
AATTCAAATATCAAATTTCAAGTTCAAATAAAAGTATTTAAAATCAAAATGTCGATTTTTAGACTCAATATTGTTTTTTGAATTGAAATACTGATTTTTAGATTTGAAAATAATAATGTAGAAGTCAAATATTAATTTTTGGATCAAATAAGTTTTTTGAATTTAAATAAAAATTTCCAGAATTGAATTGTCAATTTTCAGAGTCAAATAAAAATATTCAAAATTGAAATGTCCATTTTTAGACTTAATTAATAATTTTCAGACTGAAAGTATTAATTTTGAGAATCCAAAATAATAATTTGGAATTAAAATGTCAGGTTCAAATCAAATGATTATTTTAAAATTTAAATGAAAAAATTTCAGAGTTGAAATATAAATTTTAATATTTATATTAAAATATTCAAAATTAAATTTTCCATTTTTACAATCAATTATAATTTTCTGAATTAAATATTAATTTTTGGATTCGAAAATATTAGTGTAGAATTCAAATATCAAATTTTAGATCAAATAAGCCTTTTTAAATTTAAATTGAAAATATCATGTTCAAATCCAAAATCTAAAATTCGAATAATGTTTTAAACAATTGAAATAACAATTTTCAGATTTGAATAAAAAATTCAAAGGTCAAATATTAATTTTGAGATTCATTATATGAATAGTATACATATGTGTATGCATATTATATATAATTTTAGTACATACATTAAAATACACCCCTATGTCATTGTAAAATACCTTTAGGATGTAACTAATTTGGTGACTATTGCGACTAATGGGACATATTAACCTATTTATGGATGAAAATAAATGTAAAATGAATCCAACCAATAGGATGAAATTTCTAATAGTTGCATCATAGTTGTGAGAATGACCAAAATAGTTGAAATTTGATCTTGTAATTGCAATATTCCCAAATCTAGTCGCAAATGATTACAAGTCGCATGTAGTCGTAAATGGACTGGTTACATTTTGGCTGATTTCTATTAGTGTTATTACAATTCCAATTGGTATATTTCAAAAGGTCAAAAATGTCATTTGCTACAGATTTAGGTTCTGAATTGCTTTAAATAGTTATAAACCTATTTTTTTTAAACTTATTTTTGTTCTAAATTAACAATTATATTGAAAATAAATTATGATTAGTCCTAGGTTACATTGGGATAGGTTCTTGTTAATCTTAGGTTAGGTTTTAATTTGGACAAACTTGATCAATTTTACATTTTATTCTCATTTGGAATTAGGTGGACATTAACAAATCACTTCACATGAATGTATTCCTAAAAGAATTATTCTTGAACATTTTTGTGTGATCCAACAATTGCAAACTATTGTACATGTGCCAAAAAAACCAATGCTAAAAACAAGGAACACTTTCAATTTTAAAAGTTGTTATAATTGGTCTACAATCTACAAACTATTTTTTGTCTTACATACATTTCAAAATATGTGTAGTACCTTTTAGCCAACATTTCAAGGTTAAAATGAAACCATTGATTAACATTTAAATATTTCAATGTGAAGTAATAGAAATTTGAAAACCATAATGCTCCTAAACAACAACATTTCCATATGTCAAGTTGGAAACAATAACATTTCCATGGTCAAAGTAGGGTTGAACATTGGTCATCGATCATCACATGCTTCGTAAAACTCATGACACAACCTTGAAAATATGGTAGGTCGTCCTAGATCAAATAGTCTTTTAATTAGTAAAAGTCATTTGTTACACACACACATATTCTTTCACAAATTATTTGTTTTACATGAATGCGTTCCAACTTGCAACCTCACTCCCAAGTTTGCTTATGAATCACACAAATGCAAATAACCTATGTGATTTATAGATTTTATAACTAAGAAAACCACAAAAGAATCCAACAATTAACAACCCAAAACTCAATATGAATACTTTCTTTTTCGCTTAAAACCTTCTACAATAGACCACAAAGACTTGCAGACTCAAACTTATGAATGAATCCACTCAATAGAAATGCTAGAAGACTAATTTCAACCTTAATTATATAATGTTTCATTGTTGTAACTTTATCCCTTTATTGTCATGTTTACCCACACATGCATTATGAGCATTAGTAGAAAAACAAGTTTCTTTAACCATAACATTTTGTCAAAAAAAATCTATTTAAATAGCCACAAAAAAAAACCCTCCTCATTTTGGGCAAGTCGATTTTAAAATGTCCATTGTAATTAGATGGTCATTTTTTATTGGTCATTTCATTTATGAAGCAATGGATCATTTGTCAGTCAAATTAATATAATATGTTTAAATTTATTTTTAAAAATAAGATTATAGTGGTAGGTAGGTAAGTACTAAATAGGTGTAAATTGGTCAAAAAAGGTAGGTAATTAGGTAATTGTGGTAGCTTAACTACCCGACCTACCCTAGCTAAATAGCCCCCTAGACATGAACATAGATTGTAAATATTGGGAATTCAACCCTTCACTTTCATGTTGATAAAATCAAGTCCTTACCTTGATGGACTACAACTTCATAAGTTGTTAAATTTTGTCAACTTTTTATTTGACATCTTATAACGTTATATATTGTAGACTTATGTAAATGTACAATATAATTTTTAAAAATCAAGTATGTAACTTAATAGCTAAGTAGGAGGTGTATTGGCCATCGAATTACATATCAACCTAACTTATCATGGTACCTAGGTACGAACCACCGACCTATTACCTAGGTAGTAGGTACATTTACCTAGGTAAATAAGTAGGTACACCTACCTAAGGTAAACAATTAACTATTTATTAAATAACTAACTACCTACTTATTAAGTAGTTATTTACCTACCTAAATACCTACATACCTATTTACCTACCTACTTACTAGGTACTTAAGTAGGTAGCTATGATTGTACCTAAGTACATGGGTAGGATGTCATTTTTGTTTGTTCAACATAGTTAAATGTTTTGTTTGATTAGAAACCCAATGGCCATTTTGACCAAAGAATTTTTTTTGTTTGTTCAACTTGATTAAATGTTCCATTTGATTAAAAATCATTGGCTGATTAGACCAAAGATATCATTTTTTGTCCATTTTGATTAGATGTCCAATTTGATAGGTAGTCAAATGGGTCATCATTAATCAATAGGATGATTTTTATATTCAAAATCCAACATAATTAATATAAGGTAGGGATTAATAATAAGCATCATAAAAATTATCATAATATGTACATTTGGAATTCATAATATGTACATTAGTTGTTAATAAATTCAATTAATAGGATGTAAATGTGTAATTTATACAAAAGGTTCATAATAAAAAAAATATCATTAACAAAGTGGTATTTACCATTTCTGAATAACAGTTTGATGGACTTAATTACCCAAGCCCATTTTTAATTCAATTCCAAAAACCTAACCAAGATAAATCTTGGTTCTAGATTTGAGTGGATTCAAAATTGGATGGTTACGATTTTATTATTGCAATGGTAGGAATTAGCCCCTAATTTTATCATTAAAAATATTGAAACCAGACTTGGAATCTAGTTTTTAAACTAATTGAAAACTAGAACAAATTGATCTGCTCAAAAAATCTAGTCATAATTTCAATTCCATTTTGAGCCTTTCCAAAAAAAAAAGTTTTCATTTTTCAAACACATTGTTTTCTTTTATTTTTACTTTTTCATGTTTTTCAAGCACATTGTTTTTTCATTTTTATTCAAACACAATTTCCAAATTCTCATAATTTTCATTTTTTTTTTCCCTTTCAAACTTTTGTGTGATTTTAAAAAATTCTTTGCATCAACTTCAAGCAAACATCAAGTTATAAGCAAGCTAAGTTGTGTATTGAGCACGTTCATGATTTTCTTGTTCATCATCTTATTCATTAACTAACTTTCTTTTTTCTTTTTTTGTTGTTTTTTCATTTTTTGTTCATTACATTACTCATTGTTTTATTGATTTTCTTAAGGCTTAAGAATTAAAGATATGAAAATTTTTATGGTTTTTTAAAATGAAGTGATATTTCTTCTAGATTTTCCATTCTAGGAAATGGAATTTTGTGGTTTTATTTTTGTTGAAAGTGTTGGTAAAAACAACACCCACAACAATAACTTTTTTGAAAAATCTTCAACCATGGATGCTACAATTTAGTAAGACTTGTTGGCAAAAGATCGAGATTTTTTGAAACCCTAAAGTTACATTGCCATGAAAACTTGGGCATTATATGCACCTTGCTTATCATCTTCCTCGAAGTTAAGTTTAAGTTCAACCCGATATCAACAACATAAATGTGTTATTTGTTACCCACTTGCACCAATTGCGAGAGTTCAAATGGGAATCATAACCTACAAGATTTCTACACTTCAAATACAATCTGGAAAGACTAGTAAATTGAATAAGAGAAAGATGGTAGTAACACTATTAAAAAATGGGTGATTTGTGACTAGTCTTGCAATTGGGTTTTTGAATTGTAATGACAATTTGTAACTCATTTGCAACTCATTGTAATTCAACGTATTTTTATAAGCATGAGTGCTACTGGACAAGTTGCATGAATTGCAACAAATGCAATGCACTATATAATGTGAAACTATCTACATATGTAATTCATGTAACTTAAATACAACTATGTAAGTACAACTATTGTGCAACTTTAATACAACTAGTTTGCAACTACCGTAATAATGTTATGTTGACATAACCCATGTTATCTGATTCCACTTTAACTTGAAGTCAAATCTTTAAAAATTGAAGATATTTATTCTTAAAGTAAAGATACTTCAAACCGCTTAACCCTGATGACACATCACTGGCCAAATCACTTTTTGAGTTATTTTACTCTGTTTGTGTGAATGGGATAAATTAGGTTTAGATTTATTCCTTTTACCACCTTGGTGTGAATCAGCTTACTAGGCTTCACCCAGAACAGTGAACGTACTAGGTAATTAAGTGCCGGTTCACCCTGGCCGATTTCACCATGAAAGTTAATTAACCACAAAGATGAACTTTTGAAATTTCAAGAATCGGCAAATCTCAGGCGTTAGATGGTGTACGATCTGAGACAGCCGTCCAACAGATCGGACGGACACAGGTCTCGGTTGCTGACCCCGAACCATACGGCGGCCGTCCGTCGCCGTCAGATTTCAAATTGACGGGACCTTTGCCTCTTATATTTAAAACTTACCCAGCGACATAAGTTAAATCCATTAACTTATTATTTACCGACCGTTGCCCGTTCATACAACGCCGAAATCTACATCCGACAAAACCATATCAGGAACTCAAACCAGGTTTAAAGCTTAACCACGATTATCTGGGACACAGAAAACGCGCGGGAAATTTATCTTCAATCCAACGACTACAAAGCCAGCACCTTGGATGAGACGAGGTCCTTAAATGAGCCACGTGGACGGGATGCACTCTGATTTTTTTAGGAATTTTTTATGTAGCCTATATAACTGGTCATCATCCTTAGGAAGATTTCGCCAAATCTGGCTATAACCACATACGAAGTGAAAACTTTTTTATCAACCTTCTATATTTATGGCTGAACACTGAAAACCAAATACAGAAGAAATCTGGTGTTCTTTTCTCCACTCATTTCTGGAGTTTGAAACCCACCAAAAATCACTTACTTTTTGAATTTTGAATTTCTCTTTTGGGCGAAATTTCACCAGCAGAAAAAAAGGCTAGTCAATGGCGATGACGGACATACACTTTTTAATCTTTGACCCTATCACCGGATCTTTTAACAGATGTTGATGAGACTAGGACATTTTCCGATCGGACGGCTGGATTCCGTAGGTCGTCTGGCCACTGGCAAGTCATTCTAAGACCGGATGTTGTAGAATAGGTGCTTGGCGAATGAGATGTGGAATGAGGTCCCGAAATGAGATGTTCTGCCAGACGTGGTGGGAACGGCAGGACGTACCACCGGATTTAAATGCGGGCTCGAAATTAACGGACGATGTGGTGTTAAGGGTTTCATCGGACGGCTGTTATTGGCAAAGGGCGTTGAGGTCTCGCCTTTGATCCTGGGTCGTCACTCTGGCGCCGCTGTCGGGTATTGTCGAGTTCCCCTTTGTTCGTGGCGAATAACCACGAAGCGAGCCCCCTTTAACGCATCCTTTAGCCTTTTCATCCATTGTTTTTGCAGTCGCGGTATGCCTGGACAACCGCTCCTTGAAACCGCTACCTAATTCCTGGTTATTAGGCCCAGATTTTCTCAATTGTGGGGGTCGGCTGTCCAAACCGTAATTAGTTGTTGTATTAAGCAGTTTTTAACAACCTTTTGATATGCAAGACGCTTCTTTCCGATTTCTCATTGGAGTTCTGCCTAGCCGTGTCGGATCTGTAAAAGCTGTCCATTATAATCGGTCAGAGTTCTTTGTTCACCGTGACGGTTGATGTTGAGCTGGTCTTGGTAAGCATTGCTAGTTGATTTTGGTGTCTTTCCTCTAGCGGTATTTGCAATGTCAGACAGATCCGTAGCATGCGTTTGATTGTTTTTGTGTTCTGCGTGTTACGTAATTTGAACCCCGAGTCCCCGGCGCTTGAAAGACTTCTTGATTTCCAATATGTCGAGCACTTGGCATTGCTCTTTTCGAGTTGATATTCCTTTGTCGAATGGTAATACAAGATGATTTGGAGTAGTTGATTTCAGGGACTTTGCAATTGACTTTTGGATGATGTGTTGTGTCTGCGTATCAAGGCTGCGGGCAGAGCGGGCGAGATATAGTTCAGTGGAAGACAGGGTCAAGGAAAATTCAGCGTAGCTATGCCTGAATACGTGGACGTCTCAACAATGGCAGCCAACGCCATACAATCTGTGCAGAACAGCTGTTCGACGGCACCTGCCTCGGCATCTGTCTCTCCGGGGAGCTACGCAACAGCGCCACGTCATTTCGGCAGGCAGAAGTCCGTGCACGAGCTTCTTGGTGGCGGACGAAGTGATGCATTAATCCCTCTGCCTTTACAATATTTAGATCTTGTATTTTTGTGTAGCGCCAAAAAGCTTCGACTGGGATTATGCTTCACTCTGAAGAATGGAGCATGTCCAAGTGATAATTTTTTCTAACTCTTGATCACGTAATCCGCGCTTGTGTAGCTGCTGATGTGCTATTATGGCGGGATAAGACGATCGCGGTTGCCCTGCTTGCTGGATCAACCATCTTATGGTACTTGTTGGAGCACTTGAAATACTCTTTGGTTGCGCTTATCGTTCACTCCCTCCTTGTCTTCATCAGCGTCCTCTTCCTATGGACTCATATGGCATCGGTATTGAACAGGTACTGGATTTGTCTTTCTCATTGTGTCTTCTGATCATTCAGGCCAGGATCGAGGATTCTATACCCATATTTTTTCCGAGCCCAATTCCTTCGTCGCAGAAAACTGCTCAATGCCTACTAAGCATCTGTGGCCGCGTGCTGCTTCGTTCATAGGAGAGTTCAAACATTGACGCAGTCTGTTTGGGTTGGTATTCTTCAAGTCATTTTGAAAGGACCTTTTTTTTGCGTTATCACCCAGATCTGGGCTCCCTGCGCTACAGTTGCGCCTCTCGGAGGATTTCGTCCTCAGCACAGCCAGCGTGTTCCGTACGAAGCTTAATAGATGTCTGCAATTTGCTACTGATATTGCTGTATGCAAGGATTTGAAGCTTTGTATCAAGGTATTACTTCTTCCCAGTAGTGTGCCCTGGACGTGTTATTTTATTCCCCCTAAAGTTGTATTGAATCTGAGGTTGTGTATTGTCTGTATGGCAGGTAGTTGGAGCACTGTGGATTATTGCAAAATTGGGGTCATGGTTGCACTCCCTCACACTAGTCTGGATAGGTAATTCACATCGGTGCTTTTTGTTTGCTCTTTTGGTTATCCACAAGATTGTGCACAGGATTTTGCTACAATTACAACAGATTTTCTTTTCCTGTAGTGATTTTGAATACCTATTTCTATACTCTTATGACAGTAGACACCATTACACGAACTTTCATTTCCTACCAGTTGAATCTGTTTCATCTATATGTGGAATCATGCCTGAGGATGGAGTAATTCTGAATTTTTTTGGTTTCTTATTCCCTGAAATTGGTTTATGTGACTTAATTCTCCTGCAGCTTGTTGCATTTTGATATCCACTCTCCAATGAATAGTCAGTCTTACACTACTTATGGATTAGTATTCTGTAGTGAGTAGTTAGTTCTGCTTTATCTGTAACTCAAGTTTTCCTGCATGAGTTCAGTGCAGGGAAATTTCTTCTGGCAGCAAGAAGTGATGATGTGATGAATAGAATATTTGTGAATATGTTGGTTGCAAGCTGACGTCTTGGTCATTGTTGAGCAGTTATTCTTGCAGCCCAAACACTCCCAGTGATCTATGATCAGTATGAGGATGTTATTGATCACTATCTGAGAATAGCTGCTGATGAGGTCCATAAGCATTACAAGACAGTTATTCCACATTCTTGAGCAAGATTTCGAAGACCCCAGATTTGAGCAAGAAGATGTAATCAGGTGGAATTCTGTACAGCAATTTTGGGATCTTTTGAGTGCTGATACAAGGAACTTTGCCTGTAGAGACGCAATGCCTGTTTCTGCAAGCTTTTCTGGATGTGTTGTCCATTTTGAAGGGCCTTATATTTCAATTTTCAAGTTGGTGATGTGCAGCAAAGATCTCAGATGCAATTACCAGAGAGTTGAGAATATTTTGCACCAGTTGAAACTGGCCTTTTTGTGCAAAAGGGTATGTAGTTACAACTCAACTTTTAAAGCAATGTCTAATGATCATCATTCCAGTGAAGTAATTATGCATGACTTACAAGCATGGAATGGCTTCTCTTGTACCAATAACAGCTGTCCAGGATAATGCGGAAGATCTTCTCTTGTGTCCTAGAATAACTAGAAGTTGCTTTCAATAATGTTATATCAATTACACTAACATTGGACCCTTCAGTATGATGAGAATCAGAAGCACTTGCACATCCTGGCAGTGGAATGAAGGGACAATTTAATCCATGAGTATTTTATTGTTTCTGCTCTCAGGCAGAGAGACTATGGAATGATGCAACGTTAAATGATCCCACATTTTGAGGAATGTTGACCATGAGTTTGCATTTTTGGGATTGTTCCTTGTTTAACTGTTGCTGGTTTGTTATTGCTTCCACAAGAGCCTTTACACAATGAACTGCTTGATTGATAAGGTTTCCATTAGATGCAAGTGATGACTATTTCAAGACATTGGTAGCCACTTTGAGTTGTTGGTCTTTTACTTGATTGATCATGAATTGTTGTACTTAATTTCTATTAGAACTACCTAATGTTTTGTGGGGGATGTAGTTTAACATTCTCATGTCAACAATGAGGTGGACTAGGTGAAAAACAAAGGTATATAGAAGAAGGTATTTAGAATTGAGGAACTTAATGAACTATATAATGTGTTTAGTTCATTGTTTGTGGAGATACAACATGAAGGAGATATTACAACTAGGTGGTACATCTTGTGTAAAAATTACATGGATAATAATCAATATGAACACCTTCAAATGAATGAACTTGGGACTTCAGATTTGCCACATACTTAATTTCTATTGTTTGTCCATGAGCTTGGGGTCTTAAGAAAACTTGTGAACTTTGTACCAATTCTACTGAAGGTTATGTGTTGTTTAGTTACATCTCTACTGGAAGGTAAAACAACTTATCCATATCTCCCTCCACAATACAAAGATCACATTGAAGAATTTGAAATGTAGTGTGGTAACCCCATTTCCTCAAGAGGTATTCCAAATTCTGCGAGCTTAGCCTCAAAAGCTCTTACCAAGTCGTTGTGTGCCTGCACCTCCAGCATGCGTACAATTTCATTTCATGACTTGAAATACATTGTCAAAATTTGATCATCAACATTTTAGTTCAGTATCAACCCACAACATTCAATGTTCTATTAGCATGTTTCTAGAAACAAATAATGACATGAGGTAAATTTGACATTACCTTTGTCACTTTTCCTAGGTTATATTGCAAAGATTTGATGAGGTTGTTCTTTGTTTCTAATACACTATCAATTCCTGAATTGGAGTCAAGCTTCACCCCTGCCTCTCCTAATTGTGCTTCCTACAACCATTTTCCAAGGAAAGAGATTAAACATATCCACAAGCATTGACCCAATTTCCTACAACCATTTTCCAAGGAAAGAGATTAAGCATATCCACAAGCATTGACCCAATTTTCAACGAAAGGTTTTTGGACTCTTTCATGTACAATGAAATTAATTTGCATTAGTTCAGGTGACACACCTTCTTTTCAAGCTTTTCTGCCAAAATTTGAACCTTCCTTTGGAGGAGGAGATTTTGGAGGCCACATTTTTGTTGCACCTCAAATATACTACTCTCAAATTTTGCATAAAATTCATCACGCTCCAATTGTACCTAAATTTAGATTTGGAAAGAAAGAGTCCAATGAAAGTTTGAGAATATACCATGCAAATTCTTCATTGAATTTCAACAAAAGAATTGCAATGGTTTAACTCGAGAATATGATTATATACCTGGGTGCATCGTTGTTGTACAACTTGATGATCCCACTCTAAACTTCCTAATTCTCTTGTTCGTTCTTTCAGCGAATTAGTTGTTCCTGCTAGCAATAGCTTGTCCTGCATTCAATTGCTCACAAAAGCTTTTAAAATCTGACATGCAACAAATACTTTAGGAGTGTTAATCTATATTGCAAACTTGTCAATGCTCAAACATGCATCTATATTGTTTACCTTATCATAGTTTGCTAGTTGTTTTCTAAGTTCCTCCACCTCTCTGAGAGCCCTTGTTAGTGGCTCAGTGAGTCTCTTATTCTCTTGAGCAATTTCATACATCAACTTCTCATTTGCAGCCTCCTTCTTCTTCATGTCTGTCACATCCTCCTGCATCATTGTCATGCAAGATGTATGGGGGCAATATAAGAAGGGTGAAAAATGAACTCGATTCTAGCTACAAGCAAGTTTCCTTGTGGTTTAATGCATTATGAAATGTGAAAAAAATGGCAATGACTAAGCAATGTAGTTGCATAAATCATCCCCAGGGATTCAAAATTTTTCAGGTTTCTACAATTGGAAGGAACATCAAAAATTGAATAGCATGTACCTTCAAAGTCTTGATTAGGTCAAGATTGTTGTGGGTAATGTCATTGTAGTAACACTTTATTTCTGTGAATGCCTTTTCATGCTTCTTCATCAACTCATTCACATGAACATTCTTTCGCTCCTCAATCTCATGAATTTCTTGCTTTCGTCGAAGATCACATTCTTCTCGGAGTGTTTTGATCTACAACAACATTAAATCACTTAATCATGAAGATTAAAAATTTATTTCGAAACCAAAAACTTAAGTCAAATCCTATATATAGCTTCCCTCAGCACATAAAATGCTTATAACATTAGGATGGACTTCGACCTTTCGATCAGACTTCTGTTGTAACTCTTTAGCATTTAGGTCAAACTCTTGCCGCATTTTGGTGATCTCTTTTGCATGCTCCTGCAAGACAACACAAAAGCATGCTCATACATTTGATTACTCGAAGGAACTAGGTTATGCTACATGACATCCTGAATCGAATCTCATTGATTAATTTGATAGATATAGAAAATCAGCATTCTCAATGCCAATCTAAATGCAGTGAAACAATGGTAAGGATGTACTAGCTTGAATCCTCTAATAGTGTCCTCATATGACAGTTCCATTTCTTTTAGTCTTTCTTTCAATCCTCGTTTGTCATTCCTGCATGTTGTAGCCAGAACTGCATCAGAACAGTACAACATTTTATCAGCCTTTCATTAGGGCTTGTTGGGATCATTTGAATAACATAATCTCATGAATTGCAGTAATTGAAAGGCAGAAATAACATGGAGTTAGAACAGCTCATGAATAGAGGACAAGTAGGACTCCCTTGAGATCAGATTAGAAAAAGAATCACATTCTGAATCATGACAGTCTGAATGTAGCTTGAATTTAATATGAAGTGCACAACATTTAGTGAAGGGAACAATACTCACACGAGCTCTGATTCCCGTTTTCCAGCAACTTCTCTTTGTAATTTTAGGGCTTGCTCATTGTCTGCCTTGATGGTGGCAATCATGTTTTGTTGCTCATAGAGCAAATGTTTCATTTTTTGATTGTACACCTACAATTTTGCAACAATGCCATTTGAAGCCTCTGTCACTCAATCATATCCTTTTGGCAATTTACACCTACTTGGCATCATGAAGCACAATGAACAAATACATCAAATCTCTCAAGAAGAGCCTAAGAATTGAGGAGTATGAGGAAGGCATTGGCACCTTAATCTCTAGTTGATGTCGCTCTTCAAGCTCCTCCATGGCTCTATCTTTGTTACGAAACTCAGCTTGTAGTTGGGCATACTCTTTCTTCTTGATTTCCCAAAATGAGGAGAGCTTATCCTGACATTCCCCAAAAACAACTGAAATATGAAACTCCAGCTCATGAAAGTGTAAGGAATAAGTTGACAAGATCATAGTGTAGCCTTGCTATATGGGGAAAAAGCAAATCAAACAATCAAGCCTAGTATCGAAAGAGTTGATGAACAATGTCATACTCTCTCAATCTGCATGGTATTGCGACCTTGCTCTTCTTTTTCCTTCAATCCTTGGAGCTCTGTTATCTTGGCCTGAAGCTCTGCTGGAGTGGGACCTGCAGGTTTTCCAACACCATCCTTCTTGCCCTTCCCTTTGCCTCCTTTCTTCTTAGGTGCCATGGCTGCTGCCCAATCACTAGGAGGCAAAGTAGCCTAAGTAATCGACTTCTTCTTACAAACAGAATAGGAATTATGATAACAGAAATGACAATTTGGTGCAAATAAACTCAGTACATGCCCACTCCTTCAAAACAACCAGGGCTCTCCCTCAATTGATTTCTTGAACAGGAAGTAATTGCTTCTTTAGGAAGAGATGGAAGGAGTGTATGCTCTATAACGAAGAATCCAATAACAATCAAGCAAAAGACCACAATGTGAGAAATTTATAGCAGGTAAAAAAGATCTTCAAAATCAGAAGGAAGAAGACTGCATTTATCTGTCTTTTTTCTCTTCTCTTAATGGGTGAAAGAGGTACAATTAAGCTCACAATCACAAAATCAAGACATTCAATCCAACAAGACCAGGAGGAAAGGAACCCGAAGGGAAAAAAACATCCATCAGACACTGTGTATGTTTGTATGCATGACACAGAGATAGATAGAGATGCAGCAAATACTAACTTCCTCCACAATTCACAAGCTGAAAGACTAGGAACTACTTAGAACATGCCAAAGAGACCAGGAACAGAGCCCAAAAAATACCCAGAAAAGGGGTGTGGGGGGAGGAGGGGGAAGAACCAATAATTGCAAGTTACAAAAAATTGGAAAGAAAACCATATGTAACTCCTTTCCACAAAGTGCAAGATTAGTAATAATAGCAAAACTTGCAGATGCCAGAAATGAGAGTGGATCCAGGAAGTAGGAAGAGGCAGGCATAATGCTGGCAACAACATAACTGCTTTTTGTTGTGTCCCATGAAGCAGCTGTTGCTGTTGGCTTAATAAAGTGTACATTCTAGCAATCCCATAAGTACTGTCAAATCTCATCAACATCTCTCCTTCACCAACCTCCACATGAAAATTCAAGTTTACCTATAGTTTTGGGCAACTTAACTTATCAAAAACCTAGTCTAATCAGAGGGTTCCTAAGATCTACACTCGTTCCTTCTAGAAGAGAGGAGAGATCTTATGCCTACTCCTTAAGAGTGGGAGGGATCTTATGCTTACAAGTAGGAGTGGGATCCCTCCCACTCTTAATGAGTAGGTGTAAGAACCCTCCACCTCCCACCTCTTGTCATCTCCAGTTGTCTAGGTTCATGATAACTTTTACCTTGGGCTTTATGATGAGTAAAGCTCATAAGTGGAGGATATTCCCAAATTGTGGGGCTGGATTTGACTACTTTGTCCTAGAGTCATTATTTTGAGAATGTCCGCAACTTGTGGTTTAATCCTACACTCTAAATCTCAGGGTGCATTGACACTTGATGTTAAGTCATTGCTAAATGAAAATCTAGGTGGCATCCTAGGTGTCACCCGATGCTAAATGGGTGATAGGTAACATAAAATGTTCATGGTAAGTCCGTGTAAGTCCTAAATGACTAGCATGGTGTTAGGGGACTCAACACTAGAGTCCCTAACACCAAGTGTGAATGCACCTTTAATTGCATTAGAACATTTATTGAGACCTAAAATATGCCATGGATTTTGGATTGAAAGGTTATGTTAAAGAGAGCAAAATATCTCAATATCATCACAAGGGTCATCCATCCTGTCAATTTCATGTTAGATGAGAAGTTTCAACCCAAAGTAGGTTTGCTATCTACTTATATAATATCCTTAGTCTGTCCGGTGGTCGTCGTCCTTTCCATCCATCCGTCCCGTCATCCATCCATCAAAGTTCCTCATCCCGGAAGAAGAAGATGATTGAAGAGGAGGACGACAACGACGAATGGCGGCAGCAGCAGTTTATCCAAATGTTTATGTGATCCAATCCTGTAGTTTATGAAAAACTCCTGTAATCTTGCAATTTGCCAAAAGGTACAAACTAATTTTTAAAAACTAAAAATTCTTGAAAAAAAAAAGAGAAACAAGAGAAGAAATCTTTTTAAAACAACACAAGAAATTTCAAATTAAAAAAGAAAAAACAAGTTATTAACAAATAAATAAAATGA
>Ga0116228_10003030_pt1 | contig 14709 bp, 7 predicted proteins | sample S1TSphfallax_2_FD_89694 | JGI IMG/M metagenome (GOLD analysis project Ga0116228, IMG submission 89694) | Host-associated microbial communities from peat moss isolated from Minnesota, USA - S1T2_Fc - Sphagnum fallax MG | ecosystem: Host-associated > Plants > Peat moss > Unclassified | place: USA...
CGGCATGTGTTTGGTGCTAGGCCTTTCTACCCTAATGGCTGTTCTTTTAAAAAGTCAAATAATCAATTCCAATATATAATTGCAAATCTAAAAAATGTGAGAATTAGTATGTAATCACAATTCCCAAAAAAAACTAAGACCCACTCAAATAATGTAATAAACATTGTTGGTCATTTTGTAAACAACCACCAATTCTTTGAGGTTTTTTTAGATAAAACTAAAACTGCATGTTCTTTGATTCTTAAAATTTCCATAAAATTGTAATCCAAGGTTCTTTGATTTCCCAATTTTTTAATACCAAAACAAGTTATCAAAAAATCAAATACTAACTGCACAACACATATATGTACCAATTGGGTGGGTACCTGGTTTGGAGGTTCAAATCACTAGTTCCAGTTTCAGTTAAAAATCGAACCGAAATTGGGTCTAAGTTTGAAAAACAGTTCTAGAACTGAAATCTTCTTCTATCTTGTTTGAAGAACCAGACTTGAAATTGGATACCCAATGATGTGTGGAACCAAAACCCATACCGTGATTTTTTTTAGATTAAAAAAAAAAGACTAGAACCAAGGGCTAATCAAAGGTTAATTGACAATTAATCATTGGTTATGGTCTAGTTTCAGATTTCAATTACAATCCAAGTTACCTCGAGTTAGACCATGATTTTTTTTTTAATTGAAAAAAAAAGGACTAGAATCGAGGGCTAATAGGAGATTAATCAACAATTAACCACCGGTTATGGTCTGGTTTCAGGTTTCCAGTTCCAATCCAAGTTACGTGAATCAACAGAACCATTTTATTTTCTTGAAGGAACAAGACTTGGAATTGGATTGCTGGTTCAATTTTTGTGTGGAACTTTAACAAGAATGATTCTAAGCATTTTTTAGAACCAGAACTAGAGGTTCTTCCTAGAATTGCAAAACACTGGTGCACATCAAACAAGGCATCACAAACACGCTGGTCCTGCCAATAGATAAGATGTTGTACATCTACTTACTGTGTTCACACTCTGAACACCAAAAATATCCGTCCCAATCTAAACAGTCTAAACACTTTCACCAAAGAAACTGGTTCACCTAATGTGAAACCGGTTCTCATAAGGTAAAACTTGCAAAAGTTGGATCGAATGCGATAGTCCACAGGGACAGGGCCCAACAAAAGACCCAGGTTCAAAAACCCTACCACAAGAGTACTGGACCTTGCGAAGAAGGGTTTTTCCTCACATCAACCACTGCTACTTATTACAATCACCACTGTTGACAAAAATCAGCAGATGGTCAATTCTCACAAGTGGCAGAATTTTTGAAGGAGCTTTATGGTGTGGCAGACATCCATCTTAAATGCAAAGAAGCCGAGACAAAATTTAAAGACGAATCCGACGTTCCAGAACACTTCCCATCACATGTTACATGCGAAACATCTGGAGGGAGGCATGATGGACAGATGAGAAGAAAACACCAAATACTAATTACAAACCAGGCCGCCCCATCCTCCCCTCTCGTCTCCTCTCCCGCACTGCCCCCAAAATTCCAAAAGGGATGTGTATAAAAAGCCGCACAGCCCGCCGTTCTACTTCAGACAATGCCACCAAACCAGGTCCACTCTCCGACCAACTCTACCGCTACAATTCGCCGTCTCCTGAACCAGCTCTAACTGCGTCATCACTGCAGGCGCTTCCTGTTCGTGAGATTTGAAGGTTTGTGGCAGCCTTTTTTTTTCTTTGCTGTCAATATATAGCCAAAATGAAATATTAAAAATAAAAGTGCTAAAATCATGTGCTTTTTGAGATTCTCAATAGCGATAATTTCTAAAAATAAAGAAAAATCGTTATATTTCTATACATGGTTCAAGGATGTTAGCCAAAAATATACAAAGATGTTTTAAAATTTTACTTTTATATTTAGCTAGCAGCTAAATCCGGCTAAATCTTCCTGTGGATCATCGCCACTTTGGCTATAACACAATATTGCAAAAAAAACCACTGGAACTTCAACTTTCTGGTCTTCTCCGTTTCCCTCCATTTCTTCACAACTCAGGTCTGACAGCACTTAATATGAGTGGAGAGAGTGTGTGTGTATTTTGGGCTGTTTTGGGGGCAAATTAATAATAATAATGTCTTGGCTTGTTTCAGCATGTATAATAAAGGGAATTGGCATATTTGTGAAATCAGCAAGTAATCTCCAATCTTTTTGTTTTTGTCTTTGATCCTTTAGTGTCAAATTGTGGACACTAATTGAAACCAAGTTGTTATTCCATGACAGGTCATGACTTGTTCTGGTGTTGATTCTTTTGTTTATATACAACATGAAACTTAAAGAACACCCAAACAAGCAGGCTCCTCAAGTAATGACTCTGCCCTTTAATGGCAGGTTGAAAATTCAAACATACCCTAGTTGAATAGCAGGTTCCACAAAATTTCTATTATTTTTTAGAAAAGCAAAAAAATTCCAGAAAAACTTTCTCTGAAAGAAAATTGTTTTGTGTAGGAAAATGAAGCATCCATTGGAATATTGGGGGATATGTCACCCAAGTTCTGGTAATGGCCTCTGTGAAGGCCTTACCATAAAGCTCCATCATTTATTTATTTTTAAATTGTGATATGTACTATGGGTACCCACCACCAGGTAGGAACTTTTTTAGAAATGAAAAAGTTCTGGCACTTTGCACAATAAGTTCCTTTGCAATTATGCTTTATAATTTGCCATGCTGCAACGCTAGAAATACAGTGGCCCAACTTTATGATATGCAGCAAGAACAAGAGAGGACTTGAATTTTTACATTTGTTTCCAACAGTTCCTGATCTCTTTGTCCCTGATCTTTTTTATCAGATCATGAGGAAATTGCCTATTAATGGGCTCCAGGTGCAAGCTAGGTTGCATACACAGTCATAGAGTTTTTTTTTCCTTCAATTTTTCAGTAGCTCATGTGGTGATCATCTACAAGACGATTTAGCCAGATTTGTCTATTGAAAATAATGAAAGTAAAATAATCTGAACATCCTTCTATAATTTGGCTACCGATGGAGTCCGGAAAATTTTCAATTATTTTCAAATTTTGGAGACTAAAAACCCCATTAAAAAGTAATTAATTAAAGATGTAAGGTATGCAATTTTGTAAACTTTTGAAAAGCTTTGAATCTGACATTGAAAATTTTGTAAAGACCTCCACTGATTTTTTCTAGTGTATTTAAAGAGCACCTTACAGAGAATACATTTTTCTTCCACTGTCTAGTAGGGCATTTTGAGAACACCCTGCAATTTTTTTCGTTTTTTCCCATCAGGGGAAAAATAAAAATAAGATTTGGCACAGGTCTTGACACTCAGTAAAGCCCTTGTCTGTGGGCTTTACCAGAAGTGGGCTTCACCCAACACATAAGGTCCTTATGTAGCTTTGGATGATGTCTCAAGCAAGAATGCTTTCGTGCACTATACGATCAGAAGTTGCACATTTTGTTGTTTTACCGTCTTTATAGCCTACTAGCTTCCAATGAGGTTGACATTTAAGCTAGTACATATGGCATTCCTGGAAAACCCACAGGACAGTATTCCATGTTTTTGTTGCTCCACTCTATCAATGTCGATCCGCTCATGTCTAAGTTCTAACACATCTAGCATTGTACCCCTTTCTCTTGTATGAGGGCTCTCTATGAAATGTTGGCTTCCAAGCCACAAACAGGTAGAGATCCAATGTCAATATAGACCATTGACCAGTATCCCATGAAGATTATCTTTCGTGGATGGTTCATGGATTTGCTTGGCAGACTCTAATTCAGTAGATATGCACAACTTTAAGGGGGCCAATCTAGTGTGCATAACTAAACGGATTTGCAAAGATTTTCAAAAGGATCCTCCTCAATACATGAGTAGAAACTAGAGACAGTCAATACAATATCATTTTAGCAGACGCAATTACCAACTCAGAAGTTGAGGGCTTTCCCTACCACTCTCCAAGAAAAGTTCAAAGCTCCCCAGCTTTTAACTAACTTGGTGCAAAGATGATTGTCATCTACAACAAATTGTCCAAGAGAACATTACCTAGGAGAAAGAGGACACAAAGTCTAGCACTTTAAACCTTGTCTCATTTTTAAAATGCTGTCCTAAACTGCAAATTAATTAGCTCCCCCAATTCTTCCCACCAAAGTGTACATATTGGTTGTCATATATGTGTGTACAAAATGGAGTGTGACACAAAGGCTATTTTCTAGACAGCAAGCTAGCTAATGGTTCCTTTTCTAGGCCTGGCTCTATCCTATCATAATACCAAGCCTTCAAGAAAGTTCTAAATTGCATTGAATGAGTTTCTAGTTTTCATTTGTTAAAGTGATTGTCATCAACATCAGACCAAAGGACATGAAGCATGTCAAATTGAAGGTTTGGGATGTGTTAGTGCATTATGAAGAGTTCAAACAATGTGAATATGGGCATTATCACATTTCCACAATGTGAAGGTGGTAATTGCAATCAAGCATTTGAGTAGCCATCCTTGCTCGCAAAGAGTTATGATATTGTGAATGTGGGCTATTGTATTCACAATTGGTTCTAGTAATTACATGTTTCCCTAAAAAGGTGTGAAATGACAAGTATGTATTTGGTTTGAGGAAACCTATCATGACAACAATTGAACTCAATGAATGTGATAGTGAAATTGGAACATGGAAGGGGATTTTGGTTGAGTAATTCACACAAATATTCTTTTATCACAGCTCAATTCTTGGACATGTTTTGAAAATACTAAACACCTAACTTCTTAAGATTTGAATTTTTTCCATTTGAATTGTGTCATAAATTAAGGTTTCTTATCCTTATAAAGGACTATTAATGTTTTATTTTCACAATCAATGTTTATCATATCCACATACCACTTTCTAAATGTAATTACCCACAAAACCATGTAGTTGCATGTACAACTTTGCTAGAAAACAATTTCAAGGTTATGGTGAACAAGTACCTATTCAACCTCAAAGCAATTTATAATTAACAACATTCATGCATTAGAATTCCAAATGTATTCAACCTTAATCACTCATTCAAATTGCATTTAACCCTTTCACCAAACATATACACATCAAAAAATGGCTTTGTTTAGTTTGCAACAAATAATTTGAAGCCTTGGCATGTCACAAACTTTGTATTTCTTTTTGTCACACTACACAATTGGCCAACATAATAAATGGACAAGATCAACCAGTTCAAACTTGCATAAGCATTTACATAAATGTTTTTCCCAACTTGAATCCTTGTACACGTTTTTCATGTTTTTGCATTTTTATTGCATTTGATTTCAACCTCATTCTAATATTCACAATCTTTCTATTTCTTTCAACTTATTGATGTCAACACATTGTATTTGGCTTGAACTTGTAAATTGAATTTTTTTTTCCTTTTTTAAATCTAGTAATACTCCTCAACAATTCCAACTTTGTTACCAAAAAGTGTATGGGTAAATGCACAATATGATGGCTCACTTTTGGTGTCATGATGTTCATTTTTGCAAAGTACCCTTTCCTTGGACACATTTAACAAATAATACAATTATCATTTTGTTAATTGACATTTGGTTCTAGATCAACAACTTGATTAACAAAACATATGTGTAATCATTTTAAAATAAAAGTACACCCACTTTTAACAACTTTTGACTTTTGCAATAAAAAAGTAAGGATCGGTCAATTAATTGGAATTGTAGAAAATTGAAATTTTCATATCGAATTTCATTCCAAATTTATTTATAGTGTCTTAGTATGTGATATGGCATGAAATAATAAACTTTTATATGAAGTTCTTCCCTTAAGAACCATAACCAATTTCTAGCTAAAGATTTATGAATAACTAAAATTGAACCATATTTTCATAAGTCTATACCATTGTTGTATTTCCTCAATTCTCAAATTATTTTTTTAGTTTTGCATGCATTTAGAATATCTACTTAGGTTCCTATTAATATGGACTTTATTACTTTTGTTACATGATCAAAAAAACCATTTAACCAATGGTGCTTGATAAAAATATATACAAATTTAACATTATAGAATGGACTTTTGTGAAATATTATTATTCTCTTAAATGAACCACCTAACCACGCATTTGCTCTTATCATTTATCATACCATATTCATGGATATAAATAATGAACAATCCAATCTAGGTCTTTTGTTTCATTTGCATTGTCAAATGTCATTTTTCCCATTTTTTTTAATTTTCAAACCTTCTCCTTTTCCATACCTCTCCACTTTTTACCTTCTTCTCCCCACTACCCCCCAAAATCCAAGTTTAATTCCACATACACATTACAGACCCCATAAGATTAAAAATTGTATGGATATAAAATTAGTCGTCATAATTATAAAATTCAACCTACTTGCCAATTCTTCTAATTAAAAGATATTCAACTTGGGTGCAAATACATTCAAAGGAGTCAACATGATTACTTTGTAAAAGGATTGTGAATCTTTTTTTTTAACTTTTCATTTTTTCATATGAAAGGATTTTTGAATGAAATATTCTACAACTTATTATAAAAAATACATATAGTTGCCCCAATACATCACATATTTTGTGTTAATCATTGTTGAATAAATATGAATTTCTCTAAATGTGTGCATTTTGCTAGATTTTTTGTTTCATCTTGAGAATTATCATAATTTTGAATCATACCAAAATATGTTAAAGCTTACTTTAGGCTTTTGTTTTGTATATCATAGATTAAAATTTTCTTTTGTTTCTTATGTACATACACCCCATTTACATGTGGTAAAGAATTCTTGAGATTTTCAAATTCCATAAATTTAAATTGTGAATGTTATTTAATGTGAGTAGTAGACTACTATCATTTTTTTGAAAATACAATCAATTTTTATTATTAAAAGAGTCTTTTAGCCTAATCCTTGCAAAATTGACTACTTATGATGCAATAATTATTCAAGTTCAAAAGTCTTTTACTAAAACCAAAACCCAAAATTGAATTTAATCAATTTTTAATTTGAATTTCTCAACACTCATATTAATCATTTGGCAAAACTTAGGATGATTAACATAACTTTAAAATGTGAAAAGAAAAACATATGTAAAAAAAGTTTTAGTTGTCATCACTATTTGACATGGTTTTAGGCTCCTTTGAATGTATTTGCACCCAGTTACCTACCTCAATAACTTTTATAGGTCGGTGTTAAAATTTAAACTAAAATCGAACCTTGAAAAAATAATTTACATTCAAGGTTCGATTTTAGTTTTAGTTTTAATAAAAGGTTAGTTCCATGATTTGATTCGTGTGTGAATTGCACTAAAAGAATCTTGATTTAGGTTTGAGTTAAAAGAACCTAAACTTAAACCCTTGATTTAACACTGCAAACCAAGGAACCTACAAACATTGCTTACAACCAATGTTGGTTGGATATATGGAAAGATCAAGATATGAATCCAATTAATAGCCAAATATGTACGTAACCATATCCAAAATCTTCTTTTTTTTTCAATATTTGGGATTATAAATATTGAATAGAATGCATTTCATTAGCAACCGGTACATATATGCTACATATGGCTATTGGTATTCATATTCATATGTTAATGTTATTAAGGGCCAAAATATGGATAGTAAGGTCATGCATGTGCATATTCAATAGTTAGGGTTTAAGATTCAAATATGAATCTTATGTTGAGAGTTTAAGATTTTAGTTTCTTTTTGTGTGTATTTTCCAATAGTGAAGCTTGAGTGTGTTTTGCCCTTCTCACAAACTTTCACATCAGCAAAATGTCGATGCCTTTGTAATGTTTAATGGTGTTTGAAGCAATATCAAGTCTCAAAAGTCTCTAGTTAGAGGTTTTTTTAAAAAAAATTATACATATTGTGGTTTTCAATTTTATGTTTCTATATTCACTCTTTGCATTGTGTTTCTATGTTCATGCTTCACATTATGTTTATGCACTTTCAACTCTTCAAACATTTATGTAGCAATTTAAAACTATCTCGATCTTTGAATTGTAGCTTTCAATGATTTCAATCTTTTAGGTTTCAACAATCTTGACCTTTCAACTACACCTTTCAATGGATTGACTTTGCAAGGTGATTCTTCAATCTTCTCCTTTGAAATTGTTGTAAGTTTTTTGTTTTGTCATGTTTTTCTTCTTTGTTGTTATTGGGATCATTGTTGTTTTGTCAAAACATTTATAGTTTGCAAGATTCAAGCTCCCATGCACTTAAAATTTACCAATTCTAATTTTAAATAAGCCTCCATGCACATACACTTGGGCTGTAATTTGTAAGTTTGTTTTGTTTCTGCATTGCCTTGGTTAGGTGTTAGAATTATGTTATGTGTTTAATGTGATGATTAAAGAAGAAGATGTATGTTTGGTTGAGTTTGTTGGCAGGGTTGGTGAACCGTGAGGTTGATTAAGGAATGACACCAACTTTTATCATGCACAATAATATTTCAAATGTTGAAACCATGCATATGCAAACTATTACAACTCATTTTTGTGTTGTGGAACTCATTTTGCTACTGCAACAAATTCTGGTGAAGTTGAGGTTATGCAACTTGTGGTTATATAAGTTCAAGCTACAACTTTGAAGCCACATAGTCAAAGCTTCATTTGTTGGGGTTTTTTTGTTGTCAATGACAACCTACCTAGATGGATATTAAACACTTGAAGATGTTGCAGTATATTATTTGTAGAACGAAGCAAATAGAATTTAATGATTTGTTTTAACAATCTACTTTATGAAAAAGGTTTTATCAAATCACTATTATAGAACTTGTCTTTAATGTTGTATTTTGTGACAAGATTTTAATCAAAAAGCACCTCAAAGAGGGTGATGCTAAAATAAAAACTAACCATTCATTTACGACAAACATAATGTGGTGGTCCTTTTCATATGGGCTTTCATAAAGTGACTAATAGTGTCCAACATGGCATGTCCATTTTTATTCAAATTTCTAGTAGTGCTAATTAACATGGATAACAAGTATCATGTCTATTGTGACCTAATTATCTAGTAATGCTAGCTAATGTGTTATATATGTGTTATGTTTGTAATGATTAAATGTTTCCACAATGTTCACTAATGTGGGATTCCATGTGTTTGGGTCTAATCATGGTAACACATACCACAATAAGTGTAATTAATGCTTGATAATCCTTGTTATTGAAAATGTAATTTAATTTTGTGTTGAAATTGTAGAATTTACTGATATGATAACATTCATAATATATCATCGGAACTTGTGAATAAATTTGAAATTTATCAAATGAATAAAAATTATGAAATTTTTTAATAAAGCATTGTAACTCATGTTTTTAAGTAATAAAAGGCACGATAACTTTTCTTTTTTCTAAATGACACATTTTTTTAAAAACTGTAATGCAAGCCTTGTCAAAGTACTATAAAAAAATTTATCATGATTTTTTTTTAATTCTAAAAGTTTTATGGAATATTCCAAGAATGAAGTAGTCCGAAAAACAGTCCCAAAGGGGCAAGTGTGGCTCACGTTATCCCATTTGTACCCATTTGTCTTTTTTTACTAAATGACCTAGTATTGTCTAATGACATGTAGTGACAAATGTCATGGCTATTTTGGCTAAATATACTAGTGAGGTTGGATGACATGGAGAACATGTGTCATGTTCTTTATGATTAGAATGTTAATATTATTTTTTGACGTGGATGCCACGTGTAATGTCTAGTGTGACAACATTTGTGCGTCTATTTTGATTACACTAAATGTAAACATGGCAAATCACCCATACAATATTTGACACATTTACTAATTTTCGGTTCCCAGTTTAAGGTTTAAAGAAAATGGTTCATGCGGGGTTTATATACACACAACCCACAACATTTTCATGCACATCACAAACATAAATCGAAACTAAACACATCTACACACTAACCTATACATTGCACAAAATTAAAATCCCACACAAAAAAATGCATCTAATCAAATATGCATAATTACAACCTAATACAAATTTTCATTAAAGTTTGAAAGTGTACTATAAAGTTTGAGAGTCAAATTGAACTATACATGTTACATACCTACCTCATACATATATCTTTAGTCCATAGAGGTTGTTAGTTTCCAAGGCCACAAAATGATGCATCCAATTGCATCCATTATAAACTTATGTTAAAGCCAAACATGTCTTGTCATTGTTGGACAAAGTGGACAAAGGTGTATTGTCACTATTGGATAGGGTGGATAAAGGTGTATTGTCACTATTGGATAAAGTGGATAGAGGTGTATTGTTATTGCATACTAGAGTAGGTGACATGAGGTTGAATTGATTAGGATTGAATGGAGGACAATTCAAATTAATGTTCATGGTGGGAAACTAGGAAGGAATTTTGAGGAATTTTGAGTTTGTGGATCATTAAGAAAGAGTTGAACATTAAGTTTTGAAGGAAAAGGAAGTTCATGTGAGGAAAAGAGATAGATTTTGATGGAGATGAACAATTTTGATGATTGTAATTGTTTCTAATGTTTTGTTTTGAATCACATATTGTTTTGAATTCTATTTTCAAACTATTATAAATCTAATATTGGTTTAAATACAAATTTTAAAATATATTTTTGTTTGGTTTCATTTTTTAATTTGTGTAGTTTGTTGTTAATGCAAACTTTGAATGCCTAAATAATGATATGTTAAAGTACAAAATTGAAGATTAAAATAATGAAAGAAAATTAACATTTACCAACTTGAATGGAGGATCATGGTTAGTTTTTGGAAATGGCAAGGCTACACTAGAAATTGTGATGGGGTTATTATGATGGACAACTCCCCCACCTCCAAATTTCACAAAGTTGCCAATTGCACAAGCCTTGTCAATCATGAAAATGATATGTCATTTTCCTTGTGTTACAAGATAGATGCAATTAAGTTAATAACACAAGATTATTTTAACATACAATCATGAACCTAAAGCTTGGAAACTTAATTCAATGAGTGGAATATGGCAAGTCAATTATTAAAAACATAAAAGCTCCAACACATATCATGGACATCAAGCCAAAATCCAAATCCACTTAATGAAATTGTAATATTACATTAGTGAAACATCATGCAAATCAACTTCACAAACAAAATGTCATTGTGTTTGAATCAAACCAAATGGAAAATGTCCTCCATTGGATGTGTTTCCTAGGTTACAAAAATACAAGCATCTTTTGTAGATTTCCTTAAAACTTTGTTGCATGCATACCCCAAAATGGCTAATGGCCCATTCAAAACTAACATCCTTGCCTTATGGTTGCCACCTCTTTCACCCCCATTGATTTGCAACATTACAACCAATTCCATCAATGGCTTAATATTAAAGCTTAACTCCCGAGGGGGACACAATGTAAAATTTGGGATCTACTTGCCTCTCAAATGACCATTTTTAAAGGGGTATTAGATATTCGTCCAACCTATTTTTTATTGCCCTATTATTATCTAATTTTCTAATATATACATATCAAAGCCACCTTATATTAATTATAATCAATTATTTCAGATTATTGCATACCATATATTATAATTAAATTGATTATCTTAATAAAATGTACCCTTTTTTAACCTAATTAACTTATATTTTTATCGAACAATCAATATGTTGCACCCTATATTTTTACTAATGTAGTTTTTACTTTTTTACTAGTGTCCCCCTCGAGCTTCAACTTCAAGTCAATTTTACAACATGATCATTATTAACATTCAAAAATAAAATTACATGGAACAAAAAAATTTGTGGGTTTTAGGTACTAATAACTTATTCTATAGGTGACCATGCATAAATCCTTAGGGCTTTCCGATGATGGTGTGAACCATGTTTGCTGTCCACGCCTCATTAGTATATAGACAATGGTTTCCACCTCTTTTGATTGAAGACATGTTGTGTAGAGTGCATGCACAAATGGGGGACCAATTTGGGTGTCAAAAAGCCAATTTTGTTTTATGTTGCCATTGCAATGCCTATGTTGATTTATAAATCTTAACTTGAATATCTACATCATGCACAAAATCATTTTACAAATTTGTAAAAGCCATGGACTCTTGAACTCAAAACTCATGGACTATATATATGTATGATTGCCATTTCTTTGTGGACTATGATACGGTCCATTGATTGATGGGGTGTGTGTTGGGGACTTGAAATTAGTAAGATATCTTAATAAGGAAGCTAAGTGTAAAAAAATAATTAATTGAATTCTAGGATTATACTTACATTGACTTTTAAATGGGTTGATTATGAACATTTTTTTGTAAGTTCATATCATATTGGAGGAAGAGGGTGTTTTATGGTATTTTTGCTTCCATTTTTAAAGAAGGAAATGTTTTAGATGTGTCGTTAATGACATGAAAAATATATGGAAAAAATCAATGTAAATTAATTGTAATTTCCAAAATCTAATCAAAATTTTGAATAAATAAGGACTTTGGTTCTGTAGCAAATTGGTCCACCCATTTGTGCACCTACCTTGCATCACATAACAACCCATTGATGTCTACGACCAATTGAACTAATGCAAGTCTTGTTTGGAAAAGGAATGCATCCACTTGGGATATTATTTAAGTTCAACTCTTTTACTAAGTTAGTTGTTTATCAATTACAACTTTTTAAAAACACCTTGACCATGTTTCACCTAACTAAAGGGCACCTTGCCATCATCCCATAATTTTGGTTTCCCACATGTATGTGACCGTGTGCACCTTTCTGACTTTATTTTGCTTCATTTGGTCTCCAAAAGATGGAATAAATGTAATCACTAAGTTTGTCACAACCCTAGCCTTGGGCTCGTGACCAAGACAAGGGCTTGCAAGGTTGCGAGCGAAGAAGGAAGCCTGGGAGTCATGCCACATGCTCCCGGGAGTGCAAGAGAGTGTGGGGGAATAGACCTTCACACTCCCAAGGGAACTCCCAAGTGTTCATAGAGCGATTGCAGGGGTCAAAACCCAATGGATTGAAGAGTCCTTTATACCATTGGAAAAATATTGAAACATAAATGTTTAAAATGAGCATGCAAAACCCATTTGGACATCTGAAACACAAGTTATGGCCAAACAAAAGGTTGGGAGTCAAATTGGCAGTTTGACTCCTGACCACTAAAAGTTAATAATCGACCAGATTTCCTTGCGTGTAGGTAGCTTACGACATGTCATTAGAAAGCTCTCGACAAAAGCTACAACTTTCCTTCAAACCTAATATCAATAAAAGGTCTACACGCAAAGTTATGGGGCCCCAAAATCACAAAAGTCCTAACTTTGGCAATTTCAAGACTCCCATTCGAAAGTCCCAAGACAAAATGCCATTTGGATGTAGGCCTCATGAAAAGGCATACAATATATTATAAGGGGGAAGGTGGTGGCTTCCCCCAAGTCCAAGCCGTGGTGAGTCTTGTGAATCTGAGTCGCCCATGGCTCGTCTTAACACCAAAAGTGTTCCAACTATGTAATAACCACCTTATGTTGGTTTTGTGCAGGTCCGTGCGAGTAGTTGAGGCTTGTCAATTCTTCCTAGTCCCACCCTGGAACTCCAACATGCCCCTCTACCCCTCCAAAGTGATGTGAGCCAGGGAGCGTGCCTCGACTCTTTATTCTTTCGATGTTTTCAGTTTGGACTCACATTTGAGTTCCTCAAGGAGTTGGGAGCGCGTCAAAGTTGTTGTCTTCCTTGGTAATTGCAAGGTCACCTATGGCTTGAATAATTGGAGTGGTTTAAATTGAGGGAAAACTATGTCCCTTGTCCACATACAAATTTCACACTTGATCAATTAACATCTTGTGTTTGGGTTCCTAATTTGACATACACCCAATTGCCTAGTTCTAACTCAACCAAGTAGTCAACATTAATTTATGAACTTTTTTTTCACCATTCATTACACAAGTAAGGACTACAAGTTCTATAATCATGGTTCCCCCTTAAGACTTTACAAATCACCAAAATAACTTAAAGTGATTAGGCCTAGATTTTAGATTTTAGAGATCAATGAAAAAGTTCATCAATCCCATAAACCTTTCAATGTCTACTTGCGCAATCAGATCTTCCTCCCTTGCCTCTAAATCAAATGCAATTGCACTTGCGCTTATTAATTATTTCATAAAAGCACATATTTCCTCCATGATGGTAGAAATGAGTTTTTGGCCCTTAACTAATTGATCAATCCTCACCTTCATTTCTTCATGGTTTTGATTGAATCTAGGTGAATTTTTAGTTCACTCAATTCAAATTACTTGCAATTATCTAATTTGACATCCCAAACATGTTTTTAATATAAATGAAATCTTATTTGTCAATAATTATTACACATTCATTTGAGATAACTAATAAAACAAATTCAAACCACCAAATTTATTGCAATTTCAATTGGTTTTTAAAAAGCTATTAAACATCATTACACATTCATGAACACCTTGTTCATTCAAAAGAAACCAAATAGAATCATATATTTCAATTCTTCTTGTTTTTGCTTGGGGGCGCCCTTATCCCTCAAACACTCTTCTTGGATCTCCACCAATGTAAAGAGTTTGCTTAGTTCAAATTGCTAGAAAATTAAATCAAAGCCACAACTTGTTGGTCAAATGCCATCATTGACCATGAACACATTGCACATAGAAATTGAAAAGTTACCAAAAAAATAACATTTATCATTCATTCCTCCACATTATGTTCACCTAATCATCCAAATCAATTTGCATTATGTTGCATTCCACAAATTCTAATCATCCTTTAAACA
>Ga0116228_10003031_pt1 | contig 14704 bp, 11 predicted proteins | sample S1TSphfallax_2_FD_89694 | JGI IMG/M metagenome (GOLD analysis project Ga0116228, IMG submission 89694) | Host-associated microbial communities from peat moss isolated from Minnesota, USA - S1T2_Fc - Sphagnum fallax MG | ecosystem: Host-associated > Plants > Peat moss > Unclassified | place...
CAGCCCCTCGCGCTCCACCACGTTCTCGCCGGACGCGGCCACGTCGAGCAGCAGATCGACCAGATGGTCTTCGAGAAGGTTCACCTCGTCGATGTACAGAAACCCGCGATTCGCCCGCGCCAGCAAGCCGGGTTCGAATGCCTTGACTCCCTGCGACAGCGCGCGTTCCAAATCGAGGGCGCCGACCACGCGGTCTTCGGTGACGCCGAGCGGCAGGTCAACCACGGGCACGGGAATCGCACGATCCTTCGCTGCACCGTTCGCCGGGCGCTCTCGGCACTCGGTGCACCAGGAATCCTCATCGGCGGGGTCGCAGGCATAGCGACAATCAACGATGGCGCGCATCGGCGGCAGCAGAGCCGCGAGCGCGCGGATGGCGGTCGACTTGCCGGTGCCGCGATCGCCGAGTACCAGCACGCCGCCGATGCTGGGATCGAGCGCGGCGCAGATCAAAGCGAGCTTCATGTCGTCCTGACCCACGATGGCAGAAAACGGAAATACCGGCCGAACGACTGACCTCATCCTAAATCCTTGTGGGCTCCTAAAAGCAGCGGGCCGCCCAAGGGCGGCCCGTGCATTCCCACATTATACGCGAAACGTCAGATCGAACGTCGCGTCAGCGCGTGGTAGAGGATGAGGAACACGGCAGCTCCCACCACGGCAACGACCAAGCTGTAAATATTCAAACCGGTAACGCCCGGCATACCGAAGGCGTGGAACAACCAGCCACCCACCACCGAGCCGACGATGCCCAAGACGATGTCCATCAACATGCCCTCGCCGGCATTATTGACCAGCTTGCTCGCGATAAAACCGGCGATCAGCCCCAACACTATCCAAGCGATGATCGACATGAGCGTCTCTCCGTTATTTTCGTAGAACTAAACAGTAAACAGCCGGCTTGGCGCCCGACAGTCAGGAAGCTGCCTGTTCAGCTGTAGGTTGCATCCTACCGAATGCCTCCACCGCGGCGCGTGCCGCCGGCCCCATGAGTTCGGGACGAACCACCACCACATACAGCGTCACCCGGCGCGAGCCGCCGCTCGAAAGGGGCAGGCGTTGCAGTCTTCCGCTCGCGAGTGCATCAGCCACGAGGTGCAGCGGCAGCCAGGCATACGCCAATCCGGCCAGCAACGTGGCTAACGATGCCTCCATGCTGCTTACGGTAAAACGATGCTCAGCCCCGAGCCACCCCTCATCCCGCCGGTGCGCCGAGCCGGAATCGCGCACCACCGCTTGGACGTGGCGCACCAGGTCTTGCGTGGTCAGGTCGCGCCGCAGTCGAAACAGCGCATGGTCGGGGCGCGCGACGGCGACGAATTCCACGTCGAGGAGCCGATCGCCAAGATAACCGGCCGGCACCCGGCTGGTGATGACGAGATCGGCGAGCGCGCCGGTGATCGCCTCTTCAGCGCCGGACAGCACTGCATCGGCGAGTTGCAACTGCGTGTTGGGACACTGTGTTTGCAATAGCGCGATGATGTCGAGCAATCGAGCCCTGGGGAATGCGGCATCGACCACCAGTTTAAGTTCGGCCTCCCAGCCTTGCTCGAGACTGCGAGCCAGAAGTTCGAGCGTCTCCAGGTCGTGAATCAGTTCGCGGGCTCGACCGAGCAACGTCCGACCATGGGCGGTAAGCACCGCTTTACGGCCTTCGATCACCAGCAATGGCACACCGAGCGAATCTTGTAGCCGTGCCAGCGCATAGCTCACCGCCGACTGGCTGCGATTGAGGGCGGCGGCGGCCTGCGCAAATCCGCCGGAATCGACCACCGCCGCCAATACAGTCCATTGTTCCAAGGTAGTCTTCGGAAACATATTCGATTATTCGATATATAACATCCAAATTTTACGCTTTTTAATTCGCTTCATGGGCCTTATTCTGTGTGTCAACGGAGGTTTTATGCACACCATACGACGTAGCGAGGAACGAGGCTTTGCCGACCACGGTTGGTTGAAGTCTTATCATACGTTCGCGTTCGCGGATTACTTCGATCCGCAGCACGTGGAGTTCGGTCCGCTACGGGTCATCAACGAGGATCGGATCACCGCCGGTGCAGGGTTCGGGACCCACGGCCACCGCGACATGGAGATCTTGAGCTATGTCCTCGAGGGCGAACTCGCGCACAAGGACTCGATGGGCAACGGCTCGATCATCCGCCCGGGCGACGTGCAGCGTATGAGCGCGGGCGCCGGCGTGCGCCACAGCGAGTTCAATCCCAGCCAGCGTTCAGGGACGCATTTCCTGCAGATCTGGATCCAACCGAACGTGCGGAACATCGAGCCCTCCTACGAGGAGAAAAAATTCAGCGCGGGTGAAAAGCGTGGACGGTTGCGTTTGATCGTCTCCTCGGATGGGGCGGAAGGTTCGGTGCTCATCCATCAAGACGCGAAGGTGTATGCGGGCTTGTTCGACGGTGAGGAACGGGCCGCGCTCACCGTGGCGCCAAAGCGCAAGATCTACATGCACGTCGCGCGCGGCAGCGTGGTGGCGAATGGGCTACCGCTGTCCGCCGGTGACGCGCTCAAGATCACGGATGAGACCTCGCTCAATGTCGAGCAAGGCCGCGGCGCCGAGATCCTGGTGTTCGATTTGCCCTAGACCACCACCAATAGAACGGCAGGCCGGCTAACAACACTGCGACACCCGTGAGCGCCTGGCGCGGCGCCGCGATGAAGGTATTGACCAACAGCGCGAAGGTAACCAGCAAAAATACCAGCGGCACGATCGGATAGCCGAGCGCCCGGTAAGGCCGGGGTGCATCCGGCAGGGTTCGCCGAAACACGAATAATGAGGCCATGCTGAGCCCGTAAAACGCCCAGGACACGAACACCACCGAATCGGTGAGCGTGTCGTAGGACCCGGATATGGCCAGTACGCTGCCCCAGACCGCCTGCGCCACGATGGCGCGCACCGGCACATTCGAACGCGGCGACAGCTTTGCCAAACCGTGAAAAAACAGGCCATCGCGCGCCATCGCGAACGGGATGCGCGAGTTCGCGAGCACGCTGGCGTGCAGCGAACCGAAGGATGAGATCATCAGTGCCACAGCCGTGAGCGACACCGCGACCGGTCCCCAGAAGCGCTTCAGTACCTCGGTGGCCACGGACGAACTCAAGGGTACGCTGGCAATTTCCCGCGGGGTGAGCGCGTAGTAGTAAGCCAGGTTGACGAACAGATACAGCGCGGCGACCACCAGCATTCCGCCGACGAATGCCCGAGGCAGATTGCGCTGCGGGTCGCGAATCTCGCCGGCAAGCGGCGCCACGTTGTTCCACCCGTCGTACGCCCACAGAGCACCCAGCATGGCGGCGCCGAAGCCGGCAATGCCGCCGCGCGCGCTGCCGGCGACGCCCTCACAAGTTCCCCCGAATCCCGAGGCAGCGAAGTGGGACCAACTGCCCGGCGCAAATACAAAGGCCGCGAGGCCGACGCCGAACACCAGCACCACCTTGGCGCTGGTGGCAATCAAGGCCGTGCGGCCACCGGTGCTCACCGAGGCACAGTTGATGAGCGCCACCGCCCAAATCGTGGTCAATGCCGCCACGGTCAGGCCGCCGGCATGTAGATGCATGCCGAGGAAGTCTGCCCGCAGCCCCCAACTCTCCAGGGCGCCGCCCACTGCCACGTTCAGGAAAATGGCAAACCCCACCGCCAGGGCCGCCTGAGACCCCGCGCGGGCGACGGCGAACGACATCCAACCGAACAGGAATCCGGCCAACCGGCCGTAGGCCCGGCGCAGATAAATGTAGTCGCCGCCCGCCTCCGGCATCATTGCGGCAATCTCCGAGTAAGAGAACGTACCTGCCAGCGACAGCAGTCCGGCGGCAAGCCATACTAGGAGCACCATCCGCGGATCGCCCACGTTGCAGGTCATCACGCGAGTCTTGAGAAATACGCCCGTGCCGATCATGTTCGCCACGTTGACGGCCACCGCTCCCCACGCGCCGATGCCACGGGTGAGTTCAGCTCGATGCAGAGTGTCGGCACGCATGCGTGTAGTATTCACGAAATGCCAATCGACTATTCGCCAATCGTGCCCTACGTGATTGCGGTACTGGCCGTGCTCTTGATCTACCGGCGCTTGCGGCGCAATTTCGGCATTCAACCGCTGCGGCCGGTACGCATGTGGATCCGCATCGGCATTCTCGTGCTGCTCGCCTGTTCGCTACTCCCCGTGGCGCTGATGTCTGCCCAGTTTCTGTTTGCGGACCTCGCGGGTCTCATCGCCGGCGTCGCACTCGGTATCTGGGGCGCACGCCGTACCCGCTATGAACGGCGGGACGCGAAGCTTTACTACATACCGCACACCTACTCGGGCATCGCCGTGTCCTTATTGTTGATGGGGCGGCTGGTGTACCGGATGGCGGTGTTGTATTCGCTGAATCGCGGCGCGGCCACGGGTGCCGAGACACTGCAGCAATTGGGCTCACCAAAGATGTTTCAGAGTCCCATCACCGTGGGCCTACTGTTCGTCGTCATCGGTTATTACGTGTGCTATTTAAGCTGGGTGCTGTGGAAGTCCACCCGCATCGGTCCGGAAGACCTCGAGATCTCGTCGATCCCGATTGCCGCACACCCCAAGGGATATGGCGACAGCTCTCCCGGACGATGACTTCAAGCAAATCTATCTATTTATCTCGCCAATACGAAAACCGCGTACGTTAGAACGGCCATGCCGACAAGGAGCGCATTGCTGCCCCAACGAGCGATATTTCCTACCATGTTACTCATCTGAATCTCCTAAAACTCATACTCTGTCAGCCCCGACTTTTAGACGCTTCGAGGCACCCCTATAGGTGGGGGCGCAAACTAACATTTCCAGTACTAGGAGGAGCTTGTCCGAGTTCGCAATTCCACACGCCGGACGCCGTCACTGCCCTGTTTTGATGCGCGTCCACGCGCGGGTCCTAAGACGATCGTAATCGGCACCCAACTCGAGCGGCAGATACAACCGTGCACGCAATTCGGGTGGTGGATAGACCACCGGATCGTTCAGCAGTTCCGGGTTGGTGAACTGTCGCGCCGCCAGGTTGTCGTTTCCGTAATGCAGGTCGTTGCTGATTGCGGCGATCACCTTGGGCTCGAGGATGAAATTCAGAAACGCATGCGCTGCTTCGGGGTGAGGCGCGGACTTCGGAATCAGGAATGAGTTGTAGGTGATGTTCGAGCCTTCCTTGGGCGCGGTGAATGCCAGATGCGCGCCTGTGCCATCCGCGCGCGCCGTGTCCTTCGCAACCAGGTAATCACTCGACCAGGCGATCGCCACGCAAAGTTCATTCGACGCCAGTTGATGCCAGTAATCCAGCGAGTCGAAGATCCTGATATACGGCCGCACCGCCATGACCAGCCGCTCCGCCGCCGCGAGATCCTCCGGCCGCGCCGAGTTGGGATCGAGGTGCAGATAGGACAGCGCGAGCTGCAGCACATCCTCGGGCGAGTCGAGAAATGACACCCCGCAGTCTGCGAGTTTGGCCATCACTTTGGGATCGAAGAGCATCGCCAGACTGTCGGTGGGCGCGTCGGGCAACCGGGCCCGCACCAGATCCACGTTGTAGGCAAACCCGTTCATGGCGTGCAGATACGGCATGGCATAGCGGTTGCCGGGATCGACGCGCGCTTGTATTGCGAGCACCGCGGGATCGAGATACTTCCAGTTGGGCAAGCGACTCCGGTCGAGCGGCTGATAGGCGCCGGCGGCGATCTGATGTCCATAGAACGACGTCGACGTGCTGACGATATCGTAGCCGGTGTGGCCAACCAGCAGCGTTGCCTCCAGCGTCTGATTCGAGTCGTAGGTGACGTACACCACCTTGATGTGGGTTTGCCTTTCGAACTCGGCGATGGTGTCATGGCCGATGTAGTCGGCCCAGTTGTAGATGTTCAAGACCGCGGCTTCGGGTTCTGGAGCGGCGGTCTTGCGGCCGCCGCAGGCCGCAAGCACGGACAGCAAGGCGCAGGCGGAGAGGGCCCTCGTTCGCTTAAGGGCGCGCCAGTTCAGAATCGATCCACTGGTGTAACTGGCGGATGACGTACTCCTCCGGCATTACCACCCCGCGCACATGCGGCAGCGCGTGTAAACCCCTTTGATTCAGTTCGCACACCGCCGCGTCCTCGGTCATCACGCGATTGGTGAAGTCGACGATGTTGCCGAGGTCGAACGCCGAATTCGCGAGCGTCTGCGGCGCGAACAGATATTCGACGGTGAGCTCCGTCCGCTCTGCCGCGAGCGGCCGCAATCGCACCACGCGCACGTAGTCCAGGTGCGCGACGATGAACACGGACGGCAAGCCCGTCAAATACAGATGACCCGTGCGTTGGTCTTCCGGCGACAACCCGGGGAAGCCCGCTGCGGTTGCCTGTCCGTCCAGCGACCACGTGACCGCGCCGTTGCGCAGTCCGCCTTTGAACTTCGGATCGGGGTCGGTCGCGTGAGCACGCCATTCGGGATCGTCGCGCTCTTCCAGCAGGCCACGTCCATAGATGGGTACAAGCTGCGACAGCTGCGGGTGCACACCGGGACAATGCAGGCACTCGTTGTAGTTCTCCCAGAAGATCTTCCAGTTGCAGGCGATCTCTTTGCGCAACACGTGACCGATTACCAACTCCTCGAGCGGCCAGGCATCGAGCCGCTCGAGAGGCAGGTCGAACAGTCGTTCGAATGCGGGCGGCGCGGCGTTGAGCGCGACGAAGATAAATCCGCGCCACTCGCGCACGTGGACGGCATACAAAGGATAGTCCGCTGTGTCGAAGCCGTCGGCGTGATGTTTTGAGGACGTGCGCTTGAGCTCGCCCTTGAGGTCATAGACCCAGGCATGGTACGGACAGACGATGGTCGCCGCGCGCAGCACACCCGAGTCCGCGGTGCACAGCGCGGCGCCCCGGTGGCGGCAGGTATTATGAAACCCCCGGAGTACGCCATCATCGCCGCGCACCAGCAGGATTTGCTGGTCGCCCAATTCGAAGCAGCGGAATTGCCGCGGCTGCGCGATTTCGCCGGAGCGGCACACGTACACCCAATTGCGGTGCCAGATCCGGCGCATTTCAAGATCGTACCGCGACAGCTCGAAGTACGCGTGCGCCGCCAACCCCTCGGTGTGCACGGTCAGTCCGTTGTAGACGTCGGCGGTCAACATCGTCCGCGCCTCACGCGCGCATCAGCGCGCCGCTCGGATCGAAAGCGGCGCCCTTGAGCGGGGTGGCCTGGCGCCGCTCCCCGATGATTTCGATTTCGAATCCGGAGACCGCACCAGCCACCGCCGCGGGCACATAGCCCAAGGCCAGTGATGCGCCGACGCGATGACCGAAACCACCCGAGGTCACCCAGCCGACTACGGTGCCGTCGTGCCAGATCGGTTCGTCGCCGAGCGCATCGGCATCGCTTGCGTCGACCTGGAAGCCGAGCAAGCGCAGCGCGCCGCCACTGTCTTTTTCCTCCGCCGCTGCAGCACGGCCGATGAAAACATCCTTCTGCAAATCGACGAACCGTCCCAATCCCGCCTCGTACGGTCCGTAGATCGGGCGGTACTCGCGGGCCCACGTGCCGAAACTCTTCTCCAGGCGCATTGCGTTCAAGGCCCGGCCGCCGAAGGGCCGGATTCCGAACTCGCGGCCCGCCTTCAGCAAAGAGTCGTACAGCGCGCGCTGGTAATCGGTGGTCACCCACAGCTCATAACCCAAGCCGCCGGTGAACGACACCCGTCCGACGTAGGCCGGGACCATGCCCACTTCCATGCGGCGGAACGACAGGAAGGGAAACGCCGCCGTGGACAGATCGTCGCGCACCAAACTTTGCAACAGCTCGCGGGAGCGCGGGCCGGCCACGGACAGTCCCACATATTCCATGGCACAGGGCCGCACGCTGACGCCCGAGGGCGGCAGGTGGCGCTCGAACCAGCGCAGGTAATAACTCTCGGCGGCGTAGGTCCCGATCAGAAACACATGATCCGCGGCCACACGGCACATGGTGAAATCGCCGATCAATTTACCGCGCTCGTTCAACATCGGGCTCAACGCGATCCGACCGACCTTCGGCACGCGATTGGCCATGACCCACGACAGCCATTCGGCCGTGCCGGGACCCTTCACCTCGAACTTGCCGTAATTGGAGATCTCCAGCAACCCCACGCCGTCCCGCACCGCGGCGCACTCGCGACCGACGTGAGCGTGCGAGTTGGAGCGTCTGAAGCTCACGTGGTCCACCGCCTCGGCGGCGGTGGGCGCGAACCACAGCGGATGCTCGAGTCCGCAATAGGCGCCGAACACCGCGTGCTCGCCGATCAACCGGTCGTAGATCGGCGTGGTGCGCAGCGGCCGCGCCGCAGTCAATTCCTCGTTGGGGAATTGGATGCTGAAGCGCCGCGAGTAATTTTCTCGCACCTTCGCATTGGTGAACGCGAGCGTGGTCCAGTCGCCGTAGCGGGCGACGTCCATGCCCCACACATCCGCGCCCGGATCGCCGTCGACCATCCACCTCGACAGCGCGAGACCCACGCCGCCGCCCTGGCTGAAGCCCGCCATCACGCCGCAGGCCACCCAGAAATTTTTCAGGCCGCGAACGGGCCCGATGAGCGGATTGCCGTCCGGCGCGAAGGTGAACGGTCCGTTCACCACCTTCTTGATCCCCGCGGCCTCGAGCGCCGGGAAATGCGCGAAGCCGACTTCGAGGCTGGGCGCGATCCGATCCAAATCGTTCGCCAGCAGATCCTGGCCGAAATCCCAGGGAGTCGTGACCTCTGACCAGGGCACCCCGGCACGCTCGTACGTGCCCATCAACATGCCGCCACGCTCCTGGCGGATGTAGATCTCACCCTCGAAATCGATGGCGTGGAGCTGCTCCTTCTTGCCGACGAGTTCGGGCATGTCGCCGGTGATGAGGTACTGGTGTTCCATGGCAAGCACGGGCAGTTCGATGCCCACCATCCGCCCGACCTCCCGGGCCCACAGTCCGGCGGCGTTGACCACGTGCTCTGCATGCACGATGCCGCCGTCGGTAATGACGTCCCAGGACCCGTCCGCGCGCTGCGTGAGGTCGGTGACCCGGGTGTGGCGGACGATCTCCGCCCCGCCGATTTGCGCGGACTTCGCATAGGCATGGGTGACGCCGTACGGATCGACGTGGCCCTCGATGGGATCGTACATCGCGCCCTTGAAGTGCTTCTTGTCCATGAGCGGGAACAATTCGGCGGCTTCGTTCACCGAAATGATCTCGAGGTCCATGCCGAGATAGCGTCCCCGGGCCTTGGCCATCTTCAACCAGTCGAGGCGCTCCTGCGTGCTCGCGAGCATGATGCCGCCGGTGATGTGCACACCACATGACTGGCCGGAAATGCGTTCGATCTCCTTGTAGAGCTCGATGGTGTATTGCTGCAGCTTGGCGACGTTCGGATCGCCGTTGACCGTGTGCATGCCGCCGGCGGCATGCCACGTCGAACCCGAGGTGAGCTCGGCGCGCTCGATCAGCAACACGTCCTTCCAACCCGCCTTGGTCAGGTGGTAAAGCACACTGGCTCCTACCACGCCGCCACCGATCACCACTACGCGAGCGTGGCTCTTCATAAACTCTCCAAATTCACTGGGGAAAAATGCGGGTCACTCATTGGATACGGCCAGATGGATGGCGGCGACCGATGTGCCCGCGCCGCTGCCGAAGCGTTCGATCAACCACGAACGAAACAACGCGATCGCGGTGTCGCTCAAGGCATCGGGATGCGTAATCAAATAATAGCCGTAGCCGTCGTCGAGGCTGTCCTCGAAGGGCCGGGCCAGTTGCCCGGTGCGGATGTAATCCTGGAAGAGGTAGTTGTCCACCAGGGCGATGCCCTCGCCGCTCAAGGCGTATTGCACCGCCAGCACCGCGGTGTCGAACACCAGACCGCGTTCGACGTGCAACGACTTGAGACCCGCCTGCGCCACGAACTGCGACCACAGATGATGGCGCGGCAGATCGGCGATGCGCACGTGCACGAGTTCGTTGCAGTCGATGAACTCGGCCAGGCTCTTGCCCGCGCAGCGCGCCGCCACCGCCGGGTGGCATAGCATGCTGAGCCGCACCGGCCACAACAGATCGGTCACGAGGTCGGTGACGGTGGGTTTCGAATAGACCACCGCCACGTCGACGTCGCCCGGTGGCGGCCCGACGCCGTACGGACTGACGAGATCGATTTCAACCTCCGCGGCCGCACGGCGAAAGTCGCGAAGGATGGGTACGGCGAGATGCACGGCGAAACTCGGCGGCATCTGCACCCGCAGGGTTCGCACACTGCTGGCGCCGTCGTTGCGAATGTCTTCGAGCGCGTATTCCAAGCGATCGAAGGATTTAATCACCGCCGGCAGTAATAGCTGTCCCGCCTTGGTCAACACCAGCGCATGCGGACGCCGCTCAAACAGCTGTGCACCGATGAGCCGCTCGAGCGCAATCACGTGCCGCGACAGCGCGCTCTGCGAGATCAGCAACGCGTTGGCGGCAGCCGTGAAACTCAGGTGCTTGGCGACCCCCTCGAAGGCGCGCAGCGCGTTCAAAGGCAGCCAGCGGCGGTCGATGCTCGTCTTCGCCATGCCGGTCCTCAGGGCGACCAGGCCCTGGTGTAGCCGATCGCGCGTTGCTGGTCGGCCAGGATGGTTTTCGATGCCATATACAGATGATACGCCGCCCAGAAGCCCGTGGGAGCCAGCACCAACAGCGCCGAGCGCAGCGAGGCGGCATCGGTGGCATGGCCGTGCGCGAACCAGTCGCTCAAGAAGCCGACCATCCAAGGCGCCACGATCAGATTCAAAATATTGGCGACCAACAGCGAGATCGCGATGAACATATTGCGCATGTGGCACGGCGCCAAATTATTGAGCAATCCGAAACACGGCCCGATGTAGAAATAGATCGCCGGAATGAAGATGCAGAACATCAACTTGCACAACTCCAGCGAGTGCGTCCAATACGCGATCATCGAAGGAATGGTGGTCAGGGCCACGCCCCCGGCGAGCAGCCAGACCACCCGCCGCGGATCCGCCATGGCGGGACGCGACAGTAGCCATGCCGTGCCGACGGTGGCGAGCGACCCGCCCCATAAATGAATATTTCCCGTGACCGCGCCCGCCTGCCCGACATCGAGATCATAGGCGCGCTGCAAAAAAGTCGGCGTCCAGTAGATCAAACCCCAACCCCAGAGCGCGCACACCCCGCCGCCCATGACCACATGGAACGCCGCCTTTTGGCGCCAAAGGAACTTGAGCGAGGCCAGGACCGAGGGTTTGATGTCATCGGAGATGGCATCGAGTCGTCCCCGGCGCGGTTCACGCACCGTGAGAAACACCAGGACACCCACCAACAACCCCGGCACCCCCAGCGCGAGGAAGGCCGCGCGCCAGTGGTAGGCATGCGCCACCGCGCCGGCCATGTCCGCGCCGAGCCACGCGCCGATGGGCGCACCCAGCGCCAGCACCGTCATTGCCATGGGCCGGCGATCCGCCGGAAAGCAATCCGAGACGATGGCGGTCGACGGCGGCGTCCCGCCGGCTTCACCCACGCCGACGCCGATGCGGCCCAGCAGGAATTGCAGATAGTTGGCGGACAGGCCGCAGAGCGCGGTAAAGCCCGACCAGATGACGAGCGCGGCCGCGAGGATGTTGCGGCGGTTGGAGCGATCCGCGAGCCACGAAATCGGAATCCCGAAGATCACGTAGAAGAACGCCAGCGGAATGCCGGTGAGGAACGCGACGCCGGCATCGTTCAGCTTGAGCTCGAGCCGGATCGGCTCGAGCACCGTGGAAACCACGTAACGATCGGCAATATTGATGGAATAAATGAGGCACATCAGCAGCAGCACGTACCACCGCTCCACCGAAGAGGGCGCCTGGGTACGCGGAATGTCGATCGCGGTAGTGCTCAAACGACGCAACCTCCTGGAGTGTGTCTTCCGCACCATACAGGGTTCGAAGCGCTTGCGCGACGGAACGGCACGATCCTGCGCGTTCGAAAAATGACATGGGCGGATCGCGAAATGGCATAGCGGGACGGGGCGATCAGGCTAAGCTCCCGGCGTGGATCATTTCGACTACATCATCGTGGGTGCCGGCACCGCGGGTTGCGTGCTGGCCGATCGCCTGTCCGCGGATGGACGGCACACGGTGTTGGTGCTCGAGGCCGGCGGCTCCGACTCGCGTTTCTGGATCAAAACTCCCATCGGCTACGGGCGGACTTTCGCCGATGCCAAGGTGAATTGGAAGTACCAGACCGAGGCGAGTCCCGGCCTCAACGGCCGCACCATGTATTGGCCCCGGGGTCGCGTGGTGGGCGGCTCGAGTTCCATCAACGCCCTCGTGTACTGCCGCGGCATGCCGGCGGACTTCGACGACTGGCGCAGCCTGGGCAATCCCGGCTGGGGCTGGGATGACGTGCGCCCGTATTTCGAGAAATCCGAGCGGCGCGTCGATCCCGCCGGCCATGCAAGTACCGCGGGACCGCTCGATGTGAAGGACGTCTCGCCGTTTCTGCATCCGATGCGGGGGCACTGGTACGCAGCGGCGGCTGAGCTCAAAATACCCGTCACCGACGACTTCAACGGGGCGCACCCGGAAGGCTTCGGCTGCTATCAAGTGACCATTCGCGACGGCAAGCGTCGCTCCGCGGCTGATGCCTTCTTGCGGCCGGCATTGCGTCGCGGCAACCGGGTCAAGCTGGAAACCCACGCCTGGGTCAGCAAGATCCGCATCAGCGAAGGCCGCGCCACCGGGGTCGAATGGTTCAAGGGCGGCACGGCACGATCCGCCGCGGCCGATCGCGCCGTGATCTTGAGCGCCGGCGCGGTGAACTCCCCGCAATTGCTGCAGCTCTCCGGCATCGGGCCGGGCGCGACGCTGGCGGCGCATGGCATTGCGCCGGTGCGGGATAATCCGGAAGTTGGCGCTCATTTGCAGGATCATCTGGCCGTCGTCTATTCCTTCAAAGCGACGCGGCCGACGCTCAACAACGAACTGCACTCGCGGCTCGGCCAATGGCGTGCCGGCGTGCGCTATCTGCTGACTCGCCGCGGACCCTTGGCGCTCAGTGTCAATCAATTCGGCGGCTTCACCCGCGCGAACCCCGCGTCGGCGCGGCCGGACGTGCAGCTGTATTGCAACCCGGTGACCTACGGCACCGGCGACGCCGCGCGCACCCGCATCCAGGTCGACGACTTTCCGGGATTCTATCTGTGCTTTCAGCCTACACGACCGACCAGCGTGGGGCGCATCGACATCGCGAGCGGCGATTTTCGCGAGGCACCCCGCATCGCGCCGAATTATCTGTCGACCGACAAAGACATCGAGGACGTGGTGCACGGCGGGCGGCTGCTCCAGGTCATCGCACGCACGGCGGCGATGCAGCAATTGATTCTGGCGCCACTCACACCGAGCCTCACCGACCTCTCCGACGCCGATCTGATCGCCGATTTTCGCGCGCGGGCGGCGACGGTCTACCATCCAGTGGGGACCTGCCGCATGGGGACCGACCCCGCGAACTCGGTGGTGGACCCCAAACTCCGCGTGCACGGCATCGACGGCTTGCGGGTGGTGGATGCCTCGGTGTTTCCGACCGTCACCTCGGCGAACACCAACGCACCGGTGCTGATGGTGGCGCAAAAAGCCGCCGATCTGATCTTGGCCGATGCGTGATTTTGACCGATGCGTGATTTTCGTTAAACGACAGTAAGCCTTAGGGATCCCATGAAACTCGACAGTGTAAAAGTGTTCGTCGTCGGAAATCCGCCGCCCAGCTTCGGCGGCCGCTATTTCGTGTTCTTGAAACTCACCACCGCCTGCGGCATCGAGGGCTTGGGCGAGGTGTACACCGCCACCTTCGGCCCGCAGGTCATCGCCTCGATGATCGAGGACCTGTTCGTGCGCCGCTTCGCCGGCCGCGATCCGTTTCAGATCGAATCCATCTGGCGCGAGAGCCATGGCTCAGGTTTCAGCCAGCGCCCAGATCTGTCGCTCATGGGGGTGGTGAGCGGCCTGGAAATGGCCTGTTGGGACATCATCGGCAAAGCCGTGAATCAGCCGGTGTACAACCTGCTTGGTGGCAAGGTGCACGAGCGCTTGCGTAGCTATACCTATCTGTATCCCGCCGACGGCGAGGGCGACGAGTTCTATCTCGACGCCGAGCGCTCGGCGGAGCGCGCCGCCGAGTACGTCAAGCAGGGCTTCACCGGCTTGAAGTTCGATCCCACCGGCGGCTTTTCCTCGTACGACCCGCGGCAACCAACCCAAGAATCCTTGGAGCTTACCGTGCGCCTGGTACGGCTCGTCCGCGAGGCCGTGGGCATTCAAGCCGACTTGTTAGTCGGCACGCACGGCCAGTTCACGCCATCAGGGGCAATCCGCCTCGCGCGACAGCTCGAAATCTACGACCCGCTGTGGTTCGAGGAACCCGTGCCGCCCGAAATGCCGGAACACATGGCGATCGTCGCCCGCGGCACCACGATCCCGATCGCCACCGGCGAGCGGCTGACCACCAAGTACGAGTTCGCGCGAGTGCTCTCCGCCGGCGCCGCAAACATTTTGCAGTTGAACTTGGGCCGGGTCGGCGGCTTGCTGGAAGCGAAGAAGGTGGCCGCGCTGGCGGAGGTGCATTACGCGCAGCTCGCGCCGCACCTCTACTGCGGTCCCGTGGTCGGGGCGGCGAACATCCAGATCGCGACCTGCTCGCCGAATTTTTTGATCCTGGAAAGC
>Ga0116228_10003032_pt1 | contig 14703 bp, 9 predicted proteins | sample S1TSphfallax_2_FD_89694 | JGI IMG/M metagenome (GOLD analysis project Ga0116228, IMG submission 89694) | Host-associated microbial communities from peat moss isolated from Minnesota, USA - S1T2_Fc - Sphagnum fallax MG | ecosystem: Host-associated > Plants > Peat moss > Unclassified | place: USA...
AGCGTTCGCCCAGCCCTGCCAGAAGATCCGCCAGCGCCGCCACGACATCGCGAAGCTCGGTCAGCAGTGCATGCACGGCCTCGTGGCGGTCGAGCGCCCCGATGGGGCCGCGCTCGGGCAACGGGTCCATCGCCAGGCGCAGGCGCCGGACCAGATCCTGCACCACGTCCACCGGCTCCAGCAGTTGGCTGGTGGCACCGGTCACGCCCTGCGCTTCGGTCAAGGCGTCCTGCGCCAGCTCGGTCAGCTGTCGCGAGCTGACGCTCTGCGAAAAGAACTGGCCCGCCAGCTCGGGAATCTGATGCGCCTCGTCGAGGATGAAGGCATCCGCGCCGGGCAGGATTTCGCCAAAACCTTCCTGCTTCAACGCCAGGTCGGCCATCAGCAGGTGGTGGTTGACCACCACCACGTCGGCATCCATGGCCTCGCGGCGGGCCTTCACGACGTGGCAGTCGTCGAAGAACGCACATTCCACGCCGAGGCAGTTCTCCGGCGTGGAAGTCACCCGTGGCCAGAGGGCGGAATCTTCCGGCACCTCGACCATTTCCGACTTGTCGCCATAGCGGGTGCGCGCCGACCAGGCGCGGATCGCCGAGAGCTGGCCTGCGACTTTGCGGTCCGGGTTGCCCTCGCGGACGGCCTGGTCGAGCCGGTGCAGGCAGAGATAATTGGCGCGCCCTTTCAGCAGGCTGACCTTGGCGCGGCTGCCCAGCACCGAGCGCACCCGGGGCAGGTCGCGAAAGAACAGCTGGTCCTGCAAGGCCTTGGTACCGGTGGAAACGATGACCTTGCGCCCCGACATCAAGGCAGGTACGAGGTAGGCGAAAGTCTTGCCGGTGCCCGTGCCGGCCTCGGCGATCAGCAGGTCGCGCTCGTCGATGGCCTCCGCCACGGCCGCCGCCATGCGCTGCTGGGCCTCGCGCGGCGCGAAACCGGGTACTTCACGGGCAAACGGACCTTCCGCGCCGAGGATCGCGGCCACTTCGTGTTCAGTCATCCGGCCAGTATCGCCTACAATGGCCGTCTTTTCGCCTGTCATTGCGCGCCGTTGCCGGCGCGAACCGAGAGCCAACGCATGGACAAGAGTTTCGAGCCCAGCCAGATCGAGTCGAAGTGGTACGCCCAGTGGGAGGCCAACGGCTACTTCAAGCCGTCCGGCAAGGGCACCCCCTACACGATCATGCTGCCGCCGCCCAACGTAACGGGCACGCTGCACATGGGCCATGCGTTCCAGCACACCATCATGGACACGCTGGTCCGCTACCACCGCATGCGCGGCTACGACACCCTGTGGCAGCTCGGCACCGACCACGCGGGCATCGCCACCGAGATGGTGGTTACCCGCCAGCTCAATGCCGAAGGCAAGCAGCGCTCGGACTTCGACCGCGAGTCGTTCATCGAGCGCGTGTGGCAGTGGAAGAAGGAATCCGGTGGCACCATCGGCCGCCAGATGCGCCGCCTCGGCGTGTCGGGTGACTGGAGCCGCGAGGTCTTCACCATGGACGAGGGCCCGTCGAAGGCCGTCGTCGAAACCTTCGTGCGCCTGCACGAGGAAGGCCTGATCTACCGCGGCCAGAAGCTGGTCAACTGGGATCCGGTGCTGAAGACCGCCATCTCCGATCTCGAAGTGCTCAGCGAAGAGGAAGACGGCTCGCTGTGGTCCATCCGCTACCCGCTGGCCGACGGCTCGGGTGAGCTCGTCGTCGCCACCACGCGCCCGGAAACCATGCTGGGCGACGTCGCCGTGGCCGTGCATCCGGAAGACGAACGCTATGCGCACCTCGTCGGCCGCACGCTCAAGCTGCCGCTGTCCGATCGCGAGATCCCGATCATTGCCGACGACTACGTCGAGAAGGATTTCGGCACGGGCTGCGTGAAGATCACCCCGGCACATGACTTCAACGACTACGCCATCGGCCAGCGCCACAACCTGCCGATGATCAACATCCTCACGGATGACGCGCAGATCAACGACGCGGCGCCGGAGAAGTATCGCGGCATGGATCGCTACGTCGCCCGCAAGGCCGTGCTGGCCGATCTCGAAGAGCAGGGCCTGCTCGTCGAGACGAAGAAGCACAAGCTGCAGGTGCCGCGCGGCGATCGCACGGGCCAGGTCATCGAACCCTACCTGACCTGGCAGTGGTTCGTGAAAATGGACACCCTCGCCCCGCGTGGCCTCGAACTGGTCGAGCAGGGCCACGTGAAGTTCGTGCCCGAAAACTGGATCAACACCTACCGCCACTGGCTCGGCAACATCCAGGACTGGTGCATCAGCCGCCAGCTCACCTGGGGTCACCAGATCCCGGCGTGGTACACCGACGACGGTCGCATCATCGTGGCGCACGACGACGCGGAAGCGGCGACGCTGGCCGCACAGCAGGGCTACACCGGCAAGCTGCGTCGCGACGACGACGTGCTGGAGACCTGGTTCTCGTCGTCGCTGTGGAGCCATTCCACGCTGGGCTGGCCCGACCCGCAGGCGCAGGCCGAGCGCGGTTTCGACCGCTACCTGCCCACCAACGTGCTGGTCACGGGCTTCGACATCATCTTCTTCTGGGTGGCCCGGATGATCATGATGACCGACCATTTCACCGGCCAGGTGCCCTTCAAGGACATCTACATGACGGGCCTGATCCGTGACAAGGACGGCCAGAAGATGTCCAAGTCGAAGGGCAACGTGCTCGATCCGCTCGACCTCATCGATGGCATCACGCTCGACGAACTGCTCGCCAAGCGCACGCGCGGGCTGATGCAGCCGAAGATGGCCGAGAAGATCGAAAAGGCCACCCGCAAGGAGTTCGCCGAAGGCATCCCCGCGTTCGGTGCCGATGCCCTGCGCTTCACCTTCGCCTCGCTCGCCACGCATGGCCGTGACATCAAGTTCGACCTTGAGCGTTGCGGCGGCTACAAGGCCTTCGTCAACAAGCTCTGGAACGCCTCGCGCTTCGTGCTGATGAATCTTGGCGATGGCCCGGTCGAGAAGGTTGCACCCACGACGGAAGCCGAGCGCTGGATCCTCACCCGCCTGCGCGACACGCTGGCCACGGTGAAGGAACAGCTGGCCATCTATCGTTTCGACCTCGCCTCCCAGGCGCTCTACGAGTTCACCTGGAACGAGTTCTGTGACTGGTTCCTCGAACTGTCCAAGCCGGCACTCAACAGCAACGATGCCGCGGCTGTCGCTTCCACGCGCTATACGCTGGTGCATGTGCTGGAAACGCTGTTGCGCGCGCTGCACCCGCTGATTCCGTTCGTCACGGAAGAAATCTGGCAGAACGTGCGTCCGGTGCTCGGCATCGAAGGCGAGACGATCATGCTGCGCCCCTACCCCGAAGCCGACGAAGTGCCGGCCGATGCCACGGCAACGGCCGAGATCGAATGGGTCAAGGGCGTGCTCACGGGTGTGCGCCGCATCCGTGCGGAGATGAACATCGCCCCGGGCAAGGTCATCCCGCTGCTGTTCGCCGATGGCGACGCCGCCGATCGTGCCCGTGCGGCGAAATTCGCCGCGCAGATCGCCTTCCTTGGCCGTGTCGAATCGCCGGTGTGGGTCGACGGTGACGAGCCGGCAGCCGCCGTGGCAGTGGTCGGTGGCATGCGTGCGTTGATCCCGCTCGAAGGCCTGATCGACGTCGGCGCGGAAAAGACACGCCTCGCCAAGGAAATCGCCCGCGTCGAAGGCGAGATCCGCAAGTGCGAAGGCAAGCTGGGCAACGCCAGCTTCGTCGCCAACGCACCAGCGGAAGTCGTGGATCAGGAGCGCCAGCGCATCAGCGACTGGACGCGCCAGGTCGATGCGCTGAAGGAACAGGCGCGCAAGCTGGGCGGCTAAGCCCCGCTCGTGTAGGAGCGCGCCTCGCGCGCGACCGGCATGATCGCAACGCCGGTCGCGCGCAAGGCGCGGTCCTACAGAAGGGCTGGTCAGTCGCCGGAAATGACGAGGCCGGCAATGCCGGCCTCTTGCTACATATCGTGCTTGTTCACCTCGAACCCGCCGCGCTTGTACTCCGTCCAGCGCGTTCGCGAGCCTTCGCGTTCGGCCGGATCGGCAGCGACAACTTCCAGCACGCGCTCGAAGGTTCCTGGCGCACAAACATCACGCAGGTTGATCACCATGGGGCGATCCGGCGTGTCGACGCCGGGCGGCACGATGAGGACGGCGATATTGCCGTCGTCCTCATCACCAGCCAGCTGGTGCGGAACGTACGCATCTTCGTCGAAGTCCCACAGGCGCTCGTCGATGGCCTCGGCCTGTTCGAAGTCGCGCGTGAGGATCAGCGTGGGCTTCTGGGCCGCGAACGCGCGCTTGGCGAGTTCGCAGACCAGCAGGATCGGATCCTCACGGAACCGCGGTTTGTCGATCAGGTAGAAGTCGGCGCGCGGCATCGGGCGACGATCAGCCTGCCGCTACGCGGTCGAGCAACCACTGGGTCAGCAGCGGCACCGGGCGGCCCGTGGCCAGGCCCTTGCGGCCTTCGTCCCATGCCGTGCCGGCGATATCCAGATGCGCCCAGCGACGGCCCTCGGTGAAGCGGGCCAGGAAGCAACCGGCGGTGATGGCACCGGCATACTTGCCGCCGATATTCGCCACGTCGGCGAACACGGAGTCGAGCTGGCTCTGGTAGTCGTCCCACAGCGGCAGACGCCAGGCGCGGTCGAGGGTGGTCTCACCGGCCGAGAGCAGTTCGGCCGAGAGGGTTTCGTCCTTGGTCATCAGGCCGCTGGCGTGCTTGCCCAGGGCGACCACGCAGGCACCGGTGAGGGTGGCGGCGTCGATGATGGTGTGCGGGTCGAAGCGCTTGCCCGTGTAGGTGAGCGCATCGCAGAGGATCAGGCGGCCTTCGGCATCGGTGTTGAGCACTTCGATGGTGATGCCGGCAAGGCTGGTGAGCACGTCGCCCGGGCGGTAGCTGTCGCCGTCCGGCATGTTCTCGACGGCCGGCACCACGCAGACCAGGTTCACCGGCAGCTTCAGGCGCACGGCAGACACGAAGGCGCCCAGCACGCCGGCCGCACCGCCCATGTCGAACTTCATTTCTTCCATGCCCGGGCCGGGCTTGAGGCTGATGCCGCCGGTGTCGAAGGTGATGCCCTTGCCGACGAAGGCGTAGGGGCGGTCGCCCTCCTTGCCGCCGTTCCACTGCAGGATAACCAGGTGCGGCGGGTTGGCCGAGCCGCGGCCCACGGCGAGCAGGGAGCCGAAGCCCTCGCGCTCCATGTCGTCGCGCTCGAGCACTTCGCAGGTGACGCCGTCGGTGGCATCGGCGAAGGCGCGAGCCTGCTTGGCGATGTAGGCCGGGTTGCAGATGTTCGGGGGCAGGTTGGCCAGCTCGCGGGCATAACGCACGCCCTCGGCAATGGCGCGTGCCTCGGTGAGGCCGTGCTCGGCGTCGGCCGGGGCCACGATGGTGACCGAGGTCAGCTCCGGCTGGGCCTTGTCGCGAGGCTTCACGGTGGCCGTGTAGCGGTAAGCGGCGTGGTCGATGGCGAGGGCGCCGACGCGCACGCGCCAGGCGGCGTCGCGACCCGGGACCTCGATCTCGGCCAGCCAGCTGACGGCCTCGGCGACGGGCAGGCGGCCGATGGCACGGGCCGCTTCCAGGGTGACGCGCTGGTAGCGGGCGGCGTCGAAGCCCTTCTGGGCGCCGAGACCCACGATGAGCACGCGGGCGGCGGCAACACCGGCCGGCTGCAGCAGGGTGACGACGTTGCCGACCTTGCCGGTGACGTCGCCGGCTTCCACCAGGCGCTTGATGGCGCCGTTGGCGGCCGTATCGATGCGCGCGGCGGCGCTGGTGAGGATGCCGCCCTCGTAGACACCGACCACCGCCACGGGGGTCGTGGTGGTTTCGGGAGCGTTGGAACCGAGGCTGAACTGAACCGTCATAGCAAACTGCCTTGCGAAAGCCCGCCGGGGCCCGGACAGGCTAGACTAAAGGATTGCCGGCCAGGACTGACGCGGCACGAACCGCCAATTCTACCAAATGCTCAGCATCCTAGACCGCTATTTCCTGCGTGAACTTGCCTACGGCGTCATTGCGACGGCCGTCGTGCTGCTGGTGATCTTCGCCGGCGGTGCGTTTGCGACCGTCCTGCAGAAGGTCGCCAACGGCAGTATCCAGCCCAGCGTGATGTTCGAGGTGCTGGGGCTGCAGATGGTCGACCTGCTCTCCACCCTGCTGCCGATGGCCGCCTTCCTGGGCACCCTGATCGCCTTGGGCCGCATGTACCGCGAGAGCGAAATGCACGTGCTGGCCTCATCGGGCATGGGCCCGCGCGGCATGCTGCGCCCGGTCATCATGCTGACGGTGCTGGCCACCTTCGTCGTGGGCACGGTGTCCCTCTGGCTGGGGCCGTGGTCCGCCCGCAAGGCCGACCAGGTCATCGCCGTGGCCAACAAGTCCGTCATCGCTGCGGGCCTGGACGCCGGGCGCTTCACCGAACTGCCCGGCAAGGGCGGCATCATCTTCGTGGATGCCCTGAGCCGCGACGGCACGGTACTGGGCAAGACCTTCCTGGCCTCCGATCACGTGGACAGCCAGGGCCGCACCTCGGTGCGCGTGGTCAACGCAAAGAGCGGCCGCATGTATCAGGAAGCCGACGGGCAAAACCGCTTCCTCGCCCTCTACGACGGCTGGCAGTATGAAATTCCGCTGGGCACCGACAACTGGCGCCGCATGAAGTACGAGCGCAACGACGCCTCGCTGTCGAGCATCGCCGACGATGACGACGAAGATCCGGCCCACGAACTCACCACGCCGGCCCTGTTCAAGGCGACCGACGCCGACGCGCTCGGCGAACTGGTGTCCCGTTTCGCGGCCCCCGTGAGCACCCTGGTGCTCATGATGATGGTGCTGCCCATGTCCCGGCAGGCGCCGCGTGATGCCCGCTACGGCCGCCTGCTCGTGGCCGTGCTGGCCTACTTCCTCTACGTGATCTGGCAGCTGATCGCCCGCGCCCAGATCATCAAGGAACGCCTGCACACACCCATACCTATCTGGGTGCTGCACATCATCGTGTTCGCCATCGCGGCCTGGGTGTTCTGGCGACAAAACTCGCCGCGCCGCGCGAAGGAGGCCACCCGATGAGCGTCCTTACGATCAAGCGCGCCGACCGGCTCATCGGTGTAAGCGTCCTGGGCACCCTGCTGCTGGTGTGGCTGGTACTGACGGGCTTCGACGCCCTCACCCAGTTCGTGCGCCAGCTCGGCAATATCGGCAAGAACGGCTTCACGCTGTACGACGCCATCGCCTATATCGCGCTGACGATTCCCCGTCGCCTGTACCAGATGTTCAGCAATGCGGCCCTCATCGGCGGCCTGCTGGGCCTGGGCAGCCTCGCGGCCACGGGCGAGCTCACGGCACTGCGCGCGGCCGGCATGTCGAAGCTGCGCATCGCCGCTTCGGCCGCCGGCGTCATCGCCGTGATGACCTTCGCCGTGGTGGTCATGGGCGAAACCGCCGGCCCTTACGGCGACCAGCATGCGCAGGCCATCCAGGTCCGCATGCGTTCGAGCAACCTGGGTGCCACCAGCAGTGGCCTGTGGGCACGCGATGCCGGCAAGATCATCAACGCCAAATCCGCCATCGCCGTGCAGGATGGCGACCGCACGACCGTGAAACTGGTGGACGTACGCGTGTTCACCTTCACGCCGGAAGGCCAGGTGCAGGAGTTCTCGCACGGCGACAGCGCGATCCACGATGGCAACAAGTGGATCATGTCCAACGTGCGCACCACCACGATCGACGATGCCGCCGTGCATGCCACGCAGCAGCCCACGCAGACCTGGACCTCCCACCTCAACCCGCACGTGCTTGAGCAGTCGGTGATCCATCCCGAATACCTGTCCATGGCCGATCTGCGCCGCAACATGCGCTATCTGGAAGCCAACGGGCAGAATCCCGGGGCGTATGCGGTGGCCTTCTGGGGCCGCGCCCTGTTCGCCCTCAATACCCTGGTGCTGGTGCTTTGCGCCATGCCTTTTGCGTTTGGCTCGCTGCGTTCCGGTGGCTTCGGCAAGCGCCTGTTCATCGGCGTGCTGCTGGCCATCGGCTGGTACTTCCTGCAGGGCGCCATGGTCAACTTCGGTACCGTGTACGGCTTGCCGCCGCTACTTGCCAATCTGTTGCCTACGTCCATCCTGGTGGTCGGCGCGATAGCGTATTTCAGACGATTCGGCTGAGTCGCGGGCGTCCGGGAGGACGCCCATACGTCGTCAGTGCGCCAGCGTGTCGAGCACCGCATCAAGATCGGCGCCGGTCATGGGCTTGCGCACTAACGCATCCATGCCCGCCTCGCGAATGGCCGCCGTTTCATCACCCTCCGAGCGGGCCGTGACTGCCACGATAGGCAGGCCCGACAGGTGTTCGAGCCGGCGCACCATCCGTGCTACCTGAAACCCATCGACCAGCGGCAGGTCGAGATCCAGCAACAACACGTCGAAAGCGGCCCGGGATAGCTCCGTCATGGCACACAGGCCGTCGCCCACCACCGTGACGTCATAGCCGCGCTGGCGCAGCAGGCCGAGCATGACGTCGGCCACCATCGGGTCGTCTTCCACCACCAGCAACCGCTGCTCCCGCATGGGCGCGGGGTGTGCCGCGACCATCGGTGCGAAGTCCGAAGGGCAGGCTTCCAGCGGCAGGCGTACCGTGAAAGCGCTTCCACGCCCCACTTCGCTGTCCACGGCAATGCTTCCACCCATCAGCACGCACAGCTCGTGGCAGATCGCGAGCCCCAGGCCTGACCCCTCACCACGCTGAGGCGAGCCACCTTGCGAGAAGCGCGAGAAGAGGCGCGTCTTCAGTTCGTCGGGCATGCCCGGCCCGGTGTCCTTCACGATGAGCACCAGTGCAGCGCACTCCCATGCGATGTGTATCGACACGCCGCCACGCTCGGTGAATTTCACCGCATTGTTGACGAGGTTCTGCAGTATCTGGCGCAGGCGCACGGGGTCGCCACGCACGGCTTCCGGCACATCGACGTCTACCGCCGCCGAGAGCGACAACTGCTTGCGGCATGCATTGGCCGAGGCCAGGGCCACCACTTCGTCGGCCAGCGGGCGCACCGGCACGGCCTCGGATTCGAGGATCAGCTGGCGGGATTCGATACGACTGATATCCAGGGCATCGTTGATGAGCCGCAACAACGTGGTTCCCGACCGCCGTACGGCTTCGACATAGGAGCGCTGCGTATCATCCAGGGATGTCTGTGCCATCAGTTCTGCCATGCCAAGGACGCCGGTCATGGGCGTGCGGATCTCGTGACCCAGCGTCGCCATGAATTCGGTCTTCGCCGAGTTCGCCTGTTCGGCAAGCTGGCGTTCCTGCTCGGCAAGCTTCAGCCGCATCGTCTGCCGTACCCGTCGTCGCGTGCCGTGTACGACAAGGGCGACGATCAGGGCAATCATCGATGCATAGGCGGCCCAGGCCCACCAGCGCAACCAGGGCGGCGCATCAACCTGCAAACGCAGGGGCACCATCGACGCACCACCGAAACGATCGCGTTCGGCACCGGCGATCAGCAGGCGATAACTTCCGGGCGCCAGCACGCCGAAACGATACGTGCCTTCCGTACCCGTAATTGTCCGGCTCGCTCCGCTTTCATGCTCAAGATTGAGTTCAAGCCGGTTTCGTTCGGGATCCACGTAGGAAAGGGCCCGGGCGCGGATTTCCAGATCCCTGTCGCTCCAGTTGATATGCAGCACCTCATCGGTGGCGGGCAGCGGCTGGCGCGCGCCGTCGCGCATCACGCTGGCACCCAGCACGACGATGGATGGCCGATGGGAGTGGTCACGCTGCCGGTCAGGACGAAAGCCGACGACACCGCCCAGGGTGGCGCCGTACATGGTTCCGTCGGCGAGCTGCACCGTGACGGCATTGGTGAATTCACCCGTAGCCAGTCCGTCGGCCAGCCCGAAACGTCGGAACACGCCGGGATCGGGATCAAAACGCCATACCCCTGTCTGGCCGTACAACCACAGGCGGCCAGCGATGTCGCGCCGGATGTTGAGGATGTCATGAGCCGGAAATCCTTCCGCGCCGCCGATGCTGCGATCGAGGGTGGCGTGATTGTCGGCCCAGGTGTAGTGCTCCATCACCTCGGGACGCACGACCCAGAATCCTTCGTCGCCAGGCTCGAATGCATTGATGCGCCCCGGCGCCACGCCGGTGACCGGACGCATCTTTCCCGTTGCATGATCGCGCCGGGACAGGCCCGCCACGCTGGCCTGCCACAGCTCACCTTCGACGATGTCCATCTGTCGCGTGTCCAGTACGCCACGACACGGGGTGTCGAAGGGAACGGCCGCCACCGACGCGGTCCGGGGATCGACCAGGAAAAGCCCCTGCCCCATCGCCGCCACGTAGACCCGGCCGTCCGGTGATGGACTCATCGCCACGACCGGCCGGTGGATCTGCTGCCTTGCAACGGGACGCACGCGACCGTGACTGGCCTGGGAGAGGCCATCGACCGTGCCGATGAGCAGGTCGTCCTGCGCCGTTTCCAGCAGTGACTGGATACGGGAGGGCCCGATGTCGAACCCCGAGGAAGTCTTGCCTGTCGCCGGATCGAAGGCCCGGATCCAGCCGCGATAGCCGCCGACCCACAATGACGATTCGTGGCGTGACGCAACGGCCGTGACCGCACGCGCGGGCAGGCTGTCCGCATCCGTCGCCACATGGGTGAAGCGCGTGAAGTCTTCCCAGCCCGGGCCCAGATAGGACAGACCGCCGTCGAGCAACCCGAACCAGAGGCCATGTTCGTCGTCTTCCATCATGCTGCGGACACTGCGGCCAGGCAGGCCGCCCGAGGCAATCCATGCCCCACGGATCGTGTTCAGCCGCCCGTGGCGATCCAGCATGCTGAGGCCATCGATGGTCGCCACCCACAGGTTGCCGTGACTGTCGGCCAGTGAACCGAACGTGAGTGCCGCCGGAAACCGTGTATCGCGACGCAGGCGGCTGTCGACGCCTGCGCGGAAAATGCCCTTGTCGGTGGAAAACAGCAGATCACCCGGACGGCCGTCGATATGCATGACGGTGGGAGCGGTGTCGTCGGCGAAATGCACGCGGACCAGCCGGCCACGGGGATCGATGGCATCCACGCCGCCCGAGCTGCCGATCCACAGGAATCCATCGTCTGTGGCGTGCAGCGCATGGATGGAGGACGAACTCAGCGTGTCCGACGTGGTGCTGTGATGCTCGACGACGCCACTGGAAAGAATGCGGTCGAGCCCGCCTGAGGTGCCCACCCAGACCGAACCGTCGAGCGTCTGGGCGATGGAGCGCACGTCGTCGTCGGCCAGCCCGTCACGCCACTGGACGAACGAACCGCTGAGCGGATCGTATCGCCCCACGCCAAAACCGCTCCCACCGATCCAGACACGATCGTCGCGGTCGATCATCATCGTGACCGCCCCGCCGAGCGCCAGGGAATGCTCGGCTTCACCGCCGATCCGTGGCACGGAAAACTCCACGCCGTCGAAGCGTACGAGCCCCGCGGAGGTGGCGATCCAGATGAAGCCCTTGGAGTCCTGGGCGACCGCCTGTACGTGGCTGCCAGGCAGACCTTCCAGCAGGCCGTAGTTGCGGAACTGTGGCGTGGGCACCGGAGGCAACGGCGTGCCGGCCTGGGCCCTGGCGACGATGAACGCCGCGAATACGAGAATCCATCTCGCCATGCATGTGTATGGCATTACCACTCTTCCCATCGATCAGCATCATCATCACACGCCGATACGGACGCCAAGAGTCGGCCATGGACGGGGCTGCGCGTAGGCGCAAGCTGACACGCTTGGCCTTAAGATGGCCGGCATGTCACGTCGATTCCGCCTCCTGGTCGCCGCCATCGGCATCACCGCCCTCGCATGGCTGTTGCTGGCCACGCTCGAGCGCGCGCTTTCGATGGCCCAGCGGTTCATGACGTTGCCTCTCGGCATCCGCTGGCTGATCGGTGTGGTGCTGGCGATTATCGCGGCAGGCAGTCTCATCGCCGGGCTGTACTGGTTACGGCCGAGGAAACCGCGCCCACAGGCCAAGGCGCCCAACCGGTTGTCCATCGAGGAACGGATCGAAGGCCTGCGCGGGCGTGACGTCAATGTTGAGAGCCTTCTGAGCGAGCTGACAGAACTTGACCGGCGTCAGCTTTCCGGCCACATCCACCTGGCCGTGTTCGGCGAGATTTCCGTCGGCAAATCGGCCCTCATCTCGGCGCTGGTTCCCGGCGCCCCCGCCCGCAGCGACGCACGCGGCGGCACGACGCGCGAAGTCACCCTTTATGAAGGCAGTTCACCCGACGGACAGGCGTGGGTGGTGGCGGATGTCCCCGGCTCGGCCGAGGCCGGGGGCGAGGCCCATGAACGACTGGCCCGTGACGAAGCGCTGCGGGCACACGCCGTGGTGTATGTATGTGCCGGCGACCTCACCCGCAGCCAGGCAGAAGAACTTCACTGGCTCGGCTACTTCGGCAAGCCCCTGGTCGTCGCCGTCAACAAGGCCGACCAGTGGACCACGACAGAACGCGACGCCATCCTGGTCCGCGTCCGCGAACATGCCGACGGCATGCCGGACGCGGTGGTCGCCACCAGCGCCGGTGGCGAGGAGCGCTTCACGCGCCGCCTGCCCGATGGTTCGGCGGAAGATGTCCGCCGTCAGAGAAAGCCCGACATCGACGCCCTGCGTGAAGCCATTGAACGCCTTGCAAGGCAAGGTGCCGACGGCCTCGAAGCCCAGCGTGCCAACGCCGTGCTGGCCGGGTTGCACGAGCGCACCACCGAAAGCGAATCGGCATTCCGCACGGCCGAGGCCGAACGCATCGTCACCCGCTACTCGCGCCGGGCCATCGTGGGTGCCATGGCCGCCGTGGCCCCGGGTACCGACCTGATCGTCCAGGGTGCACTCGCTGCCGGACTGGTCCGCGACCTCGCAAGGCTCTACGAGGTCACGGTGGGCGACATCGAGATCGAAGCGCTGCTGCGCGAGGCGCGCATGACCGTACGCACCGGCACTACTGTCGTCCTGGCCATTGCCGGCAACGGGCTCAAGGCCTTTCCGGGCCTGGGCACCCTGGGCGGCGGCGTGCTTCACGCCATTGCCTACGCCCTCATTTTTGACAGCCTCGGCCACGCGCTGGCGGCCACCCTGGCTGAGCGGGGCCGGCTCGATGGCGAGGAAGCCGGCCAGAAACTGCGTGCCTTGCTCGCCGATGGCAGTGCTTCACGGCTGCAACGGCTCACCGAACTCACCCGCGAGGTCTTGCGGGATCGCTGAGGTGAACAATGCGTTCGCCGCGAACGTGCTGACAAGGCCCCTGCGGTGGGCGAAACTGCCCTTCACCGGCCGCAAGGCGGCCCTTTCCGGAGCAGGCCCTCCCCGCATGCGTTACGCGCGATACCTTCTCCCCGCCGTGCTGGCCGTGGTTTCGTTTGCGGCTCTTGCCGAGCCGCAGACGTACCGCATCGATCCGGTGCATAGCCAGGTCGTCTTCAACGTGGACCACAACGGCTATTCGCGTTCGTTCGGTCGCCTGCGCGTCATCGAAGGCACCCTCCGGTTCGACCCCGACAACTGGGCCGCCTCGTCCGTCGACGCCACCATCGACACCACCTCGGTGGACATGGGTGACGCCAACTGGGACAAGGCCGTGCGCGGCAGCAGCCTGCTCGATACCGGCCACGCCCCCACGGCCCGCTTCACCAGTGAGTCGGTGGAAAAGCGTGGCGACAGCGACGGCATCGTCCACGGCAAGCTGACCCTGCGCGGCGTGACCCTGCCTCTCGATATTCCGTTCCGGGTGAACCGCATCGGTCGCACCATCTACGGCCTGCACACCGTCGCCGGATTCTCGGCCCGGGTGTCGCTTGACCGCACGGCCTACGGCATGAAGTCCAACCTCAACTCGATCGGCACCGATGTCTCCGTCTGGCTGGAGATCGAAGCCATCCGCGGCGGCGATGCCCGCTCCACCTCCGACAAGGAAACCTCCGATGCCCCTGCGCAGTGAACCCAGCCGCTGGGGCGCCGTCGCCAAGACCTTCCACTGGGTCACGGCGCTGCTGATCCTAGGCAACGGTGCCTTCGCCTTCTGGATGGACGGCCTCAAGCCGTCGATGCAGAAGATCAACATGTTTGCCCTGCACAAGTCGATCGGCCTTACCGTGCTGGCACTGTTCCTGCTGCGCCTGCTATGGCGTGCCATGGACCGCCGGCCGGCGGAAGATGCCGCACCGCGCTGGCAGCAGCTCGCCGCGCACGCCGTGCATGGCCTGCTTTACCTGCTCATCGTCGCCATTCCGCTCTCGGGCTGGGCGTTCAATTCCGCGCACGGTTTCCCGTTGCAGTACTTCAAGCAGTTCAACCTGCCGGCGCTGTTCGAGAAGAACGACGAGCTTTCGCAGACGCTGGGCACCGTGCACGTATACCTGTTCTGGTTCCTTCTTCTCGTGCTCGTCGCACATATCGGCGGCGCACTGAAGCACCATCTCATCGATCGTGACGACACCTTGCGCCGCATGTTGCCCTTCGGCCGCCCGCGTCGGAACACCCCCACCCCTCCCGGAGATACGCCATGAATTCGTCCATCCGCCGCCTGACTGCGCTCGCCGTCGCCCTGGCGCTCCCCTTCGCAGCTTCCGCTGCGAACTACAAGGTTGCCCCCGGCAGCGTCCTGGGCTTCAGCAGCAAGTTCCAGGGCCAGCAGTTCGAC
>Ga0116228_10003034_pt1 | contig 14700 bp, 9 predicted proteins | sample S1TSphfallax_2_FD_89694 | JGI IMG/M metagenome (GOLD analysis project Ga0116228, IMG submission 89694) | Host-associated microbial communities from peat moss isolated from Minnesota, USA - S1T2_Fc - Sphagnum fallax MG | ecosystem: Host-associated > Plants > Peat moss > Unclassified | place: USA...
GACGCAGCGGCGTCGCATTTAACCCCTCATTATTTGAACTGGTCCACAGTTTGCCGCCGGACGCGCCATGCCCTTCGCACGTCATCGAATCGACGCCCGCGATTAAATAAGCACCATCGAACGACAGCACGGGCTGTCGCTCCTGGATACAGCTTGGCAAGAGGTATTGTCCGTCATGATCAGATGCATCCGTGTCATGTCCACTGTCGTTCTCGGCGTCACTCTGTTGCATCCTGCGGCAAACGCTGCGGACGCGACATCGCAGACCGGCTATATCGTCGAGTCTAGCGGTAGCGGTGACGCTGCCCGCGCGGTCCGTGCGGTGGGCGGACGAGTTACACATGAATTGCCGATCATCGGTGCCGTGTCTGCCGAGCTTTCCGCGGACCAAGCCACCCGCTTGCGCGACCAGGGGGGAATCCAACTGTTCGTCGATGTGCCCGTAAAGACGCAGTCCGTCACCGCACTGCCTGACACCACACCGGACATCTACCAGCGGGCGATGATCGGCGTGAATGATCTTGCGGCCGTCGGAATCAACGGCACGGGCGTCACCGTGGCGGTGCTCGACAGTGGAATTCTACAGAAGCAATCCCTCTCGTATCTGACGGCCGATCTCAACGGCAAGAACCGCATGGTTGCGCAATACGATGCGATCAACAACGTACTCGTCGATGCGTCGCATCCCTGCAAGAATTATCCTTGCGTCAACGATGACTATGGACACGGATCGCACGTCACGGGCTTGATCGCCAGCTCCAACACGGTGGACCCGGTGCTGAACGGTCAGCCACAGGGCATCGCCCCCATGGCCCGCCTCATCAGTGTCAAGGCGTTCGACGGAACGGGCACGGCGAGCTATGCAAATGTGCTCAACGGCTTGAATTGGATCTACAGCAATCGCAACACGTACGGCGCGATCCGCGTCGTCAACATGTCCTTCGGTGCGGCACCGAAGTCGTTCTATTGGAACGACCCCATCGACCAGGCGGTGATGAAACTCTGGCAGGCCGGCATCGTCGTCGTGGCCTCGGCGGGTAATTTCGGTCCCGCGGCGCAGACCATCGCGGTGCCGGGAAATACGCCGTATGTGATCACGGTCGGCGCGATGACCGACAACTTTACGCCGCAAGATCCGTCGGATGATGGCGTTGCCTCGTTCTCTTCGGCCGGACCCACCTACGAAGGCTTCGTCAAGCCCGACATCGTGGCGCCGGGCGGGCACCTGGCCGCGTTCATGGACAAGAGCCTGCAGCTCCTGCCCGCGAGCTACCCGCAGTACGGGTCCAGTGATCCGAACCTCTTCATCATGTCGGGAACCTCTCAGGCCGCGGCGGTGACCACGGGTGTCGTTGCGCTGATGCTGCAGGCGAACCCTTCCTTGACGCCCGATCAAGTCAAGTGCCGCCTGATCACGACGGCGGATGCTGCCTTGAGTTCGTCGGGCTACGCATCCTACAGCGTCTATCAGCAGGGAGCGGGACGTATCAACGCTTATGCCGCGGTCAACAGCCATGCGACGAATTGCGCCAACCAAGGGCTCAACATCGCCGCCGACATTGCGGCAACCAACCATTACTGGGGTCCGGCGCGCCGCAATCCTACGAATGGCGAATACGTCGTCGTCAATGCGCAAGGCAACGCGCTCAACAATGACGGGTACGTCTGGGCGCAGTCCTATTCGAAGGCCAAAGGGTATGAGTGGAACAACGGATACATGTGGGTCAACAACGGCTACCTGTGGAACAGCTCATTCGTCTGGAGTCCGGCGTCCGGCAGCACCGTCTCGACGGACAATCCTACCGAGGAGGCATTGGGTTACCTGTGGAACAACGGCTATCTCTGGAATAACGGCTATCTCTGGAACAATGGCTACCTGTGGAACAACGGCTACCTTTGGAGTCAGAGCGCAGTCACCCCTGCTTCGACGCCCACGGCGGTCGAATCGTGGAACGCTCAGGAGTAACGTCAGGGCTCAGAGGACGTCCTTGGCGCAGCGAAAGCCCACGACGCCCGAGCGATCGCGGCCGGGCGAGACAAGAAGATACTTTTCTTGCTCATCGAGCCGGTCGCTTTTTGGAAAGTACCAGAGTGCGCCCAGCGGGCGGTAGAAATCGCCCCCTCTCAGCACCGCCGCCCGGGTGTGTGCGTCGCTGAATTCGTCGGTCCACTGGGCCACGTTTCCTTCCATGTCGAGCACCCCGAAGGGGCTGGCGCCGGCCGGAAAGGCGTTGACGTCCGTCGGCGGTCTGCGGATGCGAGAATGATCGACTGCCGGCACGGCATTTTCACGCCACTCCCGCCCCCAGGGATAAGTCCGGCCGTCGGTTCCCTGCGCCGCATATTGCCATTCCCATACATGCGGTAGGCGCTTGCCGGCCCAGCGGGCGTAGGCGCGGGCGTCCTCGATGGAGACCCAGGTGACCGGCTTGTTGCCCCAACCCGTGGGAAAGCTTCCCCGACTCCAGTCGCGCAGGAAATTGTGATCATCGGACGGATGGTAGCGAGCGGCATCGAGGAACCGTTTGAACTCCGCATTGGTGACCGGAGTACGGTCGAGAAAAAAACGGTTGATGTGGATCATGTGGCGATGATTGCGGCGCGGCGAGTCCTCCCACGGGAACTGAACGTCGACCCCGGGATTGTTGCCGTTTTCAATTTCGATGCCATTGACGATGAAGTCATAGTCGACGGCGGGCAGCGCGATCATTCCTCGAGGTGCCAGCTTCGATTTTTGGCTGGCGGCGATTTCTTGCATGGTTTGCGAAGCGATTGACGGCTCGTACGAGTAGCTGTTCAACGGTTTTTCGGCGTCTTTTGCCGCCGCCGCGAGCAGCGCCAACAGCGGCTGATTGGAATGATCTGCTTGCAGAGCCACAACGGCGCCAAAACCCAGCGACTCCAGCGGGAAGCTCAAGATCGCGTTGCCGCCCCGTAGCGACGGCGTCAGTTCCACGCCGTGCCAGAGATCGTAATAATGCATGCCGGGTTGCGCGGGGATGGCGATTTGCTCTCCATCCACCTCATACTGGTTGCGGTTCACGATGGTCCAGAGCGTGCGGCCCTCGCCGGGAAATCGGCTTGCAAAGACACCCGGCTGCAGCACCGGCGTGTGCGGCTCCCACCCGGCTGATGTCAGCAGGTCCGTGTACGCCCGCTCGATGCGGGTGAAGCGCCGTATCGCTGCGGCGTCCCGGGCAGAAATGCCGTCCCAGTAACCCCATAGATTCTCGAGAATGGCATACCCTTCGCCGTTGAAAAACGCATGTTGAAGACTGTTGATCTTCGACAACGCATAGCGATCCGTGACCTCGACCATATGGCGGGGCTCGAGCCACTTCACTTGGCTGACCCGGGGTATGAAGGGTGCGGTCAGATCGTCCCACAACACCCAGTCGTCCCAGCTGATCGCGCTCGCCGCGAGCGAAGCGTTTTGCGGATCGAGCTGCGGCTCGAGAGCAAGCGGCGGTTCGCTGGCGAGGGCAAGATCCCGCATATCGTCGGGCACCGTGTTCAGCGTGTCCAGGTTGATTCCATCAGCGCCCATCTCATGCATCAGCTGCACCGCGTTCGCAGCGCGGGAGACCCCGGAATCTCGTGTGCCTTCATCCCAGATCAGCACGGGTAAGAATACTCTGACTCCCCGATCATGGAATGCCGCGACCATTTTGCGCAGCCCGTCCATCCCGCCAGGCATGTCGCGTATCAAGTCAAATTGATTTCTATCGTCCAGCCCAAGATTGGGATATCCAGGCCAGATCAACACGGAATCGAGCGGGCCGAAGCGGCTCTCGGTCTCGCTCAATGCACGATCGACCGTGTATTCCCCACTGGCGGTGTCGTACAAGCTTCGATCCCAGATCAGCAGTTGATCTTGAGTCAGAGTGAGGCGCGTCCAGCTGAACGCGGCACCTGCATAAAGATCGTCCTGAAACCCGATCTCCTTCCTGCGCTGCTCGCGCCATGCCTTGATGCCTTGCAGCCATCCTGCAAAGTCGGCGGGAGAGGAAGGGCCGTCGAACATATGTGCGCTGACCGGCTCAGGCTCCCCCAGCGTTTCCACTCCAGGTCCATCGGGCCGGGGATGCAGCGAATAATCGGGTTTCCAATCCTGCGCGCGTGCGGGTCCGGTTGCGAGCGCTGCGAGCACCAATGAGGCAACCATCCGCATTGCAGGGGTTCTCATGCCCTAGCGCTTGCCTCCCGCAAACTGATAGCGAAAATCCAGGCCGAAGGAGCGGGGCGCACCCTGCTGGTCGAACGAACCGCCAAACTCCGGTGCCGGAATCACCTCGGACAGGTACTCCTTGTTCGCGAGGTTTCGGACCCAGGCCGTCAGGGCCCAGTTGGGCGCGTTGTAACCGACTCGGGCGTTGAGCAACGTAAATGCATCGCGTGCGGTCTTGGAGTAGTTCCCCGGCACGCCGAATTCGGTCTGCACGGAATTGTTTTGTACCGGGCTGAACCAGGTCTTGCCGGTCGAATTCGCATCGAAACGCGCGAACAAGGCACCGCCGTCGGGGGCAACCGGCACCGTGAACGTCACGCCCGCATCGGCAGTGTATGACGGAGCGTAGGGGACCTTGTTGCCGTCCGTGTACGGCCTGCCGGCATAGTCGTTGATATCGCTATGAACGCTGGCGCCGCCCGCGAACACGCTGACGTATTGATCGATCTTCCATTTCACCTCGGCCTCCGCACCTTGCAGTGTCGCCTCGTTGATGTTCGTGACCACGCGCAACAGGCCGAACGGACCTGCGTAGAAATTGAAAATCTGCATGTTATCCACACGCGTGTAATAGTAATCGGCGCTGAGGAACACCGAATGGTCCAGCAGTTCACCCTTCACGCCGATTTCCGCGGCTTTCGACACCTCCTTTTTGTACTCATCGTCGACGTCGGAAATCGCGGGCGTGGTGGTCACGGTTCCGCCCGGAGTCACGTACTTCAATCCGCCGAGATACTCTTGAACCGTTGCGGCGCTGCCGCTCGAGTTGAAGCCTCCGCTGCGAAAACCGATGCCCCAGGACGCGAACGCCGACCAGTCGGGCACGAATTTCCAATTGAGCGTGACCTTGGGTTCCAGCTGGCTGAAGGTTGCAGAGCGGCTCGGGATCGAAGTTGCCGTCGGGTTGACGTTGTAATACGGATTGATGTAGCCCGTGCAAGAGGCGGTGTTGGGTCCGTCGGGGCAGACGGGAGTTCCAAACGCACCGAAGCCGATTGTCTGCGGACTCACTTTGGGCACGTTGTTGTCGACCGAGCGATGTTCGGAGTCATAGCGCAGCGCAACCGCGCTCTCGAGGTTCGAGAGGATGTCATAGCTCACCTGCGCAAACGGTGCCCAAACCTTGCTGGCAAAGTCATCGTCGTACAGCAGATCGGTCGGATTCGGGCCGCCCGCCGCGACGAACGCCTGGGTCTCGAAGCCATCGCCCTGGTCGGAGCCCTGCGACACCACGACGTGCCGCCGGATGTCCGCAAGATACAGGCCGCCGAGCCAACGCAGAGGTTGATCGCTCGGGCTCGTGAAACGAATTTCGATCGAGTTGTCGACCTGATTGCGCAATTGGTATTGATAGCCGTCGCATCGGGTCGGGCTGTACGGCGGCAGCACCGAATTCAAGCCGGCGTAGAATGTCGGCGACGGCAACGGGCCGCCGACCTGGTTGTTGAGATCTTGCTGACAGTAGGACGCGCCCGCGGAGTTCTGGGCAGCCGTGTAGAGACCAAAGGCTGCGCTGGTACCATCGGTGAGAAAATAGTTGTCTTGATGGTTGTAGGCGTACCAGGCCGTCAACGTGCCCGTGTCGAATTTCCAATCGCCCTTGACCGAGAAATCGACGTTGGTTTGCACGTTCTGCGGCACGATGTCATTGATGTAATCGAAGGCATGGTCATTGACGTTCTCGTAGAAACTCGGCGTATTCAGCGCGGCCGCGAAATCGGGCAGCGCGAACGAGGCGTTGTAGTTGATGGCGCCGTCGTTGATCTTCGAATACTTTGCCTTGACGTCGAGCGTGCCGTTGTCGCCGACCTTGACGATGAAGCGCGGCGCCACGCCGTATTCCTCGTAGAAGTCGACGCAATCGTCGCAGTCGAGGTAGGAGTTGGAAAAGAAGCCATGCGTGCGCGTGTAGAACGCGCTGACGCCGGCATCGACGCCCTCGACGATCGGACCCGAGAGCCAGAGGTTGGCGCGCGATGTATGGTAGTCGCCATAGCTCAACGTCGTATCGGCCTCGAACTCGTCGGTCGGCTTCTTGGTATCGATGATGATGGCACCCGCGACCGCATTGCGGCCATAGACGGCGCCCTGCGGACCCTTGAGCACCTCGATCTGTTGAATGTTGGCAAGTTCCTGACTGAGCGCGAAGGGGTTAGTCTGCAACACGCCATCGACGAGAAATGCAATGTTCGGCTCGTTGTCGCGTCCCGTATTGAGACCGCGGATGCTGACCTGCAGGTCACCGGCTTCGGCGGCTTTGACGAACGATACGCCGGGAGTCAGGGCCAGGAAGTCCTGAGGGCGCTCGATGCCGGCGGCCTTGATTTCACCGGCTGTGAACGCCTCCACGGTAACCGGAACATCGATCAAACGCTCCTCGCGCTGGCGTGCGGTGACCACGATCTCCTCGAGTCCGGCGTCGGGACCCGCTGCCGGGGTCGATGCGGAACCGTCCGCGCAGGCGGGGCCGGCGGATGCCGCGATGGCTGCCCCGAGTACACACCCACTCAACCACTTCGTCGACAGCAACGCTTGGCTTTTCATCCCATCATCCCCTTGTTGTCTGCAAGAAAACCAACACGGCCATGATCCCGATCAGATCACACGCTTTTCCTTGAGCGCGGCATAGCGCGAGCGCTCCATGTTCATCAGCTCGAGGTACACCTCATCGTTGTGCTCCCCCAGGCCCGGTGCGATCGAGCGGATGCTGCCGGGTGTTTCGGAGAGCTTCGGCGCGACGTTTTGCATCTTGAGATCCCCGTACTCCGGGTGCTTCACGCTGACGATGGCCTCGCGCGCGGCGAAATGGGGATCCGAGAGCATCTCCGGTGCACGGTAGATGAGGCCGGCCGGCACGCCGTGCTCATCCATCAACGCCAATACATCGCGAGTCGGAAGCCGGCTCGTCCATTGACCGATGAGTTCGTCCAATTCCTTCTGATGCCGGCCGCGTGCTTGGTGGTCCGCATAGGCGGGATCGGCCGCGAGCTCCGTGCGGCCCATCGCCTCGCACAGACGCCGGAACACGGTGTCTTGATTCGCCGCGATCAACACCAGACTGTCCCGCGTCGGATAGATGTTCGAGGGCGCGATCTTCGGAAGTATCGCTCCCGTGCGTTCGCGGATGAACCCGGTCTTGTCGAACTCGGTGATCAACGACTCCATCATGTTCAGAACCGCTTCGTATAACGCCGAATCGACCACCTGCCCACGGCCGGTTTTTTCGCGGTAGTGCAGCGCCGAGAGCGCGCCGACGCAGGCGAAGGTGGCCGCCAGGGAGTCGCCGATGCTGATGCCCATGCGCGAGGGAGGGGTCGCCGGATCGCCGACGACGTAGCGCATGCCGCCCATGGCCTCGCCGATGGCGCCGAATCCTGCGCGATGTGCGTAGGGCCCGGTCTGCCCGTAGCCGGAAACGCGGATCATGATGAGGCGCGGATTGATGGCGCTCAGGGCTTCGTAGCTCAAGCCCCATTTCTCCATCGTGCCGGGTCGAAAATTCTCGAGCAGGAAGTCGGTCTTGGCGACCAACTCCTTGAGCAGCTCCTGACCTTCCGCCTGGCGCAGATCGAGCGTGATGCAGCGCTTGTTGCGCGACACGACGGGCCACCAAAGCGAGGGACCCTTCGCATCCTCATGGCGACCCCATACGCGCATGGGGTCGCCCTGGTTGGGCGGCTCGATCTTGATGACCTCGGCACCCATGTCGCCGAGAATCTGGCCGCAAAACGGCCCCGCGAGCAGCGTGCCGAGTTCCAACACGCGCAAGTCGGCCAAGGCGCCGTTCGCAAATTCGACCGGTCTAGTCATGGTCCCTGATCACCCATAAGAATCCGCTTCGCTGCTGTATACAATCAACCACTAACGTTAATGCAAATAGATCATGAGTAGGTGCCGCTTGGCGAGCAATCGTCGCGATGTCCGTAAATTACTTGAAGCCGGCAACGCTAATACGATAGGCTGCAATAATATTGTATACAATAATTGCGCCCAATGAAAATCGATCTCATCGAAGTCGGACCCCGCGACGGTCTACAGAGTCAGCACGCGCTGGTGCCGACGGCCGCGAAAGTGGAACTCATCAATCGGTTGGTGGCATCGGGCCTGCGTCGCTTGGAAGTTGTGAGCTTCGTCAACCCCCGCAAGGTTCCGCAGATGGCAGATGCCGAGGCTCTGATGGCAGCGTTGCCGCGTACTCCCGAGGTCTCCTACATCGGCCTGGTCTTGAATCGTAAAGGATTCGAGCGTGCGTGCGCAGCGGGGTGCAACGAGGTTGGGATGGCCGTCGTGGCCAGCGATACATTCAATCGACGCAACCAGGGAGTGAGCACCGAGGAGTCCGTAGCCGCCTGGCTCGACATCGCAGGAGCCGCACATGCGGCGGGCATCAAACCGCACGTGACGATCTCGGCTGCGTTCGGCTGCCCCTTCGAGGGCGAGGTCGCTCCGGAGAAGGTGATCGATATCGCCCGCCGGTGCGCGCAGGGGTGCCCCACCGAGATTGCCATCGCGGACACGATCGGCGTCGGCGTTCCCAGCCAGGTGACGAGCCTGGTGGGAAAGTTGCGCGAGGCGCTCCCGGGCATGCCATTGCGCGCGCATTTCCACAACACGCGAAACACGGGGATCGCAAATGCGTATGCCGCGGTGATGGCCGGCGTGCAGAGTTTGGACGCAAGTGTCGGCGGCATCGGCGGCTGCCCGTTTGCCCCGGCGGCGACCGGGAATGTCCCCACCGAGGACTTGCTTTATATGTTGGAGCGCATGGGCGTCGAAACCGGTGTGTCGATCGAGGCGTTGATTGAGACCGGGATGTGGCTGCAGGATCAAATCGGAACTCCCATGCCCGGTATGCTGATGAAGGCCGGCGTGTTCCCCCGTATCGAATCTTCCAGGGTAAAACAATGACCTATAGATTGGGCGTAGATGTAGGCGGCACATTCACGGATTTATTCCTGGTGAATGAAAAATCCGGACAGGTTTTCACCGCCAAGGTGCCGAGCACGCCTGCTGATCAATCGATCGGCGTCTTGAGCGGTATCGAACGGGTATGCCAGAGGGCCGGTATCGAACCGCAGGCCATCGATCATGTCATGCACGGAACGACGGTGGCGACCAATACCGTGCTCACGGGCACGGGCGCACGCTGTGGACTCGTGACCACCAAGGGCTACCGGCAGGTGCTGCAGATCGCACGCTCCTTCGTGCCCGGCGGCCTGGGTGGTTGGGTGATCTACAACAAATCACTGCCGATGGCGCCCTTGTCCTGCACCATCGAGGCACACGAACGCGTGAGCGCGCGCGGTGACGTCGTGCTCGAGCTCGATGAGCATCAATTGCGCAACGACCTGCGTCAATTGCGGACGAAAGGGATCGAGGCACTCACGGTGTCCTTGATCAATTCATTTGCAAATGCTGCCCACGAACATCGGGTGCGCGAAATCGCGGCAGAGGAATTGCCGGATATCCCCGTGTCGATCTCCTCGGAGGTGGTCCCCGAGATGCAGGAATACGAGCGTACCGTCACCACGGTGGCCAACTCGTATGTCCGGCCCAAGGTGGCGAAGTACATCGCGAACTTGCAGCACAAGATCGAATTGACCGCGAAGGATGTGAAGCTGCATATCCTGCGATCGGACGGCGGCCTCGCCGGCGCCGAGGCGGCGGAGGAATATCCGGTCAACTTGTTGATGTCGGGTCCGGCGGGCGGTGTGACGGGCGCATTGTGGGTTGCGGTGCAAGCGGGTTTTCCGAACCTGCTGACGGTCGATGTGGGTGGCACCTCAACGGACGTGGCGTTGATCCAGAACGGCGAGCCGCGCTTGCGACGCGAGACCACCATCGGCGATGTGACGGTGCGCGCGTCCTCCGTCGACATCCGCACCGTGGGCGCGGGCGGCGGATCAATAGCGCACGTGCCGGAACTGACCAAGGCGCTGCGCGTGGGTCCGCAATCGGCGGGCGCCGATCCGGGCCCGGCGGCCTATGGCCGGGGCGGCACGGAGCCCACGGTCACGGATGCGAACGTCGTGTTGGGCTACCTGCCGGCCCAGCAAAAGCTCGGCGGTGACATGACGCTCAAACGAGAGTTGTCCAAGATTGCCGTCCAGAAGGTGGCGACAGCCTTGAATCTCCCGCTCAAGGACGCTGCGCTCGGCATCTACAACATCGTCAACGAGAACATGGTGGGCGCGTTGCGCTTGGTGTCGGTGGAGCAGGGCTATGATCCGCGGGATTATGCTCTGATCGCTTTCGGCGGTGCCGGTCCGCTGCACGCCAACGCCCTCTCCCGTCTGCTGGGATCGTGGCCCTCCATCATTCCGCCGGGTCCCGGCGTGCTCTGCGCCCTCGGCGATGCGACCACATCCGTTCGCGACGAACGCGCGCGCACCTACGTCAAGAAATTTTCCGATACCAGCGCCGAGGAGTTGATCGCCATTCTCAAGGAGCTCGGCGATTCTGCGGCCAGGTCGTTGCAGCATGAAGGCGTACCGCGCAAAGAGATCACCACGAGTTTCCAGGTGGACCTGCGTTATCACGGGCAGGGGCTGCGGCTCACCATTCCCATTGTCCTCAAAGAATTGGAGAAACAAGGACTCGCCGCGATCGCCGCTCCGTTCGATGCCGAGCACAAGCGGCTTTTCACGTTTGCGTTGGAATTGGAGCATGAACTCGTGACGCTGCGCGCCTCGGTGCAGGGACGGGGCATCACGGTGAAACGCGGCGCCATAGCCCGGGGTTCTGCCACCGCCACGGCGGCCATCGTCGGCAAGCAGGCCAGTTACATGGATGGCAGGAATGTCACCGCGCTCGTCTATGATCGCGCCAGGCTCAAGAGCGGCAACGTCGTCAAGGGGCCGGCCATCGTCATGGAAATGGACTCGACCACCGTGATACTCCCGAAGCACCACGGCAAGGTGGACAAACTGGGAAATATCCTGATCTATCCCGACAAGTTCAAAGCGCAGCCGAAGCGCAAATAAGGAACACCCGATGCCAGCCACCATCATCCAGCGCAACACCAAGCGCATCAAGAAGGTGAAGATCGATACCGTCACCATCGACATCATCGAGAGCGCGTTGCGCAATGCGCGCTTCGAGATGGATACGGTGCTGTTCCGGACTGCGATGTCCCCCGGCATTCGCGAGCAGCACGATGAGTTTCCGATGATCGCCAACCTCGACGGAAAAATGGTCGTGGGGCAATTCGGTTCCTTCATCTGGGGATTCATGCAAGGGTACGACGGGACCATCGAGGAGGGTGATGTGTTTCTGACCAACGACCCCTACTCGGTGCGCGGTGCCATCAGCCATGCGAATGACTGGCTGATGCTCATGCCCATCTACCGCAATGGCCGGCTGATTGCCTGGGCGGCCATGTTCGGGCACATGACGGACGTGGGCGGCAAGGTGCCGGGATCGCTGCCCACGGATGCGCGCACCATTTACGAGGAGGGCGTGACCGTACCGCCCGTCAAGATCTTCAAGAAAGGCGTGCTGAACGACGATGTGCTCAAGATCATGTTGCACAACTGCCGTCTACCGCACTGGAACCTGTCGGATTTCAATGCCATCGTGGCGGCATTGCGCACGGCAGGCACGCGCTGCATCGAGATCAGCGAACGCTTCGGCGACGATGTGTTTTACTCGGCGATGGACGAGATGCTGGCGCGCAACAAGCGCGCCATGCGCGAACTCATCCTGCGCACCGTGCCTGAAACCAAGCAGCGTTTCGAGGACTACATCTGCGACGATGGGCTCAACATGGGGCCCTACAAGATCGCCTGCACGATGTGGCGCGAAGGTAATAAATGCATTTTTGATTTCGAAGGCACGGACCCGCAGTCCACCTCGTCGATCAACTTCCTGTTGAACGAGGAGATGTTCAAGATGTTCGCGGGCGTTTATATGATCATGGTGTTCGACCCGCAAATCCTCTTCAACGATGGCTTCTATGATCTGATGGAGGTGCGCATCCCGGCCGGAACGCTGTTGAAGCCCTTGAAGCCGGCCGCCCTGTCGTGCCGCACCCACGCACTCGGCCGGATTTTCGATGTCTTGGGAGGCTTGCTGGGCCAGGGTAATCCGCAGTTCATGTGCGCCGCCGGCTTCTCCGATTCACCGCATTTCATGTACTCCGGCTACGACAAGAATGGCGATTGGTATCAGCTGTATCAGATCACGTTCGGCGGCATTCCGGGCAAACCCTTCGGCGATGGACCCGATGGACATTCGCTGTGGCCGGCCTTCACCAATGTGCCGAACGAATTCCTGGAAAGCTATTTTCCGCTGCGAATCGACATCTATGAGACGATTCCGGATACCGGAGGCGCAGGCAAAAATCGCGGCGGCAATGGCCTGCGGATCGGCTATCGGTTCCTGGAGCCCGGTGAGATATCCATTCACGACGATCGTTGGTTGACCTATCCCTGGGGAGTCAACGGCGGGCTGCCGGGTGCGCGCAGCCGCAAGCTGTTGCAGCGTGCGGACGGCACCGAGGAGTTGCTGTGTTCCAAACTCGATCATGTCAAAGTGATGCCCGGCGACTTGCTGCTGTCCGATACCTGGGGAGGTGGGGGCTGCGGCGACCCGTTGGAACGAGAGATCGAGAAGGTCAAATTTGACGTCGAGGCGGGCCTGGTGACCACCGGGGGCGCACGGCGCTATGGAGTGGTGATGGATGCGCACGGCAACGTCGATGAAGCCGCGACCAAAACGTTGCGGGCGGCGATGGCGAAGACGCGCGGCTCCGTGAAGCTCTTCGATCGCGGTTTTGACTCCATCGAAGAACTCAAATCCCGCTGCCTCGCGGAAACCGGTTTGGCTCCGCCCGAGGCGCCGAAGTTCTCGAAATGGGCCTTGAAGGCGGTCGGGGGCAGGGTGGCTTGATGCGTGCCGCGGAACGCGCCTACGCCACCGTCCGCGACGGCATCTTGCAGGGCAAGTACGATGCCGGCGCACGCTTGACCGAACAGGACCTGGCGCGCGCTGCGGGGGTGAGCCGGACTCCCATCCGCGAAGCGCTGCGCCGCCTGCACGCGGAAGGATTGGTGCAGTTCGAACCGAATCATGGCGCCGTCGTCTCCTTCTTTGGAATCGAGGATGCCGAAGAAATCTTCGAGCTGCGTGCAGTGCTCGAGCCCATCAGCGCGCGGCGCGCCGCCGAGCGCGCCACGCCGGGTGCCATCGCCGAACTGCGTGTCCTCGCCGAACAACAGATTGCCGAGTCGACCCGGCGTAGCGGCGATTATCTGATGCGCATCGGCCAGCTCAACGACCGATTCCATCGGCTGATCCAGGCGGCCGCCGGCAGCGCGCGACTCGAGAAGACGTTGGCCGGATTGATCGAGGCGCCGCTGATCTTGCGCACCTTCGTGCAGTACACACCCGCTGAACTCGTGAGAAGCGCCGATCAGCACCTGGAACTGGTACAGGCGTTCGAGGCGCGTGATCCCATTTGGGCGCAGGGCATCATGGGTGCGCATATTCTCACCGGACGTGCCACGTATTTACGCGGCCGGACTTCGCAGCCGACAATATGAGCAATTCCTACTCAGCCGTAGGCTATGGCGGCGTCAGCGATGGGCTGGGCGTCAAGCCCGCCGTGCTGGTCGTCGACATGCAACTCGGCTTTACCGACCCGAAATTCCCGCTCGGCGGCTTGCCGATGATCCATTCCGCCGCCGACCACATCGTCGAATTGCTCGAAGTGGCACGAGCCAGGCGGGTACCGGTCGCCAAGTGCTTCACCGCGTACGGCAGCAAGGCGGACATGCCGCGCTGGAAGGTTCCTGCCGTTCGCGAAGAGTTCCTGTACGGCCATCCGTGTACGGGGTTCGACCCGCGCCTCCACGACGAGGCCTACGACTTCACCTTCTGCAAGTCGGCGCCCTCGATATTCTTCCTGACTCCGCTCATGACATTTCTGACGAAGCACCGGATAGACACCGTCATCATCACCGGTTGTACCACCTCGGGATGCGTGCGGGCATCGATCATAGATGCGTTTTCCTATGGTTTTCGGATTGCCGTTCCCGAGGATTGCTGCGGCGACGCCGAGCGCGGCCCGCACGAAGACAACTTGCGGGACTGTCAACGACGCTATTGCGAGGTGTCGGATATGCGGACCATGAAGGCGTATCTCGAGGGAATCCAAACACCCGCTTTTTGAGTGTCAACTTGCAGATCGGAGATTCTCAAATGAGTTTACGCAGGATTGTTTTCGCCGCGGGTGCATCGTCGCTGCTGGCCGCGCTCACCGTGACTCAGGCCTTCGCCGGCAAGATCGATCCGGCGACTGGCGAGGGTGCCATGACCATCTCGCGAAAGATTCAATGTTCCACCAAGGACGGGGAGCCTGTGCTCTACTGGTGGACGGGGGACATGTACAGCCGCGTTCCCGGGGAACGCGACAAACTTCTGTTCAAGGTGGACGGAATGAACATCCGGCAATGCGACACCGTCAAGGATCC
>Ga0116228_10003041_pt1 | contig 14686 bp, 11 predicted proteins | sample S1TSphfallax_2_FD_89694 | JGI IMG/M metagenome (GOLD analysis project Ga0116228, IMG submission 89694) | Host-associated microbial communities from peat moss isolated from Minnesota, USA - S1T2_Fc - Sphagnum fallax MG | ecosystem: Host-associated > Plants > Peat moss > Unclassified | place...
CTTGGGAGTGTGAGGGCTCACTCCCTCACACTCTCCTACACTCCCGGGAGTCTATGATGTGACTCCCGGGCTTCCTCTTGGCCCGCACCCTTGCAACCCCTTTGCCTTGGTCGCGAGCCCAAAACTAGGGTTGTGACAATTGGGCCAAAATAATAGCCATTTTGGAGATGCCCAATCCTACTTATGTTCACAGTTTGAAGAGCTTCATCGAACTATGTAATTACTACATGATTTATGTCCAAGACTTTAGTACTATTATTCATCCTCTCTATGCATTGTTAAAAAAGATGTTGCTTGGACATGGAGTGAAGAAGTTCAGGAAGCTTTCAACACACTCAAGGAAAAGATTTTAAAGTTCCCCATTCTGAGAATACCTAATTTTAACAAAGTTTTCATTTTACTCATTGACTAGAGTTCTTTTAGTATTAGTGTTATTCTTGGCCAACTTGATGAGGAAAACAAAGAATATGTTATCGCCTATGCATCCCAAAGTAACAAGGCTGAAAGCAACTACTCTTCATACGAGGGGAAATGTCTTGTTATTATATGGGTCTTCATACATTTCAGGCCTTATCTTTATGGCACCAAGTTCACTTTGTATATCGACCATTAGCTTATTAAGTGGTTGATGACCAACAACAAGCTTACTAGTAAGTTAGTTCATTAGGTGCTTATATTTTAAGAATATGAGTTCAAGGTTATTCACTGACCTAATATTACACATCAAAACGCGAATACCACGTTGCGGAGACCCCTCACTACCTCTAAAGATTTCTTAAAAGCTAGGCAAGACTTCAACTAAATTCCAACAATACATGTATCTTATACATCTAATTATCTTGCACTGCTATAATGTAACCTAGTTGAGCATCCCATTGTGGATATATGGGAGGACTTGTGGACATTTTGCGATTTCTTTAGCATGGGGAATACCTTCCCCAAGTTACATCAAGTCATCAAGATTGCATACAGCATCGGTCCAAACGCTACTCATGGAGGGAAAATCGCTCGTCCGATGCTTACCACAAGGCAATAGAGTGGTTGAAGAACCACCACATGAATGGCCTAGTCTTATTCAAAAGGTACACTCAGAGCTTGGACACTTTGGAGTCTAGCGTACTTATAGTCTTCTCATTCCTCATTACCATTGGAAAAGTATGTGTGCTCAAGTTTGAGACGTCATTATTAAGTGTGAACAATGTGATAGAATGAGAACTTCCTTCTCCTTTCAATAGCTCATGTTTTCACCACTCCCTATTCAAGGCATGTTCTATCATTGGTCATGTGATTTAATTAGAGAGTTACCATAAACCTCTAGGGGTAATGTTACATCATGATTATGATTGAGCATTTTTCAAAGTGGGTTGAGCTTGTTGCACTACCGGACAAATCATCACACAACACCGCCAGGCTTGTTTACAACAGGTCCTAAGTAGGTTTAAGGCTTGTGTTGAGTGCCTTAATGATCAAGGATCAAAATTCAACGAAAAATTCCAAGACCTATTTGATCATGTTTTCATTGACCATCGCCGGACTTTAAGGGATCATCCCCAAGTTGATGGCCTTGCAAAGAGGATGGTTTAGACATGTAAAAAGGGACTTCAAAAGACTTGCCTCATTAGGAACAAAGAGGATTGGGACTTGGCCCTACCTTACATCGCCATGGGTTACAAGATGTCCAAACACGCTTCTTTGTTTCATTTTGCTCCTTACTTTCTATTTTTTTAGAGACATCCCATTCCACCCTCTTCCATTGTTGCTCAAATGGACTAGGTTGTGGACTTGGACTCCCTAGTCACTTGGGCTAAGGTCATTGTAGAGAGGGCTGCTCTATTCAAGAGGGTTATGCCCATGGCCATGGAAAACTTGTCCATTGCACGACATCAAGACACCTTACGATATGCACACACATGAGGTGGTAGTTACAAACCTAAAGTGAGACAATTTGATGTTGTGACTTTGTGTATTTCCAACAACAACCTAATGATACTCTAGACACTTCTTCTGGTCACACTATCTTGAAGATTAATGCAATCAGGCCTTCAGGTGTGTTGGAGTTGCAAGGAGTTGACACACGCATAATTCGAAATCATTCCAAAAACTATGTGCCCTGCCACTTGCCGAACTTAGATCCTACCATCATCATGTCAACTTGGATTCCTCCATTTGACTATCCATGTTAGGTATGTCAAAGGACAAATGATGTTGATTACATGCTACTTTGTGATAATTGCAATGGTGGATACCATTTATTCTGCCTCAAGCTAGATCTCATTCAAGTTCCCATCGGCATTTGGTACTATTCATCATGTTCTCCTGCAACACCTTACTTTCTACTTAGACCATGCCACACTTTTCTTGGCTTATGTTTGGGGGTATACATGAAAATTTCATCTCAGCCTCCTCTTGTGCATTATATATATGTGTGTGTGCATCTATTTTTGGTTGATTAATTTCTACCTTTGATTGGTTTAGTCTTTTTGTTCAATAGAGTTTACTATGGACTTACACCCTTACGATACCAAATGTCACAATACTACACATCATGACAAAAAGGGCAAACTATCACATAATTGGCACTAATTTTTCATCATTTTAAAGAGGTTATACTTCACAATGTAAAATGTATAAGGTGTGTTTTTTTTACTATGAATTCAAAAGACAACTTTACTCCCAACTCTTATCTCGAACAATATTGTCATAACCCTAACCTTGGGCTTGCGACCAAGGAAAGGGTTGGCAAGGTTGCGGGCCAAGAAAGAAGCCCGGGAGTCACACCGCATGCTCCCGAGAGTGTAGGAAAGTGTGAGGGAATGAACCCCTCACACTTCCAAGGGAGCTTCCACTTTGGGAATTGGAGTTTTTGTGGACTTCTGAATCTTCAGAAAGCAATTGCAGGGGTCAAAACTCAATGGATTAAAGAGTTTCTTATATCGTTCAAAATCTCTTGGAACTTACATGTCTAAAATGGGATCACATGACCCATTTGGACATCTAAAACACAAGTTATGGCCAAATGAAGGGCCAAGAGTCAAATTGCCAATTTGACTCCCGACCATTAAAAGTCAAGAATCACCCAAATTCCTCGCGTGCATGTGGCATGCAACATACTGTTGGAAAGCTCTCAACAAGGGCTACAACTTTGCTGAAAACTTCATCTCCATCAAAGGTTTGCACACAAAGTTATGGGCCCACAAAGTTGTAAGAATCTCAGTTGTGAGAATTTCGGGACTCGCACTTGGGAGTCCTAGGACAAAATGTCATTTAGATGTGGGCCTCGTGGAGAGGCACAAAGTATACTATAAAGGGGAAGGTGGTGGCTTCCCCCAAATCCGAGCTGTGGTGAGTCTTGTGAGTCAGAATTACCCATGGCTCGTCTTAGCACCAAAAGTGCTCCAACTATGCACTAACCACTTTGTGTTTGGTTTTGTGCAGGTCCATGTGAGTAGTTGATGCTTTTCACTCATCCTAGTTCCATATCGAAGCTCCAACATGCCCCTCTACCCCGAAAGTGTTCCGAACCAAGGAGCATGTCCCGACTCCTTGCTCTTCCAATGTTTTCATTTCAAACTCACATTTGAATCTATCAAAGGGCTTGGGATCACGTCAAATATCATGTATATTTGGAACAAAGGACTAGATAGGCCATCAATAATCCCTTGATACTTGCAAAAAAAACATATCATCCAATTTAAGAATCAATTCTCTCTAGTGTATGACCATAACCTTACAACAATATTGTTATTCATACATCATGATTCATGTGCGTAGGCAAACAAACTACTTGACAATTTGAAGGAAACTTGAAGACAAATGTTTGGCAATTGGTTAGCAACTTCACAACAACTTAAAAATAACTGGTTGACAACTTGGAAAGAATTGGCACATTTGGAACATACTTCTAGCATTGCTTGGGGACACTATAAATTATACTTAATCACAAATATTAGTTCCAATTGTACCAAGAAAACAGAACACACATGCAATGCAATTCCTAATTGGGTGATGATGATGATCATTAAATCAAGAATGAAATTATAGAGGACAATGTTGATTCGGATGCTTGAATTTACATCCAAGGTGGTAATGACAAAGTTGTGATCATCTTAATTGTGTTAAATCAAAAATGACATTTTTGCCTCTCTTCTCCCAACTTCATGAATGTGCTCACACCAATGGTGCGTATGCCCATTCAAACACTAGCTTGCCAATTCCATAGATCTAATCATTCCATGGATATATTCAGTGCATAGTCTACCTCCATATGGTTATAGTCTATTGGCAATAAAAAATTACAAGTTCATCAACAAAATTTGTAAATAAAATCATTGAAAAACCTTCTAAATACTTAGTTATTTTGACAAATGCTTCAATATCTTCCACAACTATTGGAATAGAACAATGTAGCTACCATGTGAGCGTGGCAAAAAATTCTTTTAGTGATACATAATAATCATCAAAGTAGGCCAAATATGTTATTAGTAACAAGGATATCATAACTTTTGTTGTAGTTGTCTACAATTGAAATTTATAATTTATTTTCTATAATATTTCAAGATATTTTTTAAATTATTAATGAGCGTTTAAATTATCATAATAACTAATTTTTATTTAGCAATGTATGATCATTGATGCCAAAAAAAATGTTGAATGAACAATTATGAAATCATTTATAAAATTAAAGCAGTAACATCCTCTGCAAGTTGTAGTTTATGAACCAAACACAGAGCATCAAAATGAGCACTAGAATTGACAATTCATAGTATTCCTACCTACACCAAAGTTAGATCGCAATTCAACAAGCAACAAACTTCACCACAACTCCAAGTTGGAAAATGGATGAAACTTTCAAATTGGCCACAAAACATGACATGTTATAAAACATAATACATGTGTTTACAAGGCCCCCACTTCCTTTGTTGACCTAATGAACTAGAAATCATTGCTACAAAATCTAAACATGCGTAAGCTAGGAAGTTTCCTATTGTAATTTCATATTGCTTTTTGTTTGGATTTTGGCCAGACATAATCTTATAAATTCATCCATATCTAGGAGGGGGAACCTCCAATGGTGGGTTTATAACCACTTCAAGAAGTTGATCAACCTCCCACCCATTGTAATGTAAATTTGACATATTGAATGGCACTATACGATGAACAACCTTACCATTACATGATGTTGGCCATGACATTTCATCCATTGGCCTATTTATAGGAATGAAGATTTCCCCTTCAAATAGGCTTCAAGGAAAGATCAGTTGTTATCTATTCAGAATAAATCTTATTTCCTTAAGAAACTTGATTTCATCATGGGTGAAATTGGTTTCAACTTTAATAGACCAAATTTTTAGGACAAGCAGTATGTCCAATGCATACTTGCATTTTGTGCTACCAATGCAATGATTCATGTCATTTGCATAGAACCAAAACTTATGCATCTTTGAAGGTGCACCAAGGAACTAAGACCACAACCTTCAGTAAGTCGGGGTAGAGACACCAATTGAGGTCAACTTGGTAATTATCTTTATATCACAATAATGTTCGGTGGATTTTTACAATGTGAAACATGATGAAACATAGCAGGGCATCTCTTTATATGCCAAACTCCATCTCCACTTGGAACCTCAAGGACCTCAACATCATCCTCAATTTGATCCGCAATAGGTTCTTCAATGTTCACACTTGAGTTGCTAATTGTATGGCTTACACAAGTATGAGAGAAATTCAAACAGTTGTGCCTATGTGAATCCCCTTTTGATGTGGGGGCTAGGTTCACCTTTCATTTGTAGAAGCAAAAGATCTTTTCACCTTCCATATGTGTGATTATAAATGTGCAAGCCGAACTCAGGGAATATTTTAAAATTGTGTTTGCAAATTGCTTTGGATCTTTATATTGGGTTGCTCTATGCAAGAGTAGTTCATTTTTATTAAGCCCTTGACCTAATCAACCACCCTACTTGAAATGAGAATATAATGTCTATTGTTTGAAAGTTCGAACATAATCATCTGATGTTGCAACATATAAACAAGCTCCCCTTTTCCCAAATTGTTGAAGCCATACATTGTGCATTGTCTTTGAAAGGTTGCACATGGGCATGTTGACAAATTCTTTTGGAAAGATTTTTTGCAAGAAAAAAATGTTTATTATGTTATTTTGAAATGTTTATTACCATAGATGTGAAATTGTAAAGAATATGGGGTGAAAGAAGAGATGTGTTGAAGGGTTGAAAATAATACATGTATCATAAATCCTCCCCATTGCCTCACACAAAAGTGCCAAAAACATCAATTCTCCAACTCTTCAAATCTAGTTTCATTAGCTACCTTCGAAGAATACCACCAACATCATATTGCTACATACCAAGCATCTACCTCTTGTAAAGAAATGGAATTTTTGTATTCATAACACAATGTCCTATGTTTTTCTTGCAACTTTAGCTTGATATGTTATTTTGTGTGTTTGTCCATGGATTGATTATAGTGAAAAAAACAAGTTTATTCTCTGTCAACCATTAGATCATTTGCATCTTTGCTACCTTAGACAATTTGAATAACATTCCAATTGGCCTTAGCACTATTGGCCGTGAATCCGTTGAAGTTTGGATTGGGAACACCATTATTAGCCATCACCTTGTTTGAATTCCACCACATTACACACAAAGCTTCCATGTCTTCAAATTGCATATCATATATTGTAATCATCATGACCTTGCAATAGAAAGAATCATACACATGGTAGGTGAGTATTGTCCAACCCTCAACATGTTTTACATGATCAAACATGATCCAAGTGATTTGGAGGTTGCCCCCATGCTACGTCCGCTTAACTAAATCATAACCACTACCATCTCCATGCACAAACATGTTGAATAAAAACATTTTTTCTCTAGTCTATTGCCCCTTACAACTATCTTGAATATAATAATAAACATTATTTTCTTTTACAGCGAAAATGCTAGAAACGTACCCTCTATTCTTTAGTTGATGCTTAAAGGAAACAACTAAAATTTGGAAATTGGGAGAAGACATAGGTAGGAACTTGTCCATCACTTAGCATAACTTGTCACCTTTGAGGACTTCCATTGGCCCTTGTCCATCCTCATTCAACAAGTGTTATGAGATAAAAGTTTTATTTATAGCCAATGCAATGGTCGACACGATAATCCTTGGTGTGCAAAACGCCTCCTCCTTGACTAAGGATTTAATTTGTTCAAACACTTCTTTTGAATGACCTTCCACCATTGGGTGATCATGTGAATCCAAATGAATTGTTGTTCAAATCAAATTGTCCTGCTTGTGTATGACATAATACATGTGAATTAGACACAACTTCACACAAAAGGGGGCAATATTATAGCTTCTGCAAAAAGGCAGATCGAGTGTAAAATGATCTCTTTGAAGCTTGTGAACAATATTACCATTCCAAACCATTTTGTTTCTACATTTATTAAGAAAAAAAAAATTGTAGGCATGATTTTGGCATTGGAAATGGCCTAAGCAACAAGTTCTTCAAAAGTTGAAATTGAAATCGTTATTGATGTTAGTCATTTTAACCTTGTACCACACATGGCCATCATGTTTCCTATCCATTCCTTACATCTAACCAAAGTGACTGTCAGGATTAGCAAGAGGCAACAATCAAACAAAACATCACTATTTAATGTGGTCAAAATGTAAGGAATAATCTTAATACAAAAACTATTGTAGTTCAAATATTTCAACTTGGAGCTTGCATGTGTGGTAAAGGACATTGCCCTGAAACAGTCAATATATTGGATATATGGTCCTTCTACTTGATCTCCATAAGATGCGGGATGGCATTGGCAATAGATGCCACAATTTCCAACGTCAAAACACTATTCTAATAACTTTTTAGAAGTTTTTCCACAACAATCTTAAACCTTTTGGAAATTTCCCTCCACTCCAAACCAAGGTCACCAATGACCATAAACTTAATAAATATATCTAATAACATTGTTGTTGGCATCATGTGCATCATCCTTGGAGACATGAATAGTTCCTAGATGGAAATTGAACATTGCACACATGCATTTTTCTATGACATGCTACTAAAGCAAAGATCAACTCAATGAAGTGGAAACATTCTACAAATAACAATGTTTTATAAGAAAATAAATGTCGATTGTGGCACCATTGAAAAACCCACAATAATGAGAAGAATGAACAATTGAGAATGATAAAAATGTTCAAGGAAAAAGAAACTTTGCATTCAAGTTGGGATGGGATATACCCAATTGATTTGAAAAATGATAAAAGAGAGGGGAAGATCATAAGATCAATTGTAGAAAACAAGAAAGAAGGAAGAAGGACCCAAAATTAGGCTAGGGCATTGATAAGACATTTGGAAGATCCACCACAACTTGAATAGCAAGGAAACAATAAAAGAAATAAACATCAAGGAGGATAAGTATATTTTTTATAAAATTGAACCTGCCAACAAAGAAGCAAATGACCCCAACAAGAGAGAAAAACAGGCCTAATGATGCAGAAATAAGGAAAGGGAAATGAAGTTTATAGGAAGACCATATTGGTGCCAAGGTTGATAGAAAAAAACAAATATTAGATGCGAACATGATCATAGTGGAATAGTTATGAATGACTATGACAGTTTTTAGACACCCCTAAATTTTATCATCCGCCACACTTAGATTATTTTTAACAAACTTTGCATCCCGAAATATTTGATCTACAAAGAAATAATTGACAATCTTTTGGAATGAACAAATGGACATTATAAGAAAATTAAAACCTATAACTATGCAATTAACAACTCTTGATAACTACTCCTCATTTTCCCATCTTGATATGAATATCTAATAATATCAAGGTCATGTATATAAAATACCCTAAAAATTGATAAAATCTAATTTGGGAGACTAATTTGCAACCATTGCTACCAATGTTCGAACATCTATTAATGTCATGACGTTAAGGTGTAGGTAGTTGTTAATAAATTAGGGAAAATCTTCAAATTTACCCACAACTAATTTTAGCCCTGATTGTGGAGGTATAATAGGTTTTAATATCAAAAGATGCGTTGTATGAATATGATAGGAATATATATTGTTAGTTAAAAATTTGTGAATTTAAAAATGGTTTTAACTATAGTCATAAGACAAATTGTAGTATATTTTTGACATAAGAAAAGAAATGGATATAGTAGAATAGCTACCAGATAGGCCACTACTTGGATCCTAATCAATGTCAAAGTGTTAATAAACATAAGACTAAATGATAATTGTAATCGAAAAACCTTAAACCTAAACCCAAAATAAAAGGTGATAGAAGAGAAATAAAATATGTTAAGAAATGGAATAATAATGAAATGTCAAGAAAGAATGGAATGTCAAAATTGGGCCATAAATAAACACAAAATTCAACGATAATTATAATTGTAGTAACGATTAGTTTGAAATATTTATTAAATGGAAGGGAGTTATTATGGTATTTTTTAAAAAAGTAATGGCAACTTCGTTATTAAGGAAATTCTATAAAGAATACTTACAAGTTAGTTATCGTTAGTAAAAATATAGGTGTCCAATGCAACATTTACGGCAAAAAAAAATTTTCTTAAAATTGACAATTTGATTATTAAATACCAACTTCAAAGAACACATAGAATATTTATGTCTAAAAATTAGGTCACAATCATAGCAAAAATTTAAAGACACCCATAAAAACCCTAATAAACCTATGATAAATAATAAAAAAAGGATAAATAAGAGGTTTCAATCAATTGTTTCCCAAATGCAAAGAGCTAGCTTAAGTAACATGCAAGCTCTTGAAAAATCAAGAAGGCATAGAGGGTGTTAATGGGTTTTTCTCTTCATGTTAAGGTTTTTTACTTCTAAATTTCTTTAGCATCAAGTTTTGTTTACAACAACATGAACATGCAAACAATTAAATAAACTAAAACTAACTACAAAACTAGAAGCTTGAAGAAAGTTGGTTGAAAGAAAATGATTCATGTTCCATAAGTGAAAAATGAAACATAAACACAAAAATGAAAACCAAAAGTCCTTAAACAAGTATGTCCTCCTAGTCTTATACTAGTTTATCAAAATAAAACAATCATAATTAACCATTGTAAACATTCATTAGCTAGTATCTAGACTAATAGTCCAAAAATTAAAAAAACTACACCCTATTTAACTACATGTTCAACTACATGTTTTGCCCAAGTACAAGTTTTGCAGACAACTACATGTTGACTAACATGTCAACTTGTCTTCTTAACCTAGTATAACATTAACTACCAGGTTTAGTAACTAATTAGGTCAATATTACAAGTTAGGTTAAATAACAAGTTATGTGACCTTTAGGTTTAACAACCTACTTACATTTTCAACCTATTAAATCACTTGTTGCTAAATCTGGGTAACATTATCCCCCCTTGAAAACTACATTTTGTCCTCGAAATGCTAGCTCAAAGTCCTAGGTTAACTTGGTATTTTATAACTAGTTGATTGATGGCTTCTTCGACATGTTCAGTACCTGCTTCCTCCACATGTTTAACTTGGCTCAAAATTTGAACACCTATTGGTGTTGTAGTCATCTATTAATCATGTATGTCTTCAAAGGTCACTATGGGGGTCATGAATACCTCCAAGGCATGTGGGTACTTGAAATTAAAGTAATCTCCTACCTATACCTATTCGGTGCGAAGTTAGAGGTAAATTAATAGATAAAAATTCCAAAGATTCTACTCTACTATCTAAAATGGTGAATGAAGGATTAACACATTCAACCTACTCCTTATCACATCTTTCACTACCTTTCATAAGTTCATTAACAATAGTAACAACTGGAACATGTATAATAGAAATTTGAATAGGTAAGGGTATGATCTTTAAACCTATTCCACTTCTTAATGGACTAACTGGTTTGGTAATGACAACATGTCGTACCATAGATGGTGATGCTAGAACTTTGCTACTAGTTCCAATTTCCACAAATATAAAATTCAAGGGTTCATACTTGAAATCAAGGAAAATGATTTGATATGCATGCAACTCAAGTTGGTAACTTTGTTCATCAGAACGAGTTAGTTCCATACTATCTTGAATCTGTTCCTTTGCAAGCTCCTGAACAGTTTGCCACCATTATTTCCACTTGGGATTTGTGTCTTCCAAGGCTTGGTTCTACACTTTGAATAGTGTATTGTCCAGTAATAACTCCTCGAACTCCTTCAACTTGTTGTTCATTTTAATAAGTAAAATGGGGTTGGGTTTGCTCAATTGTAGCTTGGTTGTCTCATAATGACCTTTCCAATCCTTGATTTGGGTAGTCAGACTTTGATTTTCCATTTCAAACTCTATGTGGGCAACTACCTAGTGTTATTTGAGGTATTAACATGTTTGTTCAAAATTGGTTATGACACTTTGTTGGGATCAAACTTATCAATAGTGACAATCAAAACAATATTATTATGCAAACAATATTGGATCCTATATGGTCCGAACCATCATCTTTGAATTTTCAGTGCATGTTTGGAAATAGTTCTTGGAAACCATAATACGTAGTTTCCAAATTGAAACTTTGTTTCAATGAACTGGTTTTATGACCATATTGATATGTTCCATTAGTTAAAAGCAACTACATCCTACGCAATCAACCTATTCTCCTGTAGTTTCTCTAACTCAAATAGTCGGCTAGTTAGGACTCTAACAAGTTATGGATATCTATTTTCACCAAGTCTAGATGGTAATAGGTATTATGTAAGTAATAATGGATGTAACCATATATAAACTTGAATGGGGTATGACTAGTTCCAACTTTGTAGGCGGTTCAATATGAGAATAAGTTTATAAATAGGTGTTCATCCCAATCATTTATGTTTTCATTAACCAATTTGGTTAGTAAGGTTCTAAAAACCTTGTTTATAGACTCACCCTATCCATTTCCTTGTGGATAATAAATAGTAGAACTAGTATGTTTAAAAATAAAATGGTTAGTAAGGTATTTAATCACATCATTGATAAAATGGGTACTTTGATCAGTCACAGTTGCTAATGGACATCCAAATCTCGTAAAAATATGCTCATATAAGAACTTGGCAGTTACTATAATAATGTTGGTGTAAAGTGCTCATGCTTCCACCCACTTTGTTGCACAGTTAGAGGCTACGAGAATGTACCAATTGCTGGACATATTGCTTGCAATTTTAATAGGTTTAATAAAGTCCAATCCCCATTTAGAAAATAGTTCTTCAAGTAACATAATAATCAATTTGGCCAAATTTTGGGTCAACACGTTACTTGTTCTTTGATATTGATCACATGTTCAACAATATTCATGAACATTTTGATTCATCATCGACCACCAATAACTAAGATCTATTTCACAATGATGTCAAAAGATAAATGCCATCTTGTAACTCCTCCATGCAATTCTTGCAAAACTTTAGGCACCTATTTTGGTTGCAAGATTTGACAAAACTTGTTATCTTGTCCAAATATGTATATTACTCCTTGAAAGACAAATGGTTTAATTATTTGGGCTAAATGTTGTCTTTGGGATGTAGTGAATCTTTCTAACATCACTCCTTCTAATAGTACTCATAAATATTATGTAACCATTCAGGTTGTAAAATGACTAGGTGAACATCACAAGTTTGATCAAGTACTCCAACATATTCAATCTAATTGGGTAATCTACTCAATGCATTTGCCATTAAATGGGATTTACCAAGTTTGTAAACAATTTTGAGGTCATATTCTAGAAATAATAAGAGCCATTTAACTAACCTACCAAAAATGTATGGCTTGTTAACTGAATACACTAAAGCCATATGGTCTACATAAAATCTGAACACGTGCCTAACATGTAATGCTTAAATTTTTGTAAAGCACAAACCATAGCTAAAGCCTTTCTTTTTGTAGTAGTATAGTTTCTCTCAATATAAATAAACAATTTTGATGAGTACATAACATGTTGAATTATTTTACATCTTGGGTTTTGGGCCAATATTGCCCCTATTGCTAGCTAAGATGCATTAGTATGAACATGGAATTCAAGTTCCCAATTAGGACTCATGAGTATATGGAGCTTGAATGTACCAATTTTTGATATCTTCCCAAACAGTTTGACAATCAACAATCCACTCAAAACTTCAACTTTTCTAAGTAACTTGGTGATTAGTGCCATAATAGAGGCAATTTTTTTGATGAAGCATATGTAAAATTGTGCGATTCCATTGAAAACTTGAATCTCTTGAAGTATTTAAGGTATTGGCATTTTGACTAAAGCCTCTATCTTCTTAGGATCACAAGCCTTCCCTCTTTGGAGATTATAAATCCTTAAATGGTTCTTAAACACATGATAATGCACATTTCTTTGCATTTAAACTAATGCCATACTCTTTACATTTTAGAAAACACTTTATGAGTTTTTCTAAATGAATGGACATGTCATTAAAAATAGTAAAATCATCTAAAAAGATCTTCATGAACACATCAATGTACTTGTGAAAAGCTTTGGTGACTACCCTTTGATAGGTAGGTGGTCCATTTTTGACCCCAAAAGGCATTACAACCCATACAAAGCCCCCTAAATCAATAACAAAGGTGGTTTTGTACTAGTCTTTCGGTGCTATGGAAATTTGATGGTATCCAGAAAAACCATCTAAAAATGTATAAACCTCGTGTCCAGCTACAATGTTAATAACCTCATTAGTAAAAGGTAATGTGTATGGGTCTTTCTTAGTAGCTGCATTAAGTTTGTTAAAGTCCACACAAATTTTCAATTTCCCATTTTTCTTAGGCGTTACAACTATAGGTAATAGCCAAGTGGCCTCTTCCACAAGTTTGATAAAACTTGTAACAAGCAATTTGTCAATATCATGTTTGACAATAGCTCCATAGTTAGGATTTAATTGATACCTTGTTTGATGAGCAAGTGGTATCGATGTGTCCAATTTAATCCGATGTTCAACTATCTCATGTGGTATACCCTTCAAGTCTTTGTAAGTCCATGCAAAGATGTCTTTGAACTCCTTTCACAATTCAATCAATTTATAATTGACAACAAGTTTTAAACCGACACTGATTTTAACTTGTTGCAAGTTTTTTTCAAAACCTAGGTTGATTTTGGTCAATTGCTTTTCTTCAATGATGCCATAGATTGCAACAAGGTATGTAAGTCCATTTGAGAGGTAGTAAAACCTTATAATTGTATTTATAGAGTCGAGGTTTAAAATAATTGTGAGTAGAGATCCACTTTCCACTAATGTGGGGTTGGCATTTTGTGAAAGGTTAGAAGAAAAATATTTGGCAAGGAAACAATAGATGACAAAACCAACACTTAGTTTAGAAATAATGAACCTTCGGTAAAACTCTTTACACATTAAAACTATTAGTTAACATTTTAGGGTTTTTGAAAATATATAAGAAGATTTTGAATTCTCATTTCTTCCTCTTTACGGACTTGTGAATGAAGGAGGAGGGGGAGGAAAAGGAAAGTTCAAGACTTTGTGAGATCATCCCCAAGAGCTAAGTATATGCTTCCATCTTTTGGTTTATTTTTGTTTTGTTTTCTAACTTAGGGGGCAGGGGGGGGGGGAGCCTTGAACTCAAACTTGAGTTCGGGCCAGCGACGAAGGAGAGCGATAGACTTGTACTTGAATCATTCTTTATTTTTATTTTTTTTGTAACTCATTCCAACACTC
>Ga0116228_10003042_pt1 | contig 14685 bp, 14 predicted proteins | sample S1TSphfallax_2_FD_89694 | JGI IMG/M metagenome (GOLD analysis project Ga0116228, IMG submission 89694) | Host-associated microbial communities from peat moss isolated from Minnesota, USA - S1T2_Fc - Sphagnum fallax MG | ecosystem: Host-associated > Plants > Peat moss > Unclassified | place...
AAGAATAAAAATTGAACAGGTGATTTTGGAGGTTTTCAGTTGCCGAAGTTAGGGAAAAAAAAGTAAAAAAAAAAACCCAAATTCATATGTGTGTTTTACATTGTGTAGCAAAAGAAAAAGAAGGATGATTAACAATTTATACTTTATTTCTGATATATAGCCAGATTTGGCTAAATCTTCTTAGGAAGGATGGTCACTTTTTTCTACATCTTCCAATCAATGGTCGCCACTTTAGCTACAAACAGAAGTTCCTAAATAAAAACACTGCTGGTGACTTAACAAAATGGATACAGTAGTAATAGAGTTGTGCAGCTCGCTTGAAAAGGTGATGAATTGATTTTGTAGCAAACAAATATGACAGACTCAACACCAGGGGGTGATGGCTCACTGGAAAAGCCCATCCTGGGACCCTGAGACCTCAAAAAAAAGGTCCTGGGTTCTCAAACCCACTGGAGTGCAGGTGGAACTCCTGTCTGCCCTCTGTCAATGAGCTTGACTTTGGGAGCTTGTCGGGTCTGGTCAGCCGTTGTGCTTAAAAAAAGAATAAAAAGAAGAAGAAACGCCCAATTACTGGAATTACTTTGAGCATCAGCTTCGAGAAGCCCAACAATTCTCGATCTAAACTTTGCAGGAATGGGTCGGGTTGGAGCAGTTGTCCGAACTCCGACTTAATGTCTAAAAACGTCTTAGTATGTGAGCTACATACTAAGCCCTCAACAACTACCCCTACCCCTACCCACGACGAAGCTCAGCTAGCTAGATCCGTTGAAGCGCAGCTGAGTAGCTGGTGATCGGAGCTGGTGGCACTCCACATGACATTAAAGCCAATCAATGATCAGTTGAACGATGTGAACTGTAGAAGCTGCTGACTCATTGGAGGTCAGTCGGAGTGTCCATAGAAAAGAATTTAAGTAGAAACGGCATAATTCATTCCATGTTGCGAATGCCAATCCCGTTTTGGCAGGCGTTCTGACACAAAGGCCAAGAGATGTGTAATTTAAGGAAGGGAATAATATCTAATTCCACAGTCTGCACTCTGGAAAGGCCAAATGAACAAGCAACCGGGAAATTGAAGGTGCGTGGGGGCCGGGTTTCTTATCAAGTAGACTGTTATTAGGATACTCACGTTTCCTGGGATTCGGACCCACGTCTTTGGAATTCATTAATGGTCGTCGTCGACGACAATTGTGGCGATTAATAGATAGCTGCTGCTGCCGGTTGCAGATCCTAAATGCAAGAAACCCCATCAAAGCACCCACGATTTAGCCAACGTGCCATTCAAGGCGCGCCGTTCCATTACTACTGCCTCTCTTGTAGTCTGTATGTCGGCCGATTTTCCCCCATAAGTCCCCGTTCATTCTAAACCCTAAACCCTTTTGGGTCACCCCTCTTGCAAACTAAACCCTAAACCCTTTTGGGGCACTCCATTTGCAACCTAAACCCTTTTAGGGCACTACTTTTGCAACCTAAACCCTAAAACCCTTTGGGGCTGTCGGGGCACTCATTTTGCAACCTAAACCTAAACCCTTTTGGGTCACTCCTTTGCAACCTAAACTGTAAACCCTGTTGGGTCATTCCTTTTGCAACCTAAACCCTTTGTATCACTCTTTTGCAAAAACTCATGAGAGATAGGTTAGAAGTTAGAACCGGTGTGTGACGGCCCTTCTTTACTTTTATCAAGATCCTTCGGTTCCCGTTCTAAAGAATTAAGTAGAACAGTTCCAGTGTATAAATGGAACTGGGATTCAGTTCTGGGTCCAGTTCTACCCCACAAGAATTCCAGTTCCAGTTCTGAAAAATCAGACCCAATTCTGGTCTAGCTTTGGCTAATCCAGACTGAAACCAGTTGTTGAATGTTGTTCAGCCCTTTGGTTCTAGTCTCTCTTTTTTCAACAATCTTGGTTCCAGTTCCATTTCTGGTTCCATGCATCAATAGAACAGAGAACCCACTTCTGATCCCAATGTTTGAACCTTTGATTTCAATGTTTCCTCACCCCAAAAACAAGAGCCCAATCTGGTTTGGATTTCAGTTCAGTTTTGAACTTAGTAGCCTAGTAACATGTTGTGGGGTTCTTGGTTGTGAAAGGAACATTCAGGATCTGCTTATGTTTTTTTCAAAAAAAATGTGATAGAAGAATGTCTGGGCCACTTGTAAGAATAATTTGTTGAATTTGTAGAACCTTTGGTTCCAATGTTTTTTCAAATTAATTGGTCCAATCTGGTTTGGATTTCAGTTCAGTGTCACCTTCATTATACAAAACTTTGCCCAACATGAAATACCTACTTGGGTAGTATTAGGGTTTGTCCAACTAATTTATGGAGCCCAAGATAATATAAAAAGATTATTTGCTAGGCGAAGTCCAATGCCATGGGGGTGAGGCAAGCACCATCTTTTATGGCCACCCAATCAATGCCCTTTGATGAACCAGCACCCATGTTCGTGACCATGGTAAAAATCCCAAAATCCATTTTAATTATTTCTAAATATTACAAGTATATCACTCATGGAGTTGTTTTGTTTTCCAAAATGCCCCCCATGAACTTTACTCTCTATAATGTGACCTGCAAATACACTAGAAATTTCTGCTTGGTGCTTTGCATATTTATGACAAAAACCAATAAAGAACCTACTAGTATATCATATAAGGTTCTTTGATTTTTGCAGAACCCAGGTCATATATCAAAACTGGTTATTTATTTATTATTTTTAAAACTGTGATTATATATCAGAACTGAACTTTCTTTGTTTTTGAGAACTCCCAATCAAGGGTCATAAATCTGGCCCTTACCCAATTCTGGTTACTTCATAATTTCAGAATTCCATACGGAGTCACATGCAGAGGAATATTATAAGAGATTACGTAATAGGAACACATTCTGACAATGGTGGAACTTGAGGCTTATTATGCGTTATATGATTTTATCCATTATTAATGAATGATTCACTTTCATAGATGAATTAGCTAATTCAAGTTTGATGAAAGGTAAATTTATACCTTTAAAATTTATACTATCCTAGGTATTTAACTTTTGATATGTATTTTATGAATTGTGTATTATCAATACATTATTCATGAATGTCACACACACACACACACACACATATATATATATCGAGATCATAAATGTCATTTGTGAATTCAATACCCCTTTTAACAAGGAGTTCCACAGGGAATTATCTGAATCCTACTGAGATAGCACTGGCAAATTTCACCCAAAAAAGAAAAGAAAAAGGCCTAGATAATTGTTGTGTTGACTCCCATATATGCTAACATATGATGCCATTGCTTATGAATTATATATGTCGTAGCCTAGGAGTCAGTTTCCACATTGACAAACTGAATAAATTTTCTTTCAAAAAATGAATTCATTTTTAAAATTTGAAATTACATTTTCCATCATCTACTATGATATTGTGATATGAGTAAACCCTAAACCCTAACCCATTTGGCATTTTCTTTATTATTCACTATGATGTAAGAAACTTCTAGCATGTTAACATCCATCACATCTTGTCTTGTTTTTGCATTGATTATGTTCTTGTTTTTTTTGGTACCTTGTCATGTTGTATCCTTGTTTTTAATATTCTTTTTTTTAAATCTTTCATAATATAATTTATCATAGTGTTCATGCTCATTATAGGTTTTCACAAAATCTTGAAGTTTTAGTTGAAATGTTATTGCATGGATTTTTTTCTTTGATATTAGTAATAGTAATTTTTTGGTAGAATTCACATGTGTTGTCTTGGAATCTTGTCAACAAAGCAAAACTCAATCTTCAACTACATGTGTTGGTTAACTTTTCATGATACCAAATTTTGTGTTTGCAAGAAATGGATGCATGCAATTTCTCTCTCAAAATTGTTCGTCACGATTTTTGGCCTAAGCTAATGGTAAAAGTAAAATTTTGGGGACATAGTTTTATATTATAGGTTTTATGTCGGTGAGTTTTTTTAAAAGTTTAATTCTCTAAGGTATCACCAAGCAGTGAACCCCTGCACAAAGCTTCAACCTATATTGGTAACATATTTCCCAAAAATCTCCAAAATGTAGTGATGACAAATTGACCAAATATTAATTTTTGTTTTCAAAAATGGTGGATTTTATTTTATTTTTAAATTCTCTCACAGTTTTGACCATTTTTATTTTTTAAAAGCAAGGAGTTTGTGACAACAATTTTTTTTTTGGCAAGACACAAACTTTCACCACTTTTTTAAAATGATGACTTTGTTAATAGTTTATGAACATTAAACTTAAGATGTATATCATGTTTGCAAAGGTGTTAGTTGTATTTATAAGTGGTCCATATTAATGTTTTTTCGTGGAAAAATTTTGCCACTTGGTGATAGAAAAAAAGAGCTACAACTTCTACAAAGGATTTTATTGGGGAAATTTCCCCAAATTCACCATACTTCAAGGGAAAAAAAGGTTAAAATTTCCATATTTAGATAGTAGGTTCTTACATGTCACAAAGACATAATGAGATTTCAAAAAAATCTATTTTTTCTTCTCTAACATGTAGCCAAATTTGGTTAAGTCCTCATGTGGAAGATCACCAATCCGCTTGCCTCACAAAATTGACGACAAAATCTGATTGTAAACAAACATTATAGTTTAAAACAAGATTAATTATTTTGATAGCATAAAGAAAACCATAATATTTAAACATCATGAGCATTATTGTTTTCATGTGTGTACCCATTGTGCAACATTTGATAAAGTAGATGAAAATTTTATATAACAATTTTAATATAACCGATCCATAGTAGAAGAGAAGTGAATAGTTCATATAATTCATGATGATTGAAAGAGAAAAATTGTTACTCAAAACAATTGTAAGGTAACATGCTATGGGATTTATAATAATATAGACAAGAATGGTGACATATTAGTTTGTGCAAACAAGGGAGTAGGAAGATGAGAATGTCATCATCATAAAACAATGCAAACATCAAGAAGGTCCAAAAGAAATTTGTGAGGAACTGCAATGGAATTAATTACAAAATAAAAGTAGGATTTAACATTTAGGTTTTTCCTAAAAAATGTAATTCCCAACATTATAGCACACCTTACCAAATTGGACCCTTTCAACTTTCGATATACCCAAGTCATGTCTTATGGCACCATGTGCCATTAGCTAATTAGCTTTGAGTTAATTAGTTCAATAATAAACATGGGGGTAAAATCTTGACAAAATGTACAAACCTTGTTCCAAACCATTGAACAAGCATAAAAAACCTATATGGGGCATTAAATAGGTTTACAAGAAAACATTATTCCTAGAACCCTAAAACATCATACAATCCTACGTTGAATCATAGTTCCTAAAACCTTACAACATCAAATGGGTCTACAAAAGCTTTAATCTTACTTAAAACATCTAAAAATCTTAAATTAGATCTTAGGACTCCTATGTCAACCTCAAAGAATCATTTGAGTGTAAACAAAAGCCTTAATTCTAAATCCCTAAAACATCATATGACCTTACACTAACTCCATTTTCTTAAAACCTTAAAACTTGATATGAACCTACATGAATAGAGCCCTTAATCATGAAACCTTAAATTATCATATGAACCTACACATAAACCTTAATCATAAAACCTAAAATATCATATGAACTTACACAAAAACAATTTAATCCAAGAATCCACAAATATTATATGAACATAAACAAAAACCATAATTTTAGATCCTTAAAACATTGTATGACCCTATGTTAAATTCTCATTCCTAAAACCCTAAATCATTATATGAACCTACACAAATAGGGCCTTTAATCATAAAACCCTAAATCATTATATGAACCTACACAAATAGGGCCTTTAATCATAAACCCTAAATCATTATATGAACCTACACAAATAGGGCCTTTAATCATAAAACCCTAAATCATTATATGAACCTACACAAATAGGGCCTTTAATCATAAAACCCTAAATCATCAAATGAATCTACCCAAAAGCCCTATCCCTAAACCTTAAAACAACAAATGAACCTACATGAAGTCATGATTCTAAAACCTTAAAACATCATACAAACCTAGACCAAAGTTTTAATTTAAAAAACTTGATGCATCATATGAACCTACACAAAAACCCTAACCTTAAAACCCTAAACCTTGGCCTTTTTGTAAGTGCAGGCAAAAAGGGACATGGAAAGGATTTTGTTGTGGTTATTATTGTGTTTGCAAGTAGATGTTGACTTTTACGACATGTTTTAAAAATAACAATATATATAAAGGTTGCAATAGGGTAGTTGATGAAAATAAAGATGGTGGGGAAAATAGAGGAAAGGGGAAAGACAAGAGAGTATGTGGGAGTTATAAGAAAAATCAACATGAAGAGGTTTGAAAGGGTCTTGTTGTTTTGGGGAAATCAACATTTGAAAAGGAAACAAAAAGTTGTGCTTTCTTATGGGATGTGCTAACCTACAATTTCTTTGAAGTTGCACCTTTGGTTTGTAGACAATGGAAAAATGTGGTGCTTGTTGTTGATAAACTATGGCAAGCTTTTCCTCGGATATTTTTCTTGGGCTTATTCATACAAGAAAAACTAGTTTGGCTTAGTGACCAAAAATTTTCCATGTGTAATTTCTTTCCTATGGCCATTGTATAAACCCATGAAGATTGAATTGTTATTTTCTTGTGAAATAATGGTTTGGAAATTAGAAGTTCGCTATGTTAACAAACTAAAAGTCTTCAACACACTTCTTCAACATGGGATCTAAACATCCACATCGAGGAATATATGTAAGACATGTGTAAAGAGAAATCTTTGACTACTATTTAAGTCACCACAAGGTTTTTACGAGGAATTTCAATTTCCTTATTCAAAAACCTTCGGGATTTTTATAGAAATAGTTGATGTTACTATGTTCTTAAACCTACTATATCATTCAATAGGCTTAACCTTTGACCCAAATTCTTACTCAATGTGTTAATGTTGAAAACCCATGTGTCAAGGTCAAGTTTTTCCTAGATCTTTGTTACATGGGTGTGCCATGTTGCACAAATTGTTGTATAAGCTTTTCATTCAATATACTTTCTTTGAGTCAATGCTAGAAATGAAGATGCCATTTAAGAAGGTATGCTAATGCAAGCAAGTTTTTAATTTCAATTGGTGTGACTTGGGTTGGAAATTGAAATCAAAGATGAAATTAGTTTATTTTCTATGAATTGAAATTTGGAAAAAAAAAGTTTTGCAATGGACTTTTGGTATTAATATGATGTAGTTGCAATTATCTTAGTATATTAATGAATCACACATATGATGTTTGCAAATAATTGGATTTGTGAAAATCAAAAGTTTTGGATAACCCTTGACAATGATTCAAACAATGACATCATGATTAGGTTAGTTCTTGTGTGATTTAAAGTGGGTGTTACTATTGTCCAAGTGAGAGAAGCATGTAAACATGTATGTCTAAAGCAAAAAAAAAATTCAAAATACCAAGGTGTTTTGGCAAGCTACATATAAAACCCATGTGAAAGTAATGATGGCAAGTTGAAAATGTGAGGGGCAAGTGACTGTGGTTACCATTTATTTTAGTGGGGCAAATTGTAGCTCCTTAGGCATTTAAACACTTGAAATTGTGCAATGATTTAATGTAACATGTGATAAAGTATAATGGTGAAACATTGTTTTAAATGAAAGATTTTATGGCAATCAAATAAATGCAAATGTAAGAAACATAACAAGCATTTTCATGTTGCAATAAAACATGTGGCAACCTTGGTTATTCATGAGCAGGAAATTAGTTTGATAGAAACCCAAACTAAACCAAACACCATCAATTGAAAAAGATATAGTGAAAAAAACTACCAAAAGAAGTCACAAAAAAACTATGATGGATTGGGGGTTTGAACCCAAATCCTTATGGATCCTACCCATTACAACCTACCCCAAACCTACACAAGCCACACACATTATAACTATACCTATGCCCACATTAATGCATGATACTAATACATCACAATAAACTGACTTGTAGATCACCCAAGTTCAAAATAAATAAATTCCAATTCAATGAAAAGGAATTGGGGTGGAGATCCAAACCTTCACTAATATATATTCCCATTAGGGGCCTCATACAATCAATACCAAGTTAAAATGTTGATCATCAGCTATAATCTTCACACCATAACAAATAGCTTGTTGCTACCATACAAGTTACAAGTGCAATAGAAATAGTAAAAAAACTTGCACCATAAGATATCGGCATAACATATTAAAAATCTACTACTATGATGCATATACCTCACCTTATTGACAATCTAATCCTTCATGGCATCCTCAAAAGGAAATCTAAAGTGTGACAATCATATGCAAACATCTTGACAACCAAATCCAAGTGTATGGTTAGTTAACTATGTAACTTGGATTTCAAAAAAGATAAGGCAGAAAAAACAATGTTCATTTTCTACATTGCCTAAAATTATAACTACATAAGCTTTGCCAACGCAAAATACTTAGACAATTGATGCCGCAAGAGGATGATGAATGCTAATGCAAACCACAATCAAGTGACAAGGTTGCACATCAATGGTGATTCCAAAGTAGCATCATGGTTGCTTTGCATAGTGACTTAAAAAAAAGGAAGTTCCAAGATTTTGTTTTCATCATCAAGGAAGGTTGAGATCTTCACTCAATTAATTAATCACTAGGCCAATAACACCGGTCAAAAGCTACACAACATTTTCTAATGTGTTTGCAAGTACACTCCTAGAGTGTAACAGGTCATACACAAGAGGCATGCATTCAAAACATGAAGCAAGCATTTCATTTTTTGAAATGTTCAATAGTAAACAAAATTCCCTTTTCCTCATGATACATGCTAGGTACCACAAGAATGTTTTTGAGAAAAAAAAGTTGCATGTTTTTTCTACTCAATAATGCTCTTGGAGCAGGGAGTTCCAGAAATAAAGTGCCCCTTGGCTCTGCCTCAAGCAAGCGCTTGTTTCCATAACTTACCACCCCTTAAGTGTTACCCTACACATAAGGTTCTACATGCAAATGTTAGGCCCAACCAAGGGATTGAGTCCCTGTCCTTGGGGTCTTTAAATTACACACAAGTGGGCCCTATGCTGTTAGCCCAAGTATAATAAGCATTATGTAAGGTCAGGCAAGGAAATATTATATTGTTCAAAGTGGACTGAAATTCAGAGTTCTTATGGAAAACCATTATTAAAATAAAATAAAATAAAATAAAATTCAGAGATAAAAATCACTCTAAATTCAATAGAAATTTCCTTCATTAGTTTAAAGATGGTGAAACGGTGAAATGATAAACATGCACACAACCTCATCAAGGGCCTTCTAGCACGACCAAATGTAGAGTGGCGACCCCACAGTTTGGGAGGGTTACTGCATGGTCACATTGAAATGAATTCGCAAACAAACAAAAATGTATGTTAGTATATAGATTGTGCATATTAATCTTCCTCCGTAGAAGAGAAAAAGATTATAGGATTTTTGGAATGAATCCCAATCTTACTTACTACCATTTTGTCAACCCTATGTGTATAGAGACAAGAGTTATAGTATTAGCCTTCTAATGTAGAGTAATATAGAGAGGGTGTTGAATAGGCTTGTGTGTAAGTGTGCAATTTTTTTTTGTTATAGCCAATGAAATTGCTGGATTTGGTGGTGTGGTTTTTTTTCTTAGTTATCTTGTGTAATGAACTAGCAGTTAAATGTGTAATAGGGGTTTGCTAGGTATATGAGAATAATGAGGACCAATGGAAATGCTAAAAGAAAGAACATTATTTTCAATGTTAAGCAAAATAGGATTGTTTGTAGGCATGAAGATTTTTATTTTTATTCCTTTAGAAGTTCTGCTTCAAATAAGCTTATTGCAATATCAATTATGTCATGTAAACACTTGCTAGAGTGTATTAGGCAGATTAGCATGATGGAATATGCAAACATACAAATTCGTTGCCAACCCCAATTGGATGATATGGAGATCCAAAGAGGATCACAAATTAGCCAGGCACACCAACTACTATAGGTACATCAATTGACCTCTTATAAAAAACCACACCCATTCATTGTTGCAGATTTCTTTGAGCCTGATCAATGGGAGGAAAAGAATGGAATTGGATCATGAAACATACAGTCACAACCCAATTTCCCATGGTTTGAGAAATCCTCACTTCAGAGAAACTTTTGCTTCTGTTCTGATTTGAAAGATGTTGACAACAAGTGAGAGTTAGTAGCTTGATTAGTTATCTCCGGACTGTGAGAAGAAGTATTCTTTTATGAATTTTATGACACAACCAAAGTGTGGATCATCCATAGAAAGATCCAAGTTCCACTACAAACCAGATATGACTAACAAATCTTTAATCTTGCTTCTATATTTCTGGCTATCTACAGAAAACCAGACACAGAAATATGGTGATTTTTACTCTTTAAAAAAAAGAATGATACCCTCAAGAGTCAACTCCATTTCAGATGTTTTGATTTTTAGTTTCACTTTTAGGCAAAATTTCACCAGTAAAAAAGAGGCCAGTGATCTTCTTCTCTATATGCTACCATCATTAGATCCAGCATTACTTTCTAGTCATTGTTTTCATCTTGTATGGTATGGTTCTTGCTTAAGGTGATTTAGAGTTTGGAGCCCAATTGTGTCCTGATTTTGTGACACACTTTGACATCAAATCCAAAAGGATTTTGAGATCTCAACCTTTACCACCTTCCAAGTGCAAGCCACAGTCAAAAAAATTCCATAACCAAGATTGGTGACAATCAACAGAGACTAAGTTCATCAGAAGTTCCCCCTTGTCATCTGGAATCATGAAGCCAATAGTGACATAGATGAGCTTTAAAATAGAAAGAATATGCCTCGTTCAAGCTCAAGAAGTTCTTGACAACCTGCAGTTCAGAACTTAAGGAGAACACCTCGTTACTCTTTTTTGGTACAACCTGAGCCTTCTATCTTATGGTTCATAATTGTGCACCCACTACCATTACTTTTTATCTTTGCTCATGAATGTCAGCTCTGAAATTGCAGCATTTGATTCCATTATGGCAACAAATAAGTGGGTCAAATTGGATCACACATCCTCATTCAACATCTGCTCGGTGTGTATAAGACAGTCGTAAGCATTCTTGAGTTATATTTGACTTGCATCCAATCCATCACATCAACACAGATTCTAAACATTATTCCACCACTCCAGCAAATCACCAGGGGGCTCTCAGTCACCTTCTTTTTCTTCCCAAGATTGGAGCTCTCTCTAACTGCGGTCCTTGAAGTCTCCATTTTTGAAAGGTTCGCATAGAATCACGTCCCGCTTCAAACACTGTCATAAGAATCCACCCATCATGATGACACAGGAGAAGATATTTGCATTTCTGCAGTCTCTTCTTTTGTAACAAGATGCACACAGGAAATAGGAGCAAGACAGGACAAAACAGACACTGGGAAGAGCCTTTCAACTTACAATGAGTTTCTTCTTGAGTGAGAAGGGTCATGAACTTTGGTGTGGAAGTTATAGTAGATGTAAGAGCCTTGCAGAGGATGTCCCTATACCTTCCTCGCAGTGTAGACAATAAAAACCCTCCCAGCGATGGATCCCCTGTTCTGTTTTGTATTGAAACAATAATGTCAGGAAAACGACATTATTAACCCTTCAACCAACCAGTTTATCCAGATACTCTCAACTTGAGATCAAAACAAGTTTGCCACCAGCAATTGGTCATCAGCCTATTCTGGAGTCTCATGGGCATTGCAAGATTAGGGACACTTACATATCAGCTAGTTTACAGCCCATCTCATAGAAATAGGGGCACTTGCTCCTAAGGTTTACACATGCAGGATCTGCTTGCACCTCTTTTCTTACCCTGCATCCAAACCAAAACAGCCCCCTCCAAAGGGGCTTCCAATTTGAACTTAGGTGGATTGGTTTGCAATAATCTGTTGCTCACAGAAGAAAGTTCAACAGATTCTGCCCTTACAGAATGCAACATTTCTTGTGCATTCTAAACTAGGCAAAAAGTAGCTTCATAGTCAAGTCCTCTTGAATTGAAGAATATATAACCTACAATGCATTTCTTTTGGTTCCACAGATTACGTCAAGATATCTTTCATTACATGCTCATGTACAAATGAATCGCTGAGAGGATGCAGTACAGTTCCAAGGTATTTCAACCAGGGGAGAAAGGTCATAGGAGCAAAACTTACTTTGCTCCAAAGCAAGGAGGAAGATTGACTTGGATAATTTTCCGACGGGAAAGGTCTTGGGCCAGCCACAATGGCAATTCCACTACAGCTCCTTTTTCCACCTACAAAATTACACATACAACATCAGCAAACACAACCTCTCACTACCACACACTCTCTGTCAATTCTTCAAAGGTAAAAATGCAGTGGCTTCCAGACAATGGATACCTCTATATCACAAATAAGAGAATTAAAGAATCAATGAGATTGCAAAGAAAAATCCACAATTCTTTTGTTGAAGGGAACCAATTGTGCCAGTTCCAGCCAAAAGTAAGATAACATATGATAAGAATAAGTTGGCCATAACCCTGTGGATGTCATTCAAAAGTACCACATCTTCCACCCCTTTTCAGTAATGGCATTGACTAGCTGCCACTACTATGCATTGCACTTCATTCAGCTTTCAATAGTTGAGGTGGATAAGTACATAACAATCTGCTCAAAACATTCAATAAACAACAGTAATTACAGAAGAAAAAGACTCACAAGACAACCAAAAGGAATAATAGTAGAGCTCTACATTGTCATCTTCAGATCCAGGATCAAGGTAGCCCACACCATTCGCCTTATGATGAAACACAGTTGATACAACCTGCAAGAAGGGAAGCAATTGAAAATCCCAGAAGACGACGATCAGCACATTCTGTTAAAATACAAGTCTCCGCATACAAGAGAGAGCCACAGACTGTGACACAGCTGAAACCCTAAACTGTTGGTGAAACTGGCTGCATCATACACTGGGAATCCGAATGATCAAAATCATCTCACTCCATTTTCTCTAAAAGCTTAGAATGTTTTTCAATACCTACTCCTCGGGATCTAAAATTCAAACGCTAGCCATGATGACAACTGAAACAAAGAACGTTGACGAGATCGACAAGACACGGACACAGACCCACAGAGACAGAGAGCAGGAAACGAATGCTTGAAAGAACGAAAGAAGACAAAATAAGCATACCTCGTCCTCCACCAGGATGTCGTTAAGGTCGTAGTATTTCGACATTGTAGCAGTGATTTGAAGCGGCGGCGCTGCCGCTGCGATGGAGGAACAAAGAAAGCGCCGGAGCTCTCGACACACACTGCGCGATGGAGCGTTGGAAGAAAATTGGGGAAACGGAATGGGAGTGGAGCAAATTAGAGAAATGCGCATCAATTAGGCATCAACAAAACCGCAAAAAACGGAGATATATTTTTTTTTTTGCACCGCAGCAGAAAAGGAAGGAATCCGGAGCAAGTGTAGCGCAAAATCCCGTTTGAAAATGGCAGCTGAGGAGCGCAGCTTGAGCTCAGGAGAGGAGGGAGAAGAGGAAGAAGAAGTTGGGAGAGCGAGAAAGACGACGGGAACACTCCCGCCCTCACTGTTGCCACAACCATATTCATCCACTGATTCTGTCGACGGGGGCGGGATTTCATCCACTGACACCTATTTTACAGTCTGTAATTGCACGTGAGGTGGCCTGGATGGGTTTTTCAAACTTCAAACTTGCTTTACTGAAGGAAGGAATCTAGAGCTTCTCCACTAGACTACATGATACATGTGCGTCAATGGAACATGCCCATTTCCCCATCCATCATCATATGCACACATAATGATCTCCATAAACATTCATAGTGTATTTTGGGGGCGCATTACAAGGTGCAATTTTCTTAGCAATTTTTCTATAAGGAAACATGGACATGTTTTGTAAGCTAATATGAGTCGTCATTGTTGTGCGAGGATCGTTTGTTTGTGTAAGTGCATTTAGACCCTCAGTCATTATGGAAGCAAAGGCACTAACAAGAGTACCTTCCCTATACCTTCCCCTATACAAAACAAAACACTCCATCATTTGAAGCTGTGTTAAGAAGTATAACCTTTTTTAGTAGCAATCAAACCCCAAACCTAAACCCTTCTCCTAACCCTTTGTCTAATGTTGATTCGTGGATTTGTGTTGAAGGGACTAAAAGGAAATTACAAAGGGAATATGAGAAAAATAGGGTGTTTCAAGATGTATGGATTGTAAAGTTTAGGTGGGCCAAGTTCGTTGTGGATGCACATGGGAAGGTGCATAAAGTAAAATCCAAGGTTTGTACCAAAATAATGAGCAAGGGAAAATTGACAGCCCCTAAATTGGACAACCTTTAAAAACATGGTGGAAGGAAGAGGGTTTTAGTTGTAGTCCCATGAGTTTGTAAAATTGGTGAGTATTACATGAATAAAGATTATGTCCATGCTAAGAATGAATCTTTATATGCTATAGCAAAGAAGGGTATATTTGTTCAATAAGTTTACCATGTTGATAATAAAAAGAAAAAAAAAAATTGGTTCAATTTTTTATTTGTTTCAAGAGAAGAAATCTTGTCCTTAATTTCCACTAGCCAAATTCATTAAGTTTTTAGTGAAATAGGACAAAATTGACTAATACGTAACGTGTATTGACATTATGGGTATAAGTTGACCATACAAGTTGCATATTAG
>Ga0116228_10003044_pt1 | contig 14679 bp, 5 predicted proteins | sample S1TSphfallax_2_FD_89694 | JGI IMG/M metagenome (GOLD analysis project Ga0116228, IMG submission 89694) | Host-associated microbial communities from peat moss isolated from Minnesota, USA - S1T2_Fc - Sphagnum fallax MG | ecosystem: Host-associated > Plants > Peat moss > Unclassified | place: USA...
AAATTGCAAAAGTTGCAGATTTTGGTCTATCAAGATTAATATATGGAAAAGATGATATTACTCATGTTACAACAAATGTCAAAGGAACTGCAGGGTATCTTGATCCAGAGTGCGTACTTAACCACATACATTGTATGGTCCAATTTATCGTAATGTGTGACATAGATTACAAAATCAATAGTTTGATGATTAAATATTATGCACTTTACATGATTTCATCTTGTAGAATGTAACATAATAATTTCAAGATGTCATATTACATATTGCAATTTGCATTAACAATTGGTGTGCATGAATTTCCTCATTGATAGGTATTTTACAACACGATATTTATCACCAAAAAGTGATGTATATGGCTTTGGTGTTGTGCTTTTGGAAATAATATCTGGACGCATGCCTGTAGATCCAACATTACCAGATCGCACTACTTGGAATTTGTGTGAATGGGTAAGTTATAAATTATAGTTCTTTGAAGTTTTTAAATTTTTGATTCTATTTATTCACCTTTACAAGTATTATTTTCAAACTTGTAATGAAAAAATATATACACAATATAGGAAGTATGTTCTTGCTATGTTGTTTCACCCAAAATCCACTCATATATGTGTTACAAAATGGAATTTGGTGTGCATATCAATCATATATTTTAAATACTTGGTCCATGGAAAAATTACAAATGATGTTGATATACAAGTAAAATATCAAGTTGAAACTAAGTAGTAATGGATGTCTATTGAACTTTCACCTAAAAATCTTTTTACAATTGACATCTAAAAATACAAATAATATGTGTATGTGTTGAATAGGTGCGATCCAATCTTCAAGCGGGAAATATTGACAAGATTTTGGACCCTATTGTGAAAGCTTCAAATCCCCAACTTGATGGTATATGGAAAGTTGCAGAAATTGCCATCCAATGTGTCGAACCCAAATCTATGCATAGACCAACAATGACCAAGGTAGTTGAAGAATTACGAGCTGCACTCTTACAAGAAGGATTGAACCCGACAGTATTTCAATATTCACCAAATGCTACATATGGAATTCAAGATCAATCTGGATTTCAAACTGACTCAGCATTTGATCCTCGATGATCAATAGAGATTTGTGGACATCAAATTTTAATATATGAACTATAAAATTTTAACATCACATCTAGTTATATTTTTTAGAACTAATGGATGTGGACAAGCTTAAAAGGTTAAAGGTGCATCCATTTACGTTATAATGACATTTTCAATTCAAGTTTTAATGTTCATATATGTAATAATGTTAATTTCTTTTCTTCTATCATTATTACAAAATTTTGATATCAAATTATCTAATGTAAGTATTCATAATGCATTTGATGTTTTAAAAATTATGAAACTCTTTTAAAAAATAGCCAAAAATGCAATATATAAAGTTTTGAACTTATTAATCATAAAGTGTTTTATGAATGATTTAATTTTTATGTGATTCAATTATATTCATTCATAACGAATTTTTTATTTATTAGTGAAGATCGCATGTCATAAACACTTCTTTTGACAAAAAAAAATTCATAATTTTATTGAAAGATCCTAAGGTGTTTCTACAATCAATATAAACTAGACCAACCTAACTACCAAGGAAATTGAATCCTTGATCTTTTTAACATAAAGTCCATTTTGCATTAATCTAAACTTGAATGAATATTGAGATAATATATATCAATATTCACTACTATACCTTTGGCTAAGGTTTGGTGTTAAATAATTCTCAAAAGGGAGATTTGGAAAAACAAAAAACAAAAAACCTAAAATTTTGAATTGATGACCTTTTAATTTAATTAAAAGAGATTGTCCCTACCATTGATCTACCATCTTTTCTTTTGAAAAGTATGTCCATTTCTTGTATTAAAAAACTAATTGTAAAAATATTATTTATTTAAAATGGGGCTATTAAACCTTTTTTGTTGAGAATTTTATTTTTCAATAGTTTGTTCCAAATGTTGATTGAGAGTATAGTAGTAGATTGAAGATAACTTTGAGGTGGATTGGGTGATTGTGCCTACTTTAATTCATTGTTGGATCGTGCTAGATGTTGACTATATGAACAAACATAACTATAATTGTGGGTTCATTGTGTAAATTGGTAATTCCCATCTCGTGGAACAAAGGGTTTCTAGTTTCATTGAGGGAAAAATATGGCCATATTATATATATCATACTATTGAAAGTTCTCTAATTTTGAAGAGTGCATATGAAATTGTGAAAATGTAAAATTTAGAATATGTAATCTTGATTTGGCTACCAAATACATTATACTAAATGATAAGCAAATAGGAAATGACAATCATGGAACTCAAATGATGAAATTTATAACATTGACTTCAATGGTCACTTTTGATTTTAATAACATGTCCAAGTAACTACTTAAATTCTTTTGCTAATATTTTTTTCATATTAAACAACTTGAAAATTCACACAATGGGAACTTGTGTGTTAATGGGTTGAAAGAATTCATGTGTACTTGAAATTATTTCATCACTTACAAATCCATTATCCTTTATTCAATCATTATGTTGGACCATTCAAAATTTGATATAGCCCTACACCTTTCATTTGATATCATTACATGAATCATTTCCTAATTTATCATCCCATTAATCCATTTTCAATAGCACATTCATCTTACTTGTTTATTTGGCATCCATGGAAATTTTCGAATTAGACTTATTATACACAAACACACACATATGTATCCATTTAATGCACTTGATATGTTCCACAAAATATCAATGGGATTTGTTGTTTTTTGATACAAAATTAGTTTGTACCAATATTATTATTTGGTGCTTAAGTTTTTAAGTTGTATTCATAATTAAAGTACCAAAAAGGAATAACATGTATTTAAAGGATTGCAAAGGATAACTTTGGATTTTTGTTTATCTTACATTATTATAGTTGCATTGGATTGTTGTATGCCAATAAATAAAATGATGTCTTGTTGAATTAATAAAAATATTTTAAAATAATTTGAATACTTTGTAAATATTATTTTGAGTCTTATAAACTAACTATATCAAGTGTTTAAATTCCACTTTTTTTAAAGGAATCAAAAGGAATGCATAAAATTATACAATTAATTTCAAACTTTTTTGTACAACAAAAACATGCCCCATTCTATGAAAGTAGTTACATGTTTATTGGATGAACTTGATGAAAAACCAAATCATACAAAAACTTCAAAATCTTGAAATTTCAAAAGAAGAGGCTACAAGGCAAAGGACCCATTTTCTAACCATTTGATAAAAAAACTATGTTCGATGGTTTCAAAATGTTTAACTTTAGGTGCAAGTCACATGTGCAAGAAATAATCTTGTCAAAAAACATGTTTGGTTGTCCATTGAAATTCATTTTGGGATTTTTTGGGATTTTTTTGCGTTTTTATCTATAAACCAAAATATTGCAACAAAATTATTTATGAATGTGAAAATTCACCATTGTCACATGAATTATCTTAAATTGAACTATTCAATTTAATTGACTTAAATTTGTTTCAAGTAAATGTTATTTGCAAAAAGTAGCCCGACAAAAGTCATAGTCTCTTTTGTCTTGTTTCGGAACCCCAATCATGAATAAGCACTTTATATATAAGAGAATTGTTGATTTCAAATCTATTTTAAATTCTAAAATAAACATTAATAAAATAGCCATTAATAGAATAACCATCGATAACCATTAATAAAAGAAATAATCGATAACCATTAATAGAATAACCATCAATACCCATTAATAAAATAGCCACCAATAACCATTAATAGAAAAAACATTAATAGCCACCATTAGAATAAGTACCAATAGCCATGAATAACAACCAATAGCCCCAATAAAAGAACAATTAATAGTCATGTATTAGAATTATTTAAGATTGCCAATAATAATGTAATGTGAAATAATCTATAATAGACAAAAGTAACTTAAGGTGAAATAACCTTGAATAACCAAAAATATCCAATAATAACCTCACATAATAAAAAAATAACTTAAGATGAAATAACTCATAACAACCAAAAATAACTTAAAGTGAAATAATTTACAATAGTAAAAAATAACATAAAATAACCAAAAAAACTTATAATAGCCGAAAATAGCTTAAAATGAAATAAGCTAAAATAGCCAAAAGTAACTTAGAATAACCAAAAGTGGCATAAGGTGCAATAGCCAAAAATAGCCAAAAGTAATTTAAAATAATCATAATTAATAGCCGTAAATAATGTAGGGTGAAATAATTTAAATTAATGAAGTAATATAATAATTGAAAGTAGCTAAGCATAGGTAGTATTATTATATTAACATGAATCTTATCCATTTATTAAACATTTTTTTTCAAAAGAATGGTCATTGAAATATTATTGAATAATGATATTCAAGTTTTTTTTTGTTCAAATGATTTTACATTTTCAAAAGGAAATGAATTTAATTATGTACATTATTGATTTTAAAAAAAAAGTAAACTCAAATCATTTCATTTGAACAAAATCTCAATAAGATATGAATTTTCAAAATTTATGTTTTTGTAATGTTTAAAATGAAATATTTGACAAATAAAATGTAATGTAACATATTGTCACAACAAGTGAGTTGGTTTGATGGTAAAGGTGTTTGCTTTCATTTTAAAGGTCAAAGGATCAAACCTCATGAGTGGTGTTGTGTGTGGTCAACTTCAGTAAGTTGACCAAATATTCTCCTATGTAGTTCCCTAGAATAGGTGCCTAGGTTAATTACATGGCCTACCTACGTAGGTTAGATTTCTAACTTAGCCTAGGTAGTGACATGTGTCAATAAATCATAGGCTGAAAATCATGAAAATTTCAATAATATTATATATTAATAATATAATTTTAATTAATTTAATTTGCATGATGGTTAGTTAATTAACTAGCAAATGAATGGCTTGGTAAATTTGTATTTCACTTGATAATAACCTTGTCCGTCGCAACTGGTCCCTATTCACTAGGGGTTAAATAATTTCACCAAATAAAAATGTTCAAATGCATTCAAAATCTAGTGAAACCTAAAGTGAATTAGGACACATTTTGTCATAGTGCTTAAACATAAATTTTGTATGATATTATCCCCCAAATAATTCACATCATAATCACATCAAGATTTGATACATTTTATCAATTTGCCAAAAATCAAATAAAACATTTATCTTTCTCATATCGCATTGAGATACATTGGGATGTATTTGATCATTGAATATTACTTTGGTGAATCAAATCAAAACATTGAAAAAATGTTTTTTGATGCATTTGATTGGTTAACAACAATTATTCACCCATGAAGTGGCATTCAAATGGTCTCTCACTTTATATTGTTGGTTTTATTTTTATTTTTTTATGCTTATGAGGAATGCATAAATAAACATTTTTTGTGAAATAAAATAATTTAATGATTACATTTGATTCGTTAGTCATAATGATTCGTCCATGTGGTACTGATTCAAAAAAAAGTTTAAAAGTTTAGTTCCATTTTAATGAATCAATGGTAATGTGAATTCAATTGAATTTTAATTAATAAACTAAACTCAATTCAAATCCTTTGATATTGAAATTGTGAAAATTTTCAATATAAATTGTTAGTGTAATTTAATAGTAGTTAAAATTTGTGATGGGTTTTTGCATTTTGTTCAAAGGATAACTTCTTTACAACTTTTTCCAATTTTGAACCAAATACCACATGCACATGGGAGTGATTGGACAAGAGTCAATGTCTTTTGATGCATTTGATTAGCCATTAACAATGATTTGCCCATGTGGTTCCTAAATTGAATTGAATTCAATTGATGAAAAAATGTGATGTAAATTCATGCAAAATATATTGAAAACTTGATCATCATTTTGACCTTCAACCTCAAACCTTACATTTGAAATGTTATATTGTAGACCATAAACATTAAACCCTAAACTATGAACTTTAAAACCATAAACCTTAAATCCCTAAACCCTAAATGTTATAACATAGACCCTATGCCATACACCCAAAACCATAAAACTTAAACCCTAAATTATAAACAGGTAACCCTTAAACCCTAATACCTTACAACCTTAAACCCTCATGTTAATACCTTCCAACCCTAAACCATACGAAAAACCCCTAAATAATTACACAAAAATGTTAAACCTTAAACCATAGCACAATAACTCTAAACCCTAGCACCAAAACCCTAAACCTTAATTCAAAAACCTTAAACCCTTAAACCATACAAAAAAAACCCTAAATCATTGCAAAAAATGTTAATATTTAATTCATAACACAACATCCCTAAACCTTAGCTCAAAGACCTTCAAACCTAAACCATAAAAAAAAATTTAACCATAGCATAAAAATGTTAAACCTTAAACCCTAGAACCTTAAATGTTAAATCAAAGATTTTAAACATTAAACAGTATAAGAAAAACCCCAAACTATTGCAAAAAATTGTGAATCTTTAAACCATAACACAACAACCCTAAACCCTAGTTCGAAGAGCTTCAAACCTAAACCATAAAAAAAACTCCTAAACCATTACACAAAAATACTAAACCCTAAATCTTAAACCTTAGCAATAAAACCCTAAACATTAGTTCAAAGACCTTAAAGATTAAATCGTATAAGAAAAGCCTTAAACCATTGCACAAAAATGTTACTCCCAAAACCATAACAGAACAAAACCCTAAACCCTAGCACCAAAACCCTAAACCATTGCACAAAATGTCAAACCTTAAACCCTAAACCTTAGCATTGAAACCTTACACGCTAATTCAAAGACCTTAAACACTAAATTATGTAAGAAGAGTCTTAAATCATTGCAAAAAAATGTTAAACCTTAAACCTTAAACCCTAGCAATAAAACTTTAAATGCTAATTAAAAGACTTCGAACATTAAACCATATAAGACAAGTTTTAAACCATGATTGCACAAAAATGGTAATCCTTAAACCATAACACAACAACCCTAAACCCTAACACCAAAACTCTAAACTTTAACTCAAAGACCTTCAAACCTAAACCATTAAAAAAAAGCCCAAAACCATTGCAGGGTGTATTCATGATTAAGGTACTAAAAAGGAATAACTTGTATTTAAAGGACCACAAAGGACAACTTTGGGTTTTTGTTTATCTTACATTATTATATTTGTAGTGTAATATTGTATGCCAATAAATAGAATGATGTCTTGTTAAATCAATAATTTTTAAATTTGTTTTTTGGATATTATGTAAATGTCAATTTGAATCATGTAAATTAATTATATCAACTGTTTAAATTGCATTTTTTTATATAAAGGAATCAAAAGGAATGCATAAACTCATATAATTGATTTCAAACATTTTTTACAACAAAAACATGCCCCCTTCTATGAATATACATGTTCATTATATGAACTTGATGAAAAACCAAATATACAAAAAATTCAAAATCTTTAAAATTTGAAAGAAAGGGTTGCAAGGAAAATGACCTTTTTTTTAACCATTTGAAAAAAAAAAAATGTTCAATGGGTTCAAAAACAATGAAAATATTCATACATAATTATGTATGAATTTGAAAATTCACCACCAACACATGAATTATCTTAAATTAGACTATTCACATTTTTCACTTAAATTTGTTTCAAATAAATGTTATTTGCAAAACATAGCCCATAAAAGTCCTTGAGTCCTTTTTCTTATTTTTGGAACCCCAATTGTGAATAAGCCTTGCATAAAAATGTTAAACCTTAAACCTTAAACCCTAGCACCAAAACCCTAAATGCTAGCTCAATGTACTTAAACATTAAACCATATAAGAAAACCCCTAACCCATTGCATAAAAATGCTAACCCTTAAACCATAACACAATAACCATAAACCTTGACACCAAAACTTTAAATGATAGTTCAAGGACCTTGAACAGTAAACCATATAAGAAAAACCTTAAGCCATTGCACAAAATTGTTAATCCTTAAACCATAACACAATAACCTTAAACCCTAAACCCTAGTTCAAAGACTTTCAAACCTAAACCAATGAAAAGAAGGCCCTAAACCATTACATAAAAATGCTAAACCTTAAACCCTAAACCCTAACACCAAAACACTTAACACAATTTCAAAAATTTTAAACATTAAACATAAAAGAAACCATTGCACAAAAATGTTAATTCTTAAATTATAACACAACAACGCTAAACCTTAGCACCAAAACCTTAAACCCTAGCTCAAAGACCTTCAAACCCAAACCATTAAAAAAAACCCTAAAACATTGCACAAAAATGTTAAACCTTAAACCTTAAACCTTAAACCCTAGTAACAAAACCCTAAACAGTAGTTCAAAGACCTTCAACATTAAACCTTAAACCATGATTGCATAAAAATGTTAATCCTTAAACCATAACACAACCCTAAACCCTAGCTCAAAGAGCTTCAAACCTAAACCATAAAAAGAAGCCCTAAACCATTGCACAAAATGCTAGGCCCTAAACCTTAGCACCAAAACCCTAAATGCTAATTTAAAGAACTTAAACATTAAATAGTATAAGAAAAGCCCTAAACCATTGTAGAAAAGTGCTAATCCCTAAACCATAACACAATAACTATAAACCATAGCACCAAAACCCTAAATGTTAGCTCAAAGACCTTAAACATTAAACCGTAAAACAAAACTTTAAACCATTACACAAAAATGATAATATTTAAACCATAACACAACAAACCTAAACCACTAAAACTCTAAACCCTAGTTCAAAAACCTTCAAACCTAAACCATTGCACAAAAATGTTAAACCCTAAACCTTACTTTAAAGATCCTCAAACCTAAACCATATAAGAAAAGCCCCAAATCATTACACAAAAATGCTAAACCCTAAACCATAGCATAAGAACCCTAAACCTTAGCACTAAGATCTTGAATTAAAACTTTAAACTAGAACTCAAAAACATTAAAACTTAAACCATACAAGAAAAGTCCTAAGCCAATGCACAAAAATGTTAAACCCTAAAACATAGCACAACAACCATAAACCCTAACACCGAAACTTTAAACCCTAATTCAAAGACCTTCAAACCTAAACTATACAAGAAAAGCCCTAAACCATTGTAGAGTATACTTACACATGCATAATTTCTCTTTGTCTATCAAATTCTTGGTATATTTATATAATATGGTACAAAATGTAAAATAGTTAACATTCTAAGCATTTAAGGTTTATATATAGTATAATTCAATGATCATACCATCTTAAATATTTTTATTTCAAGTGAAATAATCATAATGAATGAATAATGATTATTTAGTTTAACATTTATTAATCCTGGGCTACAATAAAAAATAATTTAAAATTATTGATGCATGGTGTTAATGGAATTGAAAATTGTTTAGTTATAATGATCATATCTGTGTTTGAGCCCTTTGAGCAACAACAACTCTTTTACCTTACTCTAGCTACAAGATATTGCAAGTCATTAGTTGGGAATGATTATTTTTGGCCTGCAAGGGATGTTTTGGTGATGGAGGATGCACTTTATTTCTACCACAAGAGGATATTTTCTAGGAGGGTTTTAACAACCTATGAAATATGTAAATGTCTTGTAGGGATGAACCTTTCTCCATGACTTTATGTTTTGAGAGTTTCAATAGCAATGAAAAAATCGATAATAAAATGGATGAACCTACTAATGACAAGTCCGATCAATTAAAAAAATTATAGCTCTAATGATGGTGAAGGAGGAAGATTAGAGGGATGTTCCTTTAATTCCTTGGGTGAAGGAAGCAATGAAAAATGAAATGAAGAAAGAAATAAGGAACAAAATGAAGAAGGAAATGAAAGAAGGGATTCACATATTCTAGCAAAAGGTGTGTGTTTTTGGCAAGGTGTTGAATATGACCTTGTTGATTCAGATGTTGGGGTCTTTGTTGCAAGTGAAAATGTGATAGCATGTGACCCATGAGAAATAGTTCTTGATGATCAACTTGGGACTAAACATTTTGCATTACCCAAGTAATGTTGTAGTGGTAATGACAATTTGGAAATGGTCATTGTCTCAAACCAATTTGGATGGCTATTCCTTGAAGCAATTTCTCATACCATACAATGAAAACCACATACTAGTTGTTGATGAAGAGGGAGAAATTGGTGTTAGGAAAAAACAATATATGTTTAGAAAAGGAAATAAAGGGTATGTCATTTTGAAGCCTTAGTTTCAAGTTCTTATCCAATGAGTCTATTCAAAATGTTAATGTCGTATTATATTGCCCATGGAATTACTATCAATATTTTCCTTGTGAAAAGAGCTTGATGTTGAGAAGATTTTTGGGGACCATCCTTTGAAGACTATAAAGCATATGGTTTAAATATTCCTAAAAGGTTGGATATGATAAGGAATGTGAAACAACAAGAATTTATCACAATTCAAGAAATAGATATATGTGAAACCACATGGTATAAGATCATTGGCTTGTTGAGATTGAAATATATGTTATACAAGGTAGATTATAAATGAGGTTGTAAATTCTTGCCCCATGGAGACAAGGGTTTACATAAACTATGAACTCCAACGAAATAAGTAGAGTCAAATGTTCAATGTTTGATTGACTCATGTGTTGACACAATTCACATCAAATGAAGGAATTGGAAATGGTAGACAAAATGTCCAACATCTATTGGTTGATATTTGGAAAAGTCGTCAAGAATGAAGTGATGAAGTAATATATAGAATATATATTTGTAATATGTGAATATTGTGATTTAGTTTTTTTTTCAAAATTAATGTAGGTGTGTTGGTTTACTAGTTTAGTCATTAATGTGAAATATTCTCATGTGTTATTTAGTATGAGGTTTATTGTTTTGATTTTTCTCATTAGATTTTTACATATAAGCGAATTAAACATTGAAGGTATTTCTCAATCTACAATGAATAAATTGAGGAATAAATGCCATTTTAATATAGATGTACAAAAGAGAGGGTTGGCATTGATGTCCCTTGTGTGAAATTTTGATAATTGAGTTTGTAATTGAAAGAAAAAATTAGAGCTTTCATTCTTAGCTTTTAGGTCAAAGCAAGATAAACTAGATAGAAAAAGTAGATGTCTTCATTTCAACCTTGCACGCTCATATAACTACCATAAAGTAACATCAAATTAGGTGAATTGTGTCAAGTAGCATTGATTTGTTGTGCAAGGTTTATAAGAATGTAATTCTTAAAAAATTAAAAGAAAATGAATTAAAAAGGTAAATAGAAAGTACATTTGAAACCAATTGAAAAATATGTGTTCAAACCTACTTTTTGGGTAGAAAGATTAATGAAATTGATATGTAATAAGTAAGGAAATGAAGATCAACATAGGTTTTAGCAAGTCATTAAAAAAAAAATCTATTTCCTTTTTGTAAGAACCTACTTGACATCTATTTGAAACCAAAATCCCACATTGAAAAATAAACATCAAAAGCTACTTATATTTTTAAAAACCTACTTAAAACTTAGTTTTACAATTTGTGAATTAATGTAAACATATATTATTTTTAATCATTGAAATGAAAACATTCAATGTTCCACAATTTTATAATGGGTTTTGTTGCGATTTAAAATCTACTTGTTCCAATTTTGACAAGGTAATCAAGTTGTTCACTTTATCTTGCTTACACCGTTTTAAAATCAATAATTTATAATGTTGCACCTAGTTGCCACAGGAAAAATGATAAGTAAAACTTGAAATTAAAAATTAAACAAATTGCAAACAACATCTTTAGATCCATAAATAGTGTAACCATTGTTGGATTGACATGGTGTACTTCCTTTGAGTTTGAAATATTTGAGTTTTTTTTGTCACTAATGGGAACACTAACACATGGTTGTCATTATTAATAATATATCATTATTATTATATATATCACTTTGTGGCTAGTAGGTAGAATACTCCTATCATAGTTTATTGAATTCAAATATATTAATGTAATTTTTTTAATATGAACATGATTTTTGGATCCATAAACATTATAGGCATTGTTGGATTGGCATGGTGTCCTTTGTCAAAAATTCAAAGAATTAAATCTCTTGTCACTAATAAGAGCATTAATCCTTGGTTTGAAATAATTTTTCGAAACTATTGACACACATTGTGTTATAGAGTTGAAAATAATGATATACTATGTCATCTTTCAATTGTAGCTTGAAAGTGAATAGTGACAACCCAAGTTGAGGGGTTTTCTCACCTTAGATGGATTAAAAAGGCGTTGTAATTGTCCCATCAAATTGATATGAATTCTTTTGAGAAGTCATCAATTTTGGAGCATTTGTCAAGCTTTGGTTTTTTTCACAATGTGTCATTTATATCCACCATCATCCCCCTCCTTTATTATACACAATATGTACATGTTGATGTTATTTTTTGGGAAATTTTGGCGACATTTTCATGTTTACTTAGGAATAAACTTACTAAGACATGCATTTAAATGCCATTCAGTTATGAAATGGTCATGAATTTGTTAATTCAAGTGGCCACTAAGTGGAGTTCATCCCATCCACCATGTTGTTTAAAGTTTGAAATTAAAAATTTAGTCTTAAATTAATTAAAATTTGTTATCACCTCTTCTATTCCATCGTATTCCTTTTGTCATGGCACATGCCATGTAATAGGAAGTTGCCCAAGTACCAATCTAGCCAAGGGTTACTGGTTAACAATTCATTACCAACTTTTGCAACCCACCCAATTGTCTTTCAAGTTGTAGCCCAAGTATTTGTCCACCTGCTCCAATTCATAGTCTACCATTTATAGTATCAAAACTTACCCAAACTAGTTCGTTTTATCTTGATGTGCATGCTATCGGAATTTCCAATGAATAGAATCCAATAGTATCTTTTACTAAAAATAATTTTCATCCTTCAAGATCATATCTTGGCACTTATGATGGACCACATTTTTTTAACATAAGTGGAAAACTATAGGTATAAGAACATTAGAAGTGAATCACTTTAGGCAAAAAATGGTGATGTATAATAAGTAGGATAATGTATAGTGAATTTGTTTTTGGTGACAATCTTAAATTCAAAAAAAATGTTTTTGGAATGTTCATGACAACTTTTTGTAACTCAAAGTTCATTTTAAATCAAAATTAACCTTGATCCAATAGTCAGATTAAAAGGATTGGGTATATGTAATGTACATATTAAATATCACATGTAATTATTTTATGACCCTAGAGTGTCATATTGGGTGACATGTTCCATTAACAAGGGGAAAAAAATGGAAAAAAATAAACAATGCCACCTTAAAATATCTTCCCCTCTTTCAATACAATATTCAATAATAAAGTCTTTATTGTTTATTGACATTGAAAAATCATGTTTTTGACCAAAGTGCTCAAACAAACAAAAAAGTTGGTGGATTATCTTGTCTTACGACCTTTTCATTCTTCGCCCACAATTTTATACAAAAATATCACATATAACCTCACTTTTGAAATATATTTATCATTTTTCATATTCTATGACATGTATGGCCCAAATATATTCATCACTTACAAAATCTTCATCATTTGTTGAATCTTTTTGAAGATAATTGATTAAATTAAGTTCTAAACTTCTCAAATCTCCCCAAAGTTTACAATATTGTCATCAAGTTTGATGTACACATCTTGTTAAAATTTTGAAATGTAGAAAATTGTATTCCATGGCAACAATTTTGAGGGATTTTAGTGTGTTTGTGTTAGCCAACACCATGGTGAATAGTTTTTATTTTGCTAGATTTCCTTTCCAAGTCCATCTATACCCATGTGTTGTAGCCCCCTCATTTTCAAGTTTGGTTGCTATCATAATAGTTGCCACGAATGGGGGCGATGGAGGAGCACTAAGATTAATGGGACATTCCCACCCAATATTTCCACCAATCAAAAGGTTCTTTATTCAAAAGCAATTTCACCCAAGTTGTAATTTTGAAGAGTTGGAAATGGCTTTTTGCAAATGATGCATGATTATTCAAACGGATGAACATCTTTACATGGCTTTCAAAGTGATCATATATGGTGGCAATAAAAAGGTTGAGGTGTTGGATCTTTGCTTCATTTAATAAGATTTTTTATATGAATGGATCTTTTAACATTTTATAGCCTGAATTCAATAACAAAGTGCACCCCTTCCTCCCAAATGAACTACCACAACAAAGGTTTCACAAAAATAACCCTTAAAATTAGACCCATTTGCAAAGTTGTTCATAATTGATATGTTTCAAATTCAACAAGCTAAAATCTTTTGTTTCATTTAGATTAAGATGTTTGATTTGAATAAATCTTTTGACATTTTATAACTTGAGTTCAATAACAAAATGCAACCCTTTTTCCCCAATTGAAATGCCACAACAAAAGTTTCACAAATATAACACTTGAAACCAAACCCATTTATAATTACTTAATATTCATGTACTTGATATGTCTTGTTCAAGAAGTGCTATCGGAATCTCTACTTCAAAGTAGACAACTTATATTCTTGTTTTGAACAGATTTGTTGGTTTTTTATGGCTTGAGCTCAATACAATTAATGCACCCCTTCTTCTATAAGTGAACTGCCACAACGAATGTTAAATGCAAAAAAAATATGTAAATGAATAGTTCCAAATACACCCCCTAGCAAAAGATAAATAAATAAATTACACATGTTGTAGATCAATATTTCAAAAATTATGTAAGCATCAAGTTTGTCAC
>Ga0116228_10003046_pt1 | contig 14676 bp, 11 predicted proteins | sample S1TSphfallax_2_FD_89694 | JGI IMG/M metagenome (GOLD analysis project Ga0116228, IMG submission 89694) | Host-associated microbial communities from peat moss isolated from Minnesota, USA - S1T2_Fc - Sphagnum fallax MG | ecosystem: Host-associated > Plants > Peat moss > Unclassified | place...
ATTTTTTATGTAATTTTGTTGAAGTTTTCAATAAATAAGGAAGTACAAACTTCATCATTGAATTCCATATTCAATTTGTTGTGTGAATCATCTATGGTATTAATATATCATGAAAATGAATTATAATTATGTTCGTAGTTTTTTTGCATTGTATTTTGGAGTATAAACTCTAGTTATTTGGTGTTTTGATGGACTACAAATATATGTGTGTTCAAAATCAATGCAAAATTGTGAATGGGTGTATATTTGTAGTGCAAATATGTTGTTACAATAAGTGTGGAGTGATTCTAGGGGAATTAAATCCACATCTACCATTTGGCAACCATCTTTTGTGGAATTTTCTTTTCTTTTATTTGATAAGAACAAAATGGTTTTTTGCATTTTCCATTGTTTATACTATAGATGAGGGTGTTTAGAAAAGTGGTTTAATTTTCAATTCAAATTGGAAAGGGTATGTTAAAAAACACCAAAGGTTTAAGTGGTTGAATCCATGAGGACTATGGAACGATCTACAAACTTTAAAAAAGAAAGAATTATGAAACAAGATGAATTAGATGGTGATTCGGAATTTTCAATGATAATTGGATTTGGAGGCAAATCGTAAAGGTCTTGAAGGATAAACATAAAACAATCATGAAAATGGAAGGGAGTATGTGAAAATTACTAAAACCTTGTATCGAAATATAATGTTGGACATATGAGTTCTAAGAAGATAAGAAACACCTATAGGACACATGTCATTTCTACCATAAGAGGTGGTAAGGTGTGAAATATGGACTAGTGGTCTTCAAAGAAGGCATAGTTACAAGCAACAATCTCCTCAAAGAGAGATGCAGTCAAATACTCACCCAAATGATTGGGTATAATATAATTTTCAACTGCAATATGTGGTTCAAAATTGTAAAGATTAAGACAAAACAAAAACTTCTGTAATACTTAATTAATCATACGAAATCTCAAGTCTAAAATCAATGATTAGTTCAGTAAGAGATATTACATGAAGTATACAATCCAAGTTTGTGTACCAAACTAAATATCTAAATTATTATGAACCAGTGGAAGATAAAGATGTGGAAAAAAACACCAATATCAATATGTTTAAAGAGATTGAGGAAAACTACTTAAAACTGAATATGCAGAGGCACAAGTGAATGTGTTGGATGAAGTACTACAATCATATTCACACCAAGGAAATCTAGAGTTAGATCAAACAAGGTACACAACTGAAACTAGGGATCACTTGTTTATGGATTCGGAAGTAGTTAGATTACTTTTAATAGTATGTGTATTCTATGAAGAAGAATAACATGTAATCATGGATTGTACGTTTGTGCCTTTTCACATCAAAGCATGCATTGCTAGGCATGTGGCAAAAACGTCAATGGATCAATCATAGAAGTAGGAACTAAGAATTCTTATAATTTAGAACAAATTGAGAAGCATGGAGTTGGTAGGTCAATTGGGACCACAAAATCAATAGATTCGTCCATCCATTCAATTCAATAGCAAAGTACCAAAGGTGTATTCACACCCTCATTCTACACCATAAAGGATACCAATGGGTAACCACAAAAGGAGACATTATCAAACTTGAGTCAGTTAAGTTTCATCAAGAACGTCAAAAGTGGCAATTGCTGAAATCCAAAAACAACCTATTGGAATATAAGTTACTCAATCACTTGATGTTATAATACCAACCATAGGGGTGGAAATTGTTGTTGCAACCAGCATAAATTTTATCAAAAGTGGAGTACTAATTGGATTTATAACGAAATTGGGTCATGGATTGGAAGGGGTTTTGCCAAGAATGAATTTGAATATAATACCATTAGCAACTATTAGAGTTTTTGGGAGACCCTATATGGTGTTTACTAATCTCATAATGACCACTCATGCAAATTGACCATCGATGAACTCAATAACTACTAGAAGGCACATAAATACAAATGTTGGAAATATAAGAGGAGGATATTGAAAACCATATGTCATAACTACATGAATCCTTGATCACATAAATGGTCATTTTATGAGGCCAAACAAGGTAGCTTTCAAACACCCTAACTTCAAAAAGATGTTGACCTAAATGTTCATGTCAAAATGTTCAATTCTATAGTGAAGGCAAATGCAAAAAACTCTAGCAAATATATCATCAATGTGTTTAGCTACATGCTAAAAGATACATTAGACTACTGCCATAATTACATTTCAAAATTTCTTGACTACACTTTTTTGGAGCTTACGTAAGCATTTTGCAAACGTCATTGAAAGACTCAAAATGATGAACAAATGTACATGGAGTTGAAGAACATGAAGCAAGAGGAGATTGAGAGGGTGGAGGTTAACTATGAGAGGATTTAGAAGTTGGCTCATGGTTTACAAGTACTAACCACAAACAGTTTTTTGATTACTATGTTTAAGGCGGGCTTGCAATCATACCTTAGAATTACGATTGCAGGGATGAAACGGTCAACACTACAATAACATAAAGAGGTGACGATGCTATGTGAAGAAGGAAAGATTGTTGCGAAAGCAAGGAGCACACTTTCAGTACCACAAAATACTAAATAAGCAACATTGCCAAAAACATAAATTATTATAAGGAATACTGACAAATATTTCACAAATTGTGGAATGACTAATCACAATGTGGAGACATACAAAAAAAAGGAATAAACTACAATGTTAACCATAGAGGTAACACAACAAAGTCATAAACCATATAAGACATCTTCATATGCATGCCACATCTATGGTTTAAATGGACATAAAATGACAGACTATCATAAGCTTACTAAGATGAAGAGGATGTTTCATGGGAAATTTATGATAGTGGCAAAAGTTCAACCTATTGCAAAGATAAAAACGATCACTACAAATGTGAATGTGGTGGATGTTAATGTTACAATAAGAAATAAAGCAATTAAAGAACATGTGTTCAAGGATAGAGAGCCAAGGAAAACATAGAATGCTACTAATAGGGATAAAGAAAAACGATTAAAGAAGCCATTAGTGGAGAAAATTCAATATATTTAAAAAACATAGACCCAAACAAAAGGGCCATCCACATATGTGGAAGGATGGAACACAATTTAGCTGAATATGCCAAATATTATTCCTATAGAAATATATAATTATTAGGGGGTCATGAATTCACAAGAATAATTGATTATAATAAAAGAAATTTTTTGGGACATTAGGAAGCAAATGTTAGAAATAAGTTATACTTTAAACTTGGGACATTTGCTTAAAATAGCTCCCAAGTTAAAGAGGTATCTTTGGCAAACGTTAAAACCAAAGAAAAATTAAAATTTGAATAGAAGAACCACAGATAAACAAGTTAGTTATTTAGTATTAGAAGTAGGGACAATTGTTGTGTCAATAGATAACCATATGGCAATTATCCAAATATAGGTTTTAAATAATACCATAGAGAATGTGTTACTGGGATGTTCTAAAGTTAATATCATCATAGAACATTTGAGATTAAAGGGCTTTTAAAACCTAAACCTACACCATATAATTTGAGGATGGAAAATTAAATAACCACAAAACTGATTTGATTAAAGATCTAAAGATATATAATCTCACGACATTCCTTAAATAATTACATTTATTGTATTTCAAACCAATGTGGTAGATTTTAGTCATTCCATGTGATTGAGAAAACCAAGGTTGAGGGATGTTAAAGTGGCACATGATTGGGGGAGTAATACTACTACCATACAAGGGAATGGGACAACCAAAAAAATTATTGTCACCAAGTGTTTGGGAGGTGAAGTAAGAGACCAAAAGTGTTACTATGTTACGATTATCAAAATGGTATCACGGATGAAGAAGAACATATCATTTTTGCTATAAACCTATAATTTTTTAATAGGAACAATTAGTTTAACTAAACAATTCAGTTTGTGAAAACCACAAATGTGGAGATCATGGATACTAATGTGAGAACTAATAATTCAAAGTTAAATTCAAGGCTAGAAATCACAAAATTGAAAACAACTAACAACAAATATGAGCTAGAAGTAGCTCTAGAGGATAAGGTGTATCATGAGACATATTACAATCATCAATTAAGGAATGTTGCAATGGATGAAATTCCAACAAAAATAAAAGCACATGAATCACAAATAGTTGGATGGATGTTAATTGAAGATCAACAATTGATGAAGCTCAACCTAAGGACTAATGCATAACTAAAGACATGCAAAGTGTTGGAAATGGAACAATTTTTTAAGGAGTTTAAAGATGTTTTTGCATGGACATACAAAGATTTGAAAGGGATTCCACGAGAGCTAGCACAACACAAAATTAAGTTGGATATTACTATACCACTAGCACATCAAGCCATGTATAGATTGAATCCAAATTATGCTATAAGAGTTAAATAACATATTGATAAATTATTAGTACCTAGATTCATCCAATCTATAGAGGAGGCTACATGGTTGTCACCCATAGTAGTAGTACCCAAGAAGAATGGAAAATTACAAATTTGTATAAATTTCATAAAACTAAATGTAGCCACAAAGAAGGATCCATACCCATTACGTTTTACAAATGAAGTTTTGAACATAGTAATAAGGTATGAAACATATTCCTTTTTAAACAGGTATTTAAGATATCATCAAATTTTTATAGCTCTTGAAAATAGATACAAACCTACATTTGTTATAGATTTGGGAACTTTTATATGGAAGGTGATGTTGTTTGGAGTTTTAAATGGACCTCCAACATATTAGAAAACTATTACCAAACCATTTAGAAAATATTTGGATAGTTTTATTAAGATATTTCTAAATGACTTTACAGTGTACAATGACATGAACAATCATCTATAGAAGCTTAGATTATGTTTTCAAAAGTGCAAAAAATATGACATTAATTTGAATTTAAACAAATGTGCATTCATGGTATTTTCAAGAATGATTTTGGGTTTTATTATTTCCAAAGAAGGGAAACTACCAAATCTAAAGAAAATACAAGCAATTATAAACATGCCACCACCTAAGAATCCACAACAAATTCAAATATTCAATGTTTCATGTTTTACAAATGTTTCATAAAAAATGTTGTTATTATGACACTAATCATTAAACTGACCAGAAAAACAAAAACTTTTCTTTGGACAAAAAAATGTAAGAAGGCTTAGGAGTCAATAAAACAAAAATATATTGATATCACCAAATTGGCATGTGGAGTTTCATGTTCATACATATGCATCATTAATAGTTGTAAGAGTTATGTTGTCTCATAATTTGACTGGGAAAAGTGATCAATTAGTGGTGTATACTTATAGACTTTTCAATAGAGTAGAATATACTTATAACACAATAGAAAGAGAGGCTTTAGCAATCATTTTTGTTTTACACAAGTTCAAACATTATTTGTTAAGCAATAAGTTTGTAGTTTATGTAGATCATATGACATTGGTCTATATGGTCAACAAACCACATGTTTTAGGGAGAATAACTAGGTGGTTGTTATTGTTTTTAGAATACGACTTCATAGTAGTGTATAAACCAGACAAAATTCATGTAGTTGCAAATGCATTGTCAAGATTGTTAAACACTACAGAACCCACAAGTGTGTTTGATCAAACCATAGATGCAGATTTGTTTTACATAAAGCCTAAATGGTTTAATGATGTAAAGGATTTTGTGAAAACATTGTAGATTGAATGAACATTATGTATATAGTAGAAGCAAAAATTAGTATGAGAGCAGAACCTTTCACATTAAAAAATGGTGAATTGTATAAAATGGGCTAAAACAACAAATTTTGAACATGTTTGACAACTATTAACACATATGGTGATGAGAGAATTGCATGAAGGACCATCAAAAGGTCATTTTGTGACTGAAATCATATAGAGGAAGATATTAGATCCGAGATATTGGTGGCCAATTTTGTACAAAATTGTGAATGATTATTGTAGATCTTGTGATGCATGCCAAAAAAAAGAGTATTGGTGACTCAAAGTCTTGCAAAATTGATCATGTGTCTTCAAGAGGAACCATTTTATGAAATGGGGAATTGATTTTGTGGGGCCAATTAAGCCAACATGCAGATATATAAGAAACAAATACATTATTGTATCCATAGATTATGTTACCAAGTGGGTGGAAATAAGAGCATTGAAAACCAATATTGTGGTCATCATAGTAATTTTTTTGTCTGAGTGCATATTAACTAGGTTTGGATGTCCTTTAACTATAGTCACATATTGGGGGGTTCATTTGATTAATGATGTTATCAAGTATTTGACAAATCATTTTCTATTGAAACATGTGAATTCTACAACCTATTATCTTCAAGGGAATGGGCATGCTCAATCTACTAACAAGGTACTTGAAATTCTTTTAACCAAGTTAGTTAGTGAAAATAGAACAAATTAAAATGAACATTTGTCAACAATGTTATTTTCATACAAAAATGTATATAAAGTAGCAACAAGGTACACACCATATGTAATAAGAATGCCATCGCACTGATGAAAGTAAAGACGGTGAAGAAGGTAGATTGGGCCCAAATTATGTATAATAGTTTGTGTAGTGAACTAGATCAATGGTAGAAATATGTCAAGGGGAATAAAGGGACAAGGACACATGTCAATCAACCCTGATGTTGGCAAAAAAAATTTAACTATTTGTTTATTCACCAAAAGAACAATCCACAAAAACCACAAATTAGGGTCAAGATAACTAAAAAGAAAATACAACCAACATTGGAAAACAAAAGAAAACTATAGTATAATCTCCGAGGAATGTTTTTAAGAGGAAAATCATAATTGGGGAAGGTGGAGCCTTGAGATTAAAGGTAAAAAAAGAGTAGGAAAACACAAAGGCAATCGCTTAAAAGATGATGAGAGGGACAAAGCACCATGTGCAGTGCCAACATTAGTAGAAAGAGGTAGGTAGAGTGCTAATATACCATAGATGTCACCTCCATATGAAAGACAAATGAGAGAGCAAAAGAAAAATATCAAGAAGGAGCATGATACCAAGTCTCCAAAGGTTGAAGAGCACCCACCAATGGAGGGCGACATATATGGAGACTTGATGGATAGCAATGAAAGTCCATATAATTTATAACAACAATAATAACAATGACAACATACATAAGCGGGTATTTAGGCAAGTGAATTGCAAAAGGAGATGATGGCAACAAAACCTCCTTTAACAGTATTCAGACCACTAAAGCTATAAGTACTAGCCAATATATTAGGATTGGTAAAAGGACAACCATTTGAATTTGGGTTGGGGAATCGAGTAGTATAGGAGCTAGGATCTTCTAGAAAAGGATCAAAAAATCTTAAAACAAAGACAAGTACACTAAGATTTGTGGAGGAAGAAGCTAAAGAGGTGTGCAAGTTAATAAAACAACTTAATTGTTTCGAACCATGGCTATTGTGAATCTAAATATGGGGAACTTGAATATGGAGGTGAAAATTTTGACGAATAGATTAACCATTAAAGCTAAAGCAACATTGCAAGAGGAATTGGACAAGGAGAGGGTCTTTTAGAAGGAATATAAACATAATATAAAAACATGGAGGAAATAGAGGATAAAATTTGATCAAAAGATCAAAACATTCATATTGAAAATGAAAGAAGAGATTAAGGAGCTCAAGGAGAAAACACATTTGATGAAATCGTAGATCGAATAATTGAAAGAGTTGAGGAAGATGGCTAAAGCCTAGGAAACTATAGAAAGAAAATGGACAAAGGCATTGTTTGATTATGAATAGTAATAGGAGGCTTTGAATAATCAAGTAGAGGCACTAATTAAAGAAAAGGAGAGGGATAATATATTGATAGATGTAATGTTAATAAACTTGAAGAGTCACTATGAGAAAATTTTGTTCGTTGTAACTTGTCCATTGCAACTAAAAAATGTTTGATAGAACTAAATTACAAATTAAAGTGCTTGATAGAACTAGATTACAACTAAATAGCCTAGTTACAATGGACATGATTTTTTCATAGTGAGTGTTTTTATGTTCAATTATGAAGAAATTATGAAAAGAACAACAAAGGCAAAGGCAAAGACAAAAAAATTGGTGGAAATAAATAAGGAACATAAAAGGAATTTGCAACAACTATAGGCATAGTTGGAAAGTCCAAATTAGAGGAAAAAAAATATGGATCCAATTTGTGTGAAGAAAAGATTGGAAGATTATGACTAGTTGCTGTAATATTCTACTCCCATGAAAACTAAAAGCAAGATGAAGGATTTTAATGCAAAGTCTGAAGAGTGGTGGGAAGTTGCAGAGGAATATTTTTCTAAATAATTAGAGAACAATCTGGCCCAACATAGAGCTAACAACAAAACGTACAAGTACAAGCTAAAGGTATATCAAAGAACTTTTTTAGATTTTGTATGTGGAAGTCCAATAAGCATATAGACATTGGGCCAAGATGAAGAAATGAAGTAGGGCCCAATGGGACAATTCAAAAGGAGGTGCAAGCTAAGGAACCACAAATACTTAAGGGAAGAGGTCAAGAAGATAAAGAACCATAAATGATTTAAGATAAAAAATAAGAACATATGAAAATCATTATAGCAATAAAGGTAGAACAATCATAGATGCAACCACTATAAGTGGAACTATAGAGTAAGTTAATGGAAAAGGAGGTTAGAATACAAAACTAGGTGTAGGTGTAGAACCACAAGTTGTTGTACAAAATGAAAATACAAAAGTTGTAGCTGAACATTAGAAGCACATGATGTTATATAGTGAACACATTTCATTTTTGTATTATTCCATAAGGATTTTGACGAGGAAATCCAAAGTGTAAGGGGGGTAATGTTAAGGGAGTACACAAATTACATAGTTTTTGGGGCTTATAAAACATTACAAATAGGATTAGGCCATTGGACAGTTGGGGGTTTAAAATTTGAATTCTTGTTGAGTTTTGTTTTTGTTGTTCATGGTGATGGTCTTGTGGACTATCCAAGAATGGGAGTTTTGGGAATGCGGAGGACATTCATAGACACATTTTGGGAATAAGAATACATATATAAGTACTTTATAGAAAAACTACAAATTTTTGTGTTGAATATTATAGATTGGTTTTGTTGTTTGATTACACTTCCATAGAACATGCTTCTTGTTGTAATTTTGTTGAAGTTTTCAATAAACAAAGAAGTATAGACTTCATCATTGATTTCCATATTCAATCTCTTGTGTGAATCATCTATGGTATTAAAATATCATGAAAATGATTTTTAATTTTGTTTATAGTTTTTTTACATTATATTTTGGAGTATATATTATAGTTATAAAAAAAATCATGAATTTGATGTTTTGATGGACTATACATATATGTGTTTAAAATTAGTGTAGAATTGTGAATGAATGTATAATTGTAATGCAAATATGTTTTTGCAATAAGTGTGGAATGGTTCTGGAGGAATTAAATCCATATCTACTAGTGATTCATATTAATTAGTTCATGGGTCATTCACACATTTCATTTTGTTTTTGTGAAGGAGTTACATTGATTAGCCCATCACCAAATTTTTGAAAACCTTGGGCACTTTTCAATACAAACACCTTTTTGGACCGTGTAGTTACAAAATAGAAACAAATGTCCTCCTCTTTAGCCTACCTTTTTAGTTTATATACATGAAAGTTGAACTTTGAGCAAACCATATGGGATAAAATTGAGGTGTTATTGGGAACAACTTGGGAACTTAGGGAATCCCATGTGAACACGATAAGAACACATTAGAAACACGTTGGGAATAAGGGAAGCAAAAAAAACTCCTTCCACCCCACCCCCAAAAAAACTAGGCGCATCATGAATGCACCTTAGACCTTTTCATAGGTTGCATGAAACATTTATTTTCAAAACTATTTGTCACCATTTTTTGTTTGGGTTAATGGCAAGGGCACAAACTATTGGACATAATTAGAACATGGGGAACATATTAGGGACATGATGGGAACATGATGAGAATAAATTGGGAACGAAAGAAAATGAAAAAAACCTCTTTGCACTAGTAGAAAAGCATGTGTTTTTCAACTTGTCTTTGTCAACTAATATAGTTGAAAGATGTTAAAATTCCAACTATTTGAGTTGAAAATGGCATTTTTTCAATTATATTAGTCAACAAAAACAAGTCAAAAAATGCATGCTTTTCTATTAATTCCCCCCTTGCCCCAAGCCAAAAGGAAAAAAATCAAGGCACTTTGAGCGCATGTAGAAGTTAGAACTTCCCATTAGTTACATGCAAATTCTTTCACCAAAATGATTTGCACCATTTTTGGCCTAGGCTAATGACAAGGACAAAATTTGGGGGACATAATATGTTTCTATGTTTTTATTGAATACTTCTATATTGCGGAATATTTAAAGTTTCAACATTTTTTGTGATGGGCCAATCAAAGAGGCTCATTGCCCAAAAAATAATTCTAGATTTGGAAGGCACTTGGATGGCAACCCCCAACTAAGTAATATTGATCACATTATACTTTACAATAGGACAATTTATTGAGACATGTGTATAGTTTTAAACACAAAAAATTGTAAGTTTTGACCACATTATCATTTAACTTGAAGTACACAAGCCATCTTTGGGAGTTCCAAGAATAATACATTTTTAGGAATTTTTTTCCCCATGTAATGAAGCTCAATGAAGCCATGGCCCTACCTTGTATTTGAAACCAAACATGGGTAAGAAATATATGCAAATTAAGCACAAGTCCAAATTCATGGAAGGGCAAGGTGAAATGTAAGATTTCCTTAAGAATTTGAATGAAAACAAAAAGAAAATAATATTAACAAATGAGTAAACAAGGCATCACACATGCATGCATGCACCACTTTAAACTAAAGCCAACTTTAGACTAGGAGTCAAGGCCAAAGTTCAACTCTAATCAAACATTCATATTGGTGCATTCATTAAAATCAGCCCCAAGGGATTTACATTAAAAGTCAAGGCTGAAATATAAAACAATTTTTATAATCTCCCACTTTATGGCCTTGTATTAGCCCCAAGGTTGAAAAAGGATACCTACCAACTTGGGAGGCTAATTTGCAACCCTTGGGGCCAATGTTACAATAATAAAATAACATTAGTATTGTTTTTATGAAATCCACATTATAGGATGAAACTAATTAAACCCTAAACTAGACCCTATATCTTATCCTTTGTTTCCATTTCATTTCTTTCCATTTTGCTATTTTCTTGTTGAACTTTTGTGTTTGTTTATGAATGATGGAGAGGATTTTTGAGTTTTCTACTTGGGATATGGAAGATGTTGGAGTGTTTCATGAAAAGGGTGTGTAAAACATAGGTCTTCATCAATTGCATCCCTTCAATTTGCCTTTTCAAATCTTGTAACTACAAGAATTAATTTGCCCATCTTGACTTCAAATCATATTTTTCCAAATATAGAGGGTTTGGAGAGATTAAATAAGGTTAATCAATCAAGAGGAAGTTAATCTCAATAAAGTTGGGGGAAAATCAATTAGTGAAAAAGTCCATAAGTTTCAAGGCATCCAAAAGAAGGATGTTCAAGTTGTGGCATGATTTGAAAAAAAAAAACCTTAAAGGAAGGTTGGATCCAAAAAAAAGGTGGTGAAGGTTGAAGAAGGTGAAGTAATGGAGATGAAGATTCAAGTTAAAATAAAAGGATTCCAATGTGAAGGCTTGAATTGGTTTTCGTGGGGAGATGGAGCCAAAATTTGTTGAGAATGCAAAAAAAACCAAAGTAAGATTTTTAGTCTTTACAATGTGTTTCAGGTCATGTTCATTTGAATTTTAAAAGCAAAAGTAAAAATTTAGATTCATATTAGGACCAATTAAGGCATTTGAACTTGCCCTTACTCGTTTGCCTTTGTGCCCTTTGGAAAAAACTAATGTTTTATTACAAATAGTTGATCATAAAATGTATCAATTCAAAAAAAATCGTAGCTCCATGAAACATCTTTTGACTCAAAATTAAATGGTGTAGTTGAGAAAAACATTTTACTTTCATGCTTCAATTTTGCTTCATTGAATGTGTAACTTGGCTAATAATTCATGAACTTGTATGGCTTCTAGAATTTTTTTTCCAATTTTAATTTCTTTGTTTTTCTTTAATTATGATGCCCCTTCAATTTCCACATCTTCTTCAATTGTCTCTACATTGTTTTCTTCTTCCCCTTCAAGGTGTTGTAGTCAATTCCTTTTTTTGATAATTTGTTTTGCCACATGAAACATGTCTTATCCTTGCACGTTGAATTGTCCAAGGTGTGGTTGATTTTCATTTGAATTGTTTAATCAACTTATTGAATCCATTTCATGTCAAAGCTATCTCCACGAATAATGCATAGGTTATGAAGACAAATGCAATTCATAATCACTTTTGGTATATTTTGTAATGACATATATAATCTTTTCAATAATATCCTTCATCGTCCTTTCAAAATTCCAAAAACCTTTTTCATCGCCATCGGGTATTAGATTGTATGAAATTCCAATATGTTTTTATTTTTGGCAATCTTTCTTTCTCATCCTTGAAGGGTAAATAAAACTATGGCCTCATTTGGTAGGGTACATCTTTAATCACTTTGTATGGCAAAATGTGCCTTTCATTACTTTCTTGCCAATGTTGGATTTTTGGAATAATGTCCAATCATAGTAACAACCAACCCATTTAAAACCATAATTCCAAAACATTTTGTATCAAACACACCTTGTAATAAAGTTGAATAGAACCCCTTTTGTTAATAATAAAAAGTTGAATCTATTGATGGTGTAGTAATTAAGATGTGGTTACCATCTACTACCCCAAAAAATATATATTCTTTGAAGTTTTTCAAACTCATGTGTTAGTCTTCTTATGTTACTTGATGTTAATCTTTTTATCACCAAAGGTTTCAAGTGCTTTCTCATACCTACACATAAGTCTTTTACAATGATAAATGTGGTGCTTTTAACCATTCCATACACTTCACCACACATTTGTAAAGCGTTATCACTACCTAAACAAGATAAGGTGATTGTCACAACCCCATTTTTAAATTCATGACCAAGGCAAAGGCTTGTGAAGGTGTGGGCCAAAAATGAAGCTCAGGAGCAACATTTCATGCTCCTAGGAGTGTAAGAAAGTGTGAGGGAATGAACCCCCACACTGTTAAGTAACTCCCATTTTGGGAATTGGAGTTTTGATGGATTCCCAAATTTTCAAAGGGTGATTTCAAGGGTCAAAACTCATTGGATTGAAAAGTTCTTCATATAATTGGAAAGTTCTTGAAATGTAGATGTCTAAAATGAGTTCACATGACCCATTTGGGTATTTAAAACATAAGTTATGGCCAAAAGAAGGGCCGAAAGTCAAATTGACAATTTGATTACCAACCACTAAAAGTCTGGAATCTCCTTGATTCCCTTGCGTGCATGTGGCGTGCCACATACCGTTGGAAAGCTCTTGATGAGGGATATAATTATTCTTCAAACCTCATTTCAATCGGAGGTCTGCACACAAAGTTATGGGCCTTCAAAGTTCGAAAGTCCTAATTTCGAGAATTTCGAGACTCCAACTTGGGAGTCTTGGAACAAAATGACATTTGGTTGTTGACCATGTGGCTAAGCACAAATAATACTGTAAGGGGGAATGTGATGGCTTCCTTAAGTTTGGGCCATGATGAGTTTTGTGAGTTCGTGTTTGCTCATGGTTCGTCCTTGCACCAAAAGTGCTCCAATTATGCACTAATAAACTTGTTGTTTGGTTTATGCATGTCCTTGTGAGTAAGTGACTTGCTCGTCAAATTTCCTAGTCCCTATCTTAAAGCTCCAGCATGCTCCTTTACCTTTAAAGTGTTGTGAGCCAGGAAACGTACCCCAATTCCTCATTCTTCTGTTGTGTTCACCTTGGATTCACATTTCAATTTATTAAGGAGCTTGGGAGTGCATTGGTGATGGCTACTCTTGTTTCAATTGGAATGCATAATCTTATGTGAAAGTTTTCCCTACCTAATGATGGGGCTACAATATTGCACAAATAATGAAAAGTTTTTGGGATTAACCTTGTTCATTGCTTGAACATCTTCACTAAATAACTACCCAAAAGTTGCCTTTCCATGAAGCCACTTGCTCATTCATAGCTCCATACAAATCTCTCTTGTTATTCCATTTGCTTCCATAATGAAAACAACCATCATCCTCATTACATTATAATGTTGATGAAGTGCAAGTTGTTGCAATGCCACAACTTAAATAATAAAAGGTTGAATTGCTATGAAAATATGAAAGTTTCAAGAGTTGTGTTTATGCTCATCCATGGTGTTTTGCCTTTTAAGGTTTAACTTGAGAAAGGAAGCAAAGATGATAAGAAGAATGATATCAAGAAAAAAAAATGAAACCATGTGAGGGGTTGAAGTCTTGGTCCTTACTTTTTGGCCTCAATGGCTTTACACACAAACTCATTGACCTTTAAACAATTAATATTTTATTAATGACTTGGGGGCCAAACAACAAGCCCAAAAGTGCTAAATTTCCCCTTTCGGGCCCCAAGAATTTTTGGCTTTGACTCCTAGTCTAAATCATGCCTAAATATATTGTTCCTCTCTCTAAAGATGGCAACCCAACTTCAACAATGGTGCTACTGTAGATCATTGGGTATTAATTAGTTGGCTGCATTTTCAGTTTCTGGGTCAGAAATATTTCTTAGATTACAAGGGC
>Ga0116228_10003047_pt1 | contig 14674 bp, 8 predicted proteins | sample S1TSphfallax_2_FD_89694 | JGI IMG/M metagenome (GOLD analysis project Ga0116228, IMG submission 89694) | Host-associated microbial communities from peat moss isolated from Minnesota, USA - S1T2_Fc - Sphagnum fallax MG | ecosystem: Host-associated > Plants > Peat moss > Unclassified | place: USA...
ATTAGTGGCTATTGGTTGTTATTATATTAGTGGCTATTGGTTATTATTATATTAGTGGTTATTCGTGGCTATTATATTAATGGCTATTGGTGGTTATTCTATTAATGACTTTTGGTGGTTATTCCGTTGTAAGCCATTGGTGGTTATTGATGGTTATGTTATTAATGATTATTGTATTATAAGTTTTTGTTGGTTATTATATGTTATGTTATAACTATTGGTGATTATTGTATTATAAATTATTGTTTGATATTCTATGTTATAATATCATAGGCTATTCATAATTATTATATTGTAAGGTATTTAAAAGTATTTTTCATAAGTTATTATTTTCTATTCTGAGTTATTTTTACCTTATGTCATTATATTTTGTTTTAGATTATTCTAAGTTATTACACTTTGAATAAAATAATTTATAATAACATAAAGTAGAACGACCTTGAATAATTTAAAGTATAACTTGAAATAACATATATTAATTTTTAAAAAAAAACCTAAGGTATAGCCTAAAGTTAATTGAATAATTTAATTGAGAATGACTTAAAATTTTATAATAAACTAATTAAGATATCTTAAAGTAAAATAACATATAATAATTTAAGGTACAATAATTTATAATAACCTATAATAACATAAAATATAAGTTAGAATAACTAAAGTAGTTTAAATAATATAGGGTATATCATAAAGTAGCATAAATAAAATATTTTTAAAAACATAGAAATAAACCCATTTATTATAGTAAATTGTAATAGTGAATTATGTTAACTAGTAATGAAACATGATGTTTACATAATGGTATTATAGTGAAATCAATAAAATGTAATGAAATTATTTCACTTTTAAAGTCCCACAGTGATTTAAGTTAGTAAATTGCATTTCACTTTGGTAGTAATGTGTGTTAGGTGAAATGAGGTCATGATCATGATCTTGATATATTTATTTGGGAAATGGTGATGGTTGAATAAATGCATTGAGTGGTTATACTAGTGTGGATGTACATTGAACAAATACACAAAGTTACAGATTGTGGGTTTATAATCAACTATTCAATAAAAGAAATGGGAATACAAATTCCACTATTGTTGGTAGGCATTTAAAGTGTTTGAACTTTTTTTGATTAGCCAACAATGTTATTTAGTGAATATGATTAAAATTGTGATCATGGAATGGCTTATATGAATTAAATGTTTTTGAATTTTTGATTATGAGACTTTTGTTAGACATAATTGTTCAAACTCAAAGAAAAACAATCTTTATTTCTCATTGTCATCATATTGTCATCATGAATTTGGTAAAATGAATACATATTTAAAAACATCAAAGTAATTTGGGGAGTAAAAACATGATAATTGCAATAATTGAGCTTTTTGCAAAACTAATCATTATGCCACAAATGGCATTCTGTGATTAGTCCTATATGACTACAAGTGGCATAATCATTAAAAAATGGCATAAACGACAAGTCTGATTCATTTACAAATTGCATATGTGACTAATCTAGTTGAAAATGACCAATCATGGAATGCCATTTTTGGCATAATGAATTAATAATGTTCAATCACAACACCTACTTTTAAACATGAAAGGTATGCCAACAAGAATTTACAAATGTAAAGTTGGGATATGAATGAAAACAATATTTATGGGTTACATTTCATGCATATCAAGAATTGAAGTCAAATAACATACGCCCTTTTGAATTGGTGCTAAAATAGTCAATATGATCTTTCCCCCTCACAACTATTCACTACAAAGATTGTGGAGGATTCAACATATTAAACAAATTATAGAATTCAATATGAAGGATGTTCAATATTCTTGAATCATTCACATGGTGTTTAAACTTGTTAAGAATGTTACAAGATCAATGGAAGGTTAAAAAAAACATAATTGATTCTCAAGTTTGATAACAAATTTTAACATTTTAGTTTTTATAAAAGGGGTGCAATGTTCATCATTATTGGATTTGCAAATGTTAGAACTATGGATCCAATACAAGAGTAGGCCTTTCTAGATATATTTTACCATGGATGTAAGTTTGGAGTGACATTTGAAGGTTGTATTGGTACAAACACCATGTAAACCTATGATGGAAAAGGGAGAAAAAGGCTTCATTGATGATGAAGTAATAATCCAAATAAGTTCATGCAAAATTTTATTCAATGTGTGAATTTATTTATTTAATATCTAGGTGTAAATCCATCAAGTGTTAGACTAAGAAAATTAGTAAATCTATAATTCATTACGCCACAAAATAGATGACATTAAATGCTTACAAACCCATTAACAAATTGAAGTGTGAAAAATATGGAATGATTTATAAGTTGAAAAAATGTTGGTCAGTATGCACATATTATTATCAAATGAGAAATAAAATAATGAAAATACAATACACAAAATTTGTGAAAGTAATGTATTATGATGAATAAGTTACATTAACAAAATTTAAAATGTTTTATGAGTTTGAACATTTAAATAATTTGAGTTTGAATATACTTTAAATGTGTGTATAATGAATGTTCATACACAAAGTTATAGACTATGGTTTTGCAAGCAATTAATTGGATTGATTCAATGTAATAATTTTTTTCCCATTATTTTGATGAATTTAGATTGCAAAAAATCATTTAGTGCCAACAATATGATTATTGTTTAGTCAATTACAATTTTAAAATGAGTTCATGATAAATATATGTACATAAATAAGTAATATAAAAAATGTGGAATCAAACCTACCAATCACCTTTTTATGAAGATGATATAGATTATGTCTTTGATACATTAATTTGAATTTATTAGTTATTAATTGAAACTTAGTTTGTCAAAATCTTGAAATTTACACACATCAATTTTATTTGAATTGCATTAAAGAAATCAAGTTTAAATCATGAGAATGGACCTTGTAGGTGGGGAGAAGAGTCTATGTTTGAATTTGACACTAGTTGAATAAAAAATAATGTTTTATGGGTGGTATTATGTGAAGGAAATTTTATTTTTTTCACCCTTTCTTGCCAAAGGCTACTTAAGATGCACACATATTATACAAAACACAAAAGCTTTTGATTTATACACAACTTACACACTCTTTGTTATTGACCAAAAAGAAAAATCAATTTTGTGAATTTAAAAGCAAATATGTTTTCATATCATATATATATATATATATATATTTGGATTTTCCCCCTAGTACTTGAGATTAATGCATACCCTATATTAATTATATCCTAGTTTTGAGAATAAACATAACTTAATTATAAAATCAATTGAATTAAACTTTTACCCAATAACGAATATATGGGATCTTATATTTTTATTGACATAATTTTCAATTGAAAAAAAGTTCCAAAAAATGAACCTTCAAAACATTCATTTGCAAGGTTCATTTCAAGGTATGACAAATTATTTAAAATTTGATCAAATTTAACCCTTTTAAAACATTCTTCATAACAAACTAAAAAAATATAATGCTTCAAGAGGGTTAAACCTTTTCAACCATACTTTTTCTGTTTCAATTATTTGAGATGTGTTGGCAAAGAGAAAGTGGTTTGATTGGTCTTGGATAAACAAAAGTCAATCTTAAAAAAAAAAATTCAAAATAACACAATCTTCATCATATTATAAAATCAAGAAAGATCCCACCATATAGAATAACTTTTATGGATCTTTATGTATGCCATTTTGGACCTTCAATTATAAAAATGATATTATATTCGGGAAGGAAAAGTTTTGATATGAATCAGTGAGTGTAAGGTACTATGCAAAGAATTCTTAAAGGAATGTAATAAATGTTTTCATTATATAATGACCTCTTAAAAGAACTTGAAATGATTTGAAATGACATATTCAAAATATATATTAAACATTATTATTCGTCATAAATTTTTATTTAGAATTTTAAATCATGATTTAAAGATTTTTTTGGAATAACGAATCAAATTTTGTCACATCATTTTGACTAGTCTTCATGGGGACACCCATTTTCATAGACACAAATTTTCACATTCTTTAGTGAAGGATATTATTGTTAGTAGTTCCATGACACATATCACATTTTGCACCGCCATATTTACATAAAAAATTGAAAAATAATGGACGGTTAATGTTAATAATATACAACAAATATGGAAACATTAAAGGTTCAAACAATTAATTTTAGTCCCAAAAGGACATATTCAACCACAGAAGGACCTAATGAAAAATTAGAATGAAAAAGATCAAAAGAAAAACTTGAAAAAGTCATTTGACAAGTAATGTGAAGATCTCATGTATATCAATCTATTTAATTAATGTTCTTAATCACGTTATTGATACAAAGAAAACAAAATTAAACATGATCACAACCCACCATTCCAAATTCCAAATTCGAATTTAAATTTCTATGATGAAATCAAATATGAAATTTGAAGTTGGAAATATGTCATGAAGATTAGAAAATGTGGACCTTGAATTAGTTCACATATTATTGCCATAAAATTTGCAACAATATTTCAAGCATCAAAATTAATAATATTCATATGAAAATAAAAAGGAAAGGAATATAATAAAAGAAAAGCAATCTCATTTGATAATTACAAAAGCCAGATTCACGAGAAATGTGCATAGGTTTGGAACCATTTAATATTTATAGATAGTGTTACATTTAAAATAAAAATTTCTCATGAAACTTTAACATATTATTTTTCTTATATGGATTATGGGTGAAATAGATCATATGAAAATCACAAAACACATATTTATAGACATGAGTTGTATATTCCAACATTGGAATTACCACAAAATAAAATGTCACTTAATATGAACTTGAAACATGTGATGAAAACAAATATGAACTTAGTCTTTCTTGAAAATCAAAGCTTTCATATATCATACAATGTGTTAAGTGATAAGAAAAAAATGATTAAAAAATAAATACTACAACAAACCAAAACAAATTTTAGACCCTTGGGGGGGGGGTGCAAACTATGTGATTAGGGTTTTAAAAAAAAGATTTTCTCTATCACACATGAAGATTGAGGTATTGGGTCTTGTTCAATGTTCATTTGAATATTTGGACTTAGGTGTGTGGATCTGTTTCAATGTCATTTGAACGTTTGGACTTAGATATTGGGTCTTCTTCAATGTTCATTTTAATGTTTTGGATTTTTTTTCATTGCAGTCCTTTATGTTTGGACTTTAAGTATGGGATTTGGTGGCTTTGACATTTAAATCTTGTGTGGGTTTCTATATTTCTCTTGGACCAAACTTCAAAGTAGAAGTGGGATCATGATGATTGCATTTTTCAATATTTGGACATCTAGGATATTATTAGATCTCATTAGATTTCCTTTGAAAATTGTGGACTTAATTAAAAGTATAAAATCTTGTTTTGGGCCCGGGGAGGTGCGGGGTGGGGGAGGAAAAACTCCCAGACTTTCTTTTAGTCTAAGGAGAATAATAAGTTTAATTGGGGATTGCGAAATTTTAGAGTTATCCTTGAAGCCACTCCTAACCCACCTCCTAAATTATGGATAACTCTATTGGGTAAAAAATATTGAAACCAGATTGATTAAAAACATTGAGGGGTGTGTCGCACTGTGGCCTTGCCATTTACATCAAAAAGTACCTTAAGGCAAAAGAAGAATATGGAAACTCAAATACTTCACCTTGAAAAAATATAATCCTCAAAAAGTCCTCTTAAAGGATAGTCCTCTAAAAAGAAACCAAAATCCTTCAAGGTATTATAACTGTATAACTAATCTCAAGTTTCAACCCAAGCCAAAATGTCATGTTTCAAAAATCCTCATATAAAAATAGACTTATTACCCAGGGGTCAAAATCCATTAAGCTACTATACTCTATAATTAATCTAAACACAATATCCTTCTTGCCTTGGTGGGCAACGCCACAATAAACAAACCTCTTGGATTCCTAATTGGTCATAGTTTGAACAGCCAGATCTTGTCCGATCTTTGAGAAGAGATCTGCGTAAAATGGATAGGTCAGAGAGATCTTGTCAGAAATTGGCAATTTTTTTTTGCCATTCATGATAATTTGGGAGCATTGGAAGCAGCAACAAAAACAAGACAAGAAGATCTAGACGGAAGATCGTTCGTTCGTTCGTTGGTTTATTGTACTGGATTTTGCATACGAACAATCCCCGCGCACGCTCGCGATTCACGAGAAAAGATTCATTGCGTTGTTCGTCGCATTCCTTCTTCTTCTTTTTCTTCTTCTTCGTACACATTTGAATCCCAGTTGTGACATTTTCTTCTTGCAGCGTACAGCAGTGCACTTTGCATAGCATGCAGTGTGAATCTATCAAAGAGGTACAACAAAATCCAACAGTTAGTTTTGAGCTAGACTTCTAGCTGCTGCTTTGTGTGTGTGTGTCTGTTGGAGATTCATCGAAGAGGTTCATTGGGTTTGCTGCTCCAGCTGCTGCACTAGGTAGTTGTGATTGTTGGAGAGATTTGGTTACCAGTGATCCACGGTTTTGGCTCATGTCAAAGTAGTTGTTGTAGGCGCAGAATCATCTGCCACTCAAAAATCATCTGCTGACAAAAGTTTCAGGAAGAAGAAGTCGAGAGTAGGAAACTAATTTCATGGAGTTTGTCGTACAGGCGTGATCAGATCATATTCCATATATATATATTTTTATAATTTCGTTAGATTTGCATGACCAGGCGTGCCGTGCAAATATGATGCTTTATGGGTTTCTGTGTTGTGGGAGAAACTAGCAAGTTGGATCTAATTCCAACTGAGTTCATGTGCGGTCCAGTTATCCGCAGCAGCTGCATGCGGGTGTACATTATTTGCCTTGTACTGCAGCGGTGGAACGAATGTAGACGTATCAAAAGCAGCTAGTGTGGTATCCATTGCATTGTATGCAGCACGGAACCGTATAAAGCAATGTCTGTAGGCATGTCTTATTGAAACCCGGTTGCTACGTAGTACTCTTCCATCTAGCTACCTGCGTGTATTACAGCAGCAGTTGCTTCTTCCAGTAGCTAGGGGTTTTGTCACTAAAGTAGTCTAATAATGTCCAGCGAGCACTTGGATGTTCTCAAGCTTTCCTCACCGTATTCTGTTCTGGTGCCTCATTTGTTGCAGTAGAAGAACTCAGCTTTGGTTTGATCTGAGAATGCAAGCTAAGTCTCTCTCGCTGCATGCTTCAGCTCACAAAGAGTAGTCTATTGATCTGTTGGCAAAGAGCTGACAAAGAGTAGTCAAAGATATGTAGGCCATTGGAGCTGGCATGTATGCATCATCTTGTGCGGTGGCCAAATAGTAGTAATACCTAGCTAGGGAAAGAGCATTGCAAAGTCGAAGATCGATGACGGGAGGCGAAGGTTGCGTTACAAGTAATCAAAGCTTGGTCTACTGCGCCTAAAGAATGGAGTGCTGAAGCAGCGAAGGAGGAGGGGCTCTGAAGGCAGTTTCTGCAATGTGGTTCATCTTTGGGTTTCTGCCTAAAGGATACTAGTCCATGGCTGGATGCAGCAGCTGCAGGTTGATGCCCCGCTTCAGTTGAACTGCTTCCAGCTTTGGATGGGTATTGTGCCTCAAGGGCGAGTAGATCTTTCCTTACGGCGGTATGCAGGTAACTCATATGTGCTTGTCGTCGATCCAATCTCTCTTTCCAATTGACAGTAATGCAGTAATCTGTAGCTGTTGTTGTGGAGCTTCATGGCAAGATCACATGTAGTCATGAGCTGCAACCCGGTCGGTCGACTTCAGAGTATCCAGCTCGCCTCTGGATTACTTGTCTTTTGCTTTGCGCGGTGCTGATCAGTGTAGGTGAGCCCTCAGGTTTCGTCTTCCATCGCAGTTCCATAGTTCCGGAGCCTCGCCCGTGTTGTATCTCATATATTTCTTTTTGTTGTTAAATCTTCCTCTTGACATTCTCACAGTTTTGATTTTGTGTCGATCTTCGCATAGTTTGATGCTTAAGAAGGGTGAAAGAACATGATCAGATGTGTTGCTAGTAACAAGCTGATCTATACCAGCTTGAATCATGAGCTTGGTCAAGGAATATGATCGACCAGCTTGAGTCTGGAAGGAATCCACATAAGGTTAGCTTCATGTTATATGGAGCTGCACATGAAAACTTTCTTGTTGCAAAGCATATGCAAATCTAAGCTCATCAAGCAATTGATTATGATCAGGATGGACCCAGCTGCAGACTGTGTTCATAACTTAGTTGTAGAATGATGTCCCACTTTCAACAGCAGGTGTGTTCTGTTGAGCTAAAACAAGTGTCACTCTGCAAGATCCCGTAATTGTGGTTTGCAGCCACTAGCTATATATGAGTTCAGCTCAGTCTGATCCAGCTTCTCAGCGCACTGAAACTGTTGAAGATCATACTTGTCTGCAAGCAGGTGGTCATAATTGCATTACAGAAGATGATTCCATCTCAAGTCCTTGCAACAGAAAATCATGTGGTACACCAGAAACTGTAACCAAAGAGATGGCACCCCAGTGAAGCTCAAGTACTATAAGCATGCATGCTGCAGGATTCTGGTCGGATTCTAGTCTGAATCGTATTTTACTGAGCTTGGCTGCCAGTATCTGTCACCAGCTTTTGCATAAATGATCTAGGCTAGTCATATGAAGTACAACAGTTGTGGCTCCTTTGTTCCTGCTTTAGGTAGGGTTGTCGTTCAATTCTCTCCAACTTTAGGGTTCTGCAAGTGAAGACAAGCTTGGAGCTCAATATGAAAATAACTTTGGAGATCATCAGCCTCCAGGGGAGAATGACCTGCTTGATGAGATGTGAGGCAAGTTTGTTCAACTTATATCAATCTGCAGTCAGTCGTTTTTTAATACAATTTCTGCAGTATCGTTCCATTGAAGCTGCTGCTTTTTGTATTCCTTTTTGTTATGTGCCATTGGGTCTCTTGGATTTTGTCTTGAGTTTAGCTGTTGCACACAAGTAGTTCTCACTCTCCACCAGTAATATTCTTCTGAAACATGCAGTAAAGCTTTTGTCACTAGGCAACTTGTTTCTGGGGTGTAAACAGCATGTTTTGTTCAGAAATACGGTCTGTGGCTTTTTACATATAATCTGTTCTCATGCAGCAATACCCATTGAGCCCAGCATGGCTTGCAGAAGAAATTTGAGCTACAATGATGAAACATTTTGTATGAGTGAAATATCCAGCAAGCAAATTCTGTGATAAGATATGTTTAAACCTGAAAACATTACAGTCTGTCTCCAAGTCATCACTTTGCCTGTCCACTTGTATCACTATCTTGGCTAGGGCCTGAAATGTTGCTATTGCTGAATCTGATGATCTATCAAAGCTCCATCATGTGCAGCCAACTCCCACAACTACAAAAGACATCTGGCCTGCAATATCGTCTATGTATCCACAACTGTGATCTTGGCTACTTTGGCAAATTTGCACTGCCTCTGTTGCAATTATAAGGTCTCAAGTTAGGCTTCAGAAGCAGATGGTGCAACAAGTTATATAGATAGATGTAATTTAGTAAGTTGAAGATTTTTATTGGGTAGAGCACATAAAATCATGATTGATTCCTTCTGAAACCCAGTTTCTTCAAACCCAGTGATCAAATTTTTCTGTTCAGAACTGCCCATTATGTCTGAACATATCCCAGTTGTTCAAAATCTTTGTCTTAAACATAATGACAATGGCAGCAAATTCATAACTTTCACACCACAGTCATTTCAACATTGTGCCTTCCCATCAAGTAAGCAGAGCCTGTAAGTCCACTGATGATGAGGGAAATTTCCAACAGAGAATAGTAATGGAAATTGGTGGAATCAAAAGAGAAAATGATTATAAACGAAGGTAAGAAAACTGGACATGGAAATCTATTGCAGATCAAAAGTTAATCTGCATTAGCACATGAGACCCAAAAAGAGCATGCACACTGATGATGATAAACCTAGAACTATTGCCTTTGCTGCAGACAGAACATGAAAGATGTTACAGAAAAAGCTATATAATGAACCAGATGTGCAGTAGGAAAATAAAATAAAAATTTTACAGAAAATTGGCAGTTGATGATCATCACTCAACCATGATATAGTTTTTGAAAGAAGATATTGTTGAATCTTCCTTGCAAGTTGATGCAAAGATCTGTGCTATTGACAAAATATTTTTTCATAATTCGCATTTGTCATGCCTCAGTAATTGACAACAAGAGTACTAACAACCACATGGAAAAATTCTTCAGCCTGCAGCCTTGAAGCTTCACTAGATTCACATCCTATGTAACAAACTCATCATGTAGTTCAGCAGACTCAAAGCTCATGGGCTTCAACATGGTTAATTCAGCAGGGAATTCAAGATGCACTACTCTGAAAAGATCTCATGTGTGTACTAAAACTACTATGAATTCATGCTCTCCTCCTCCCATGATTTCAACAATGTAGAAAAAGTCATGCAAAGATCCTCATGGGTTCGATCATCTCGAAAGGAAACAGCTGGTGACAGCATGCAGAATCTTCGACCAGAGGGTGGTCTGGAAATGGGATTGACTCCATGTAAAGATTAATGTCATTTGTTGGAAATGGATCTGAAGGCCCAACTACATCTCCCAACAAGCCCGAAAACTGCTGATCAGCTACTGTCTCCACATAATCTCGCCATGAGGAGTCATCATCCTTTTGATTTACACAACATAATTCACTGCTGCTGCTTTCTCGTGGAGTAGTCTGGTGCCAGGCATGAGCAGCAGCTGGATTAAGCTGCTGAGCACACAGATTCTGCAGTGCCCAATTACTGGAAGAAGAAGCACCAGGCTCACACTTGATTGCCTCTTCTGTGGGCATAGCAGCTGCAGCAGGTGTGATGCTGCTGCAACATTGCTGCAGCTGAGCGACTTGAAGCTGTGGGACAGGCTGAAGTTGTGGTACCTGCTGAATTGCAGCAGCAGCTGGCTCTTCAGTACTACTGATCCAAGACCAGTCTCCTCGTGATTGTGTGTGGTTCAACAGGAGCCCAATGGGACTACTGAGACTTGCTGGAAGGATGCTGTGCAAATTGTCAGGGTTGCGGCTTGGGCTTGTGACGACTCCCATGCAACAGCCTCCACCTCTTCTGTTGCTGCTGCTGCTGCTGCTACCACGACTAAACAGATGATCACCACGACTAGAGACCTCGGCTGCATGAGCTGCTGCTGCTGCTGCTGCAGTGGGACTTCTTGCATACGACTCACCTTCCGAAGAGAGAGAGAACAGGCCGGGACTGCCTGGCGGCGTAGTAGAGGCGGAGTCAGCAGGCAGTGACACAGTTGAGTCTTCAGAGTAGGAGACTTGGGTGGAGAACATACAGGTCCTAGTGGGAGGTGTAGGCGGTGTCGTACTCTGCCGTTGTTGTTGTTGTTGCTGCAGCCGCAGCTCATGTGGAGCCCGCTTCTTCCCGGTGCTGGCGGTGGTAGTGGCGGCGGCGGCGTTCTTCTTCATGGGATCATCACGGTTGAAGTCCTGCACATGAGATTGAGCAACCACCTGTGCAAGAGTGTCCGCTTCTTCCGAGTACTTGCAGGCAACAGAAGCAGCTTGAGGGGGGATCTGCAACTTGCGAGGAAGTGATGACATGCTGCAGGAGAATACACTCTGCTGGCTGCTCACTGCAGCTCCATTGCTGAGAGTCATGGTCGACTCGCACGTCGAGGGACTGATCAACGTCCCACAAGTCGCCGGCTGCACTGGCTCTTCTCCTTCGCCAAAATCCGGGATCATCTGGAGGACAGACCTCTCAATTGTCAGATCACTGCTGGATTCAAGACCTTCTGAGCTCTTCTCAGATTCTGAATACAAAAAGGGACGTACCTGAAGAGGTGGCGGAATGTGCAGGTTGAATCTCTTGGGCGCCGTTGAACGCGTTGCTGAAGATTCATACATTGAACAGCCGTGAAGATGATTTTGCTCGAATGATACGTACTCCGCCACCGCTGGGAGCCATTGAGCCTTTCTCCCCTGCAGCTGCTGCTGCTGCTGAGGCTGCACAACACTTTCTCTCCCCTCTGCAGCTTCCGTCATCGACATCAAATGAGCTTGAAACCTCCGATCCATGTGCTGCTGCTGCTGCTGCGATGGATGTTGTCGATGCTGCTGCGACGAGGGCGGCATCGTGGTTGTGGTCGTTCGGGTATCACCGTTGATCATGGCTCCTCTGGCCAGTACGTGTTTCTCCACACCAGACTGATACAAAAGGCTGATCTCGTCGTAGCCGCTGGCTTGATGGACGCGAGGAGAAGAAGAAGAAGACTTGTGCGAGTGATTGAACCCACGATGAGTAGTAGTACTCGTCGTCCAATCTGCTTTGTTCCGGATCTGGTGCTGGAAGTGCACATTGGCAGGAGCAGGAGAAAAACGATGATCCGTGGGCTCAAAACCCATTGCCACTTGCGGCAACTGCTGCTGATGATAATGTTGATCATCGCCGGCTGCTGCTGCTGAGCCTCTTGCTGCTCCTCCTCCAGGTCCTGTGGAAGAATTATTGTGAGCTGTTGCAAGGGCTGTGGACATGATGCAAGTGTGGTGCGTGGGGTAGACGAAGTTGGTGCGAGCTTTAGCACCCCGCATGGAACGCGCAGCCCAATCGTAAGCCATGGCGGCATCTTCAGCCGTGTCGAAAGTCCCCAACCACTTGCGCTCCTTGGTATTGGGATCCCTGATCTCCGCAGCGTATCTTCCCCAAGGACGTCTCCTCACTCCTCTGTACCTCCCGGGCTCACGGCTTCTCCTCATCATCATCCCCCCGGGCCCCTTCTTCGCCGCCTCCACTCCCGTCCTTCCCTTTCGTATGCAGCTCGACACCGTTCCCACTCCCGCCCGGTTGTTATTATTACTTTCATTGTTGCCCAACAACATTAGCTGCTGCTGCTGCTGCTGTTGCGCAAAGGCATCAATTCTTCCCACCATCGCCAGCAGCGCTGAATTTGCTTACAACTCCAATTTCCCTCGTCAAAAGCTCCAAAACCAAGTCTCTCGTCCCCAAAAAACTTAAGAATCCTATCTTATCATCATCCCCAAACCCCTCTCTCCTCCCAAAACAAAATTATTCGCCCTCTTCACCAACAAAAATACTCAAAACCTATTTAGCATTCCCCAATCCCCCTCCTCCCAAAACAAACTCAAAACTCTTTTATCTTTACCTTCTTTTCTCTCTAACTCTTCTTCCCCTCACGTCACAACCCAATCCATCAAACTTCTCATTTCCAAATCTATCCAACTTCTCATCGCCAAGTCCCCAATCTCGCGAAGCAAACAAAAACCTTGGCTAGCTCACTAACTCCCTCACCCACCCGCTCTCTCTCTCTCTCTCTCTCAGAACCCCAAAAAAAAAAGCACACTCACACACGCGTACATACACACATACATAAACTAAGGAAAACAAGACTCCAAAAGACACTCCTTCAATCACACACCAAAACAACAAACAACAGCAGCAACATTAAAATTCAAGCACCAAAAGTATACATACTCCCCAAAGAAAAATCAACTAGGTAGGTACCTACTTAGGCCCCCCCCCCCAAGAAATTTATTATTAAAAAAAAACCCCAAACCCAAGTTCAAAGAACAAAGACACTAAAAAAAAATGGCAGGATATCTTCTTCAATAGGTAGCTTGTGTGGAGAGACGAATGGGGGTGTGAGCGAGTGAGAGTGGGCCGCACAAAAAGAGCCAGAAACTGGTCTGTTTCAAAAGAGAGCAGCGTGGTTTGTGACGCCAAAGGGACAAAATCTTTGCTTTAAAATACAAAAAAGCTCCCCAAGTAAAACTTGGCTAAGTGAGGTGGTGGTGCTTGGCTGCAGCTAAGGTACCACTCTACTTCAGCTACCCAATGACCACCCCCCTTACTACTTCTTATTAGTGGTTTTGCCTTGAAAGATGGTGGTGTATTTGTAGATTGGAATAAAGTGGTACCTAGTAGGGGGCGAGGGGTAGGAATGGTGTGCTTGTCAGCTTCTTTCCTATCCAGAAGATTGCTTCCTTTCAGTAGCTTTTTGGCCCTAGATGGCGCTCCCTATAATTAGCCAAAAGTGACCTCACCCCTTTCCCTCCTTCCCTTATGTCTCTCTCTCTATCTCTTTTCAATGCTTTTACTTACTTTTTCTTCTTACATTTGAAAGAAAATCCAAATTCCCATTTTTGAAATCCATGATCCTCAATCTTTTTTGAAAGAAAATTCAAAATCCCTTTATGAAATCCATAATGTTCAATGTTTTTTTGGAAATCAAACTATAAAGCCAAATAACACTTACCTATTCATGCATGATGTTCAAGGGTTTACTTCCTTTGTGTTCTTACATTGAAAGACATATTGTTGAATCCATGATGATCTTCAATCTTTAACTAACTTATTTGGTGTGACATTGAAGGAATTTGGAGTCCATAGACATTCACACAAGGGAGTCGGTGCTCTAATCCTTCTGAGATGGATATATCTTTTTCCCTACTATGATGATAACATGTGTGTTGGGCGGGCACCCAAAGAACTGGGCTTAGGAGGGCATGCGGAACTAGATCTTGGACTGGCTGGGATGACACTCAAATTCTGGTTTTATTCACAGTTTTGGCTTGCATGGGACTGAGATGTGGAAGCATATAGGTACCTTTGGGGGGGGGGGGGGGGGGGGGGGGGGAGAGGGGGGGGGGAAAAGGCTTTTTGTGAGTCGATAGAGAGACGAGAGAATTTTTTTGAGTCATCTATTGGCA
>Ga0116228_10003048_pt1 | contig 14673 bp, 12 predicted proteins | sample S1TSphfallax_2_FD_89694 | JGI IMG/M metagenome (GOLD analysis project Ga0116228, IMG submission 89694) | Host-associated microbial communities from peat moss isolated from Minnesota, USA - S1T2_Fc - Sphagnum fallax MG | ecosystem: Host-associated > Plants > Peat moss > Unclassified | place...
ATTTCGCATGTTGATTGAACATCGAATCGACGATGTGAATGAAGGCCTCGTAGCAGTTGAACAGCCCGTGCCGGCCGGTCAGCAGATAACCCTCCAACCAGCCCTGGCATTGATGTTCGCTCAGCATCTCCATGACCTGGCCGCTGCGCGCCAGAAACTCGTCGTTCACCGCGGTGTCGGCCTCCCACTGCCGATTCGTCACCTGGAACACCGCCTCCAGACCATTCGAGACGGTCTCGTCGGGTCCGAAAATGCGAAAGTTCCGTTGCGACGCATTGAGCTTTGCCACATCGCGGAGGAATGGCCCGAGCACGCGCGTATCACCGATTCCCCGGCAGCCGTGCTGCGCCACGGGGACGGCGTACTCGGTGAACGCCGGCATCTTGAGGTCACGCAGCAATTTGCCGCCGTTGGCGTGCGGGTTGGCGCCCATTCGCCGATCGCCGCTAGGCGCCAGGGCCGCCAGGGCGGGCGCGAGTCGGCCCTCGGCATCGAACAACTCCTGAGGTCGATAACTCGAGAGCCAGGATTCGAGCAAGGCGAGATGCGCAGGATTGGTCCGCGGGTCGGTGATCGGGACCTGGTGCGAATGAAATGTGCCCTCGTTCGCCACGCCGTCGATCGACTTCGGTCCCGTCCAACCCTTGGGCGACTTGAACACGATCATCGGCCAGCGCGGCCGGTCGACCACATCATGCTCCCGTGCCGCCGACTGAATACGCTTGATCTCGCCGATCACGGCGTCGAGGGTCGCGGCCATCGCTTGATGCATCAGCGCGGGTTCGTGACCCACCACATAGTAAGGTGTCCAACCATAGCCCCGCAGGAGCTGGTCCAGTTCTTCTTCCGAGATTCGCGCGAGCACCGTGGGATTGGCAATCTTGTAACCATTGAGGTGGAGAATCGGTAGCACCGCGCCATCCGACCGCGCATTCAAGAATTTATTCGAGTGCCAGGCGGTGGCGAGCGGACCGGTCTCCGCCTCGCCGTCACCGATGACGCACGCGACGATGAGGCTGGGGTTGTCGAACACCGCCCCAAAGGCGTGGCTCAGCGAATAGCCGAGTTCGCCGCCTTCGTGGATGGAACCCGGACATTCGGCCGAGGCATGACTCGGGATCCCGCCGGGAAAGGAGAACTGGGTGAACAGTCGCTTCAGGCCCGCCTCGTCCTGACCGACACTGGTATAGATCTCGCTGTACGTGCCCTCCAGGTAGGTGCCGCTCACCACCGCCGGTCCGCCGTGTCCGGGACCCGACATGTAGATCATGTCGAGGTCGTGTTGTTTGATGACCCGGTTCAAATGGGTATACAGAAAATTCTGGCCGGGTGTGGTGCCCCAGTGACCGAGCAGCATCCGCTTGATGTGCGCCGGCGCCAACGGCTCCTTGAGCAGCGGGTTGTCGCACAAATAGATCTGCCCGACCGACAGGTAATTCGCCGCACGCCAATAGGCATCGATGGCCGCCAACGCCTCGACATCGAGGGGGGTTGCGCTGCCGGACGATCCCTTCGCGCGGATTGTTGCTTCGCTCATGTGGGAGTCGCTCCATTCGTGTTCAAGCCGAGTACCCGTACGGTCGCGGCGGCGATCACCGCTTCCTCGTCAGTCCGGATCACCCGTACGGCGACCCGGCCGGTGTCGGTCGAGATCAACGCCTCGTCGCGCTCCGCAGCCAAGCCTCGCGCATTGCGCGCCGCATCCAGAGCGATGCCCAGAAAACCCAACGGCGCGCAGATTCGTGCCCGAATCTGCGCCGCGTTCTCGCCGATGCCGCCGGCGAATACCAGCGCATCGACGCCGCCCAATGCCGCGGCGAACGAGCCGATGCACTTGCGCACCTGGTAACAAAAGAGCTCCACCGCCTCGGCCGCGCGCGGATCTTGCGCCTCGCGGGCGAGTAAATCCCGCACATCCGAGCCGGTCTCGGATACACCGAGGAGGCCCGATTCATGGCTCACCATCGACTCGAAGGCGCGCGCGTCCATCGATTCGGTCAACGCCAGAAAGCCGGTGATACCCGGGTCGAGGTCACCGCTGCGCGTACTCATCATGATCCCCGAAGCCGGGGTGAATCCCATGCTGGTGTCGATGCTGCGACCGCCCTGCACCGCGGCGAGACTCGCGCCGTTGCCGAGATGCGCAAGGATCACCCGGCCTCGCGCCGCCACGCCCTCATCGAGGCTCGCCAACTTCTTCATGAGGAACGTGTACGACAAGCCATGAAAGCCGTAGCGTTGCACGCCCTTCGCGAAATAACGCCGCGGAATGGGGAGTAACGTCGCCACCGGCGGCATGCTGCGGTGAAACGCCGTGTCGAAGCACGCCACCTGCGGCCACTCGGGCTTAAGCCCTGCGATCTTTTCGATAAGCTCGATTTCTCGCGGCAAATGTTCCGGATCATAGGGCGTGATCGCCTTGAGCTCGTCGAGCAGCGCCGGCGTGATGCGTTCCGGCTGCGAGTGCTGCATGCCGTGCACCACCCGATGACCGACGCCGATGACGGTCGCGAATAGGGGTTCTGCGCTCAAACGGTCCAGCAGCCACACCGCGGCACTGCCATGATCGGTGCCGCTCGCGGTCACGCTCTGCGCGGCCGGCGCGGCGGCCTTGCGCGGATCGTCGATGGCGAGCGTCGTGCCGGCGAGGCCGATGCGATCGAGCTTGCCCGCGAGCAGCCGCGTCGACTCACGCGCCGCATCGTAAAGCGCGAATCGAATGCTCGACGAACCGCCATTCAACGTGAGCACACTGCGCATGGCGATGAGTCTGCCATAGCGACGGCGGCGCAGACCCAGCCTTCAGGGTAGGACAAACACTGACGCGCTCGCGCGGTTCGCGTCCGGCGCGATTACAATCAGACAACCTATCAGGAGATCGCCATGTTCAGAAAAAATGCAATCGTCATATCCCTCATCGCCCTATCGGCATCGGCCGCCTGTATGGCCGCCGAGGAGGGACGCGAGTATGTGCCGGCGCCGGCCCCAACCGGCGGCGCGCCGGCGGCACCGTTCAGCGAAGGGGTGATGGTGGGCCACACCTTTTACGTCGCCGGCCACATCGGCATGGATCCGGCCACCCAGAAGGCCGCCGCCAACGTCGATACCGAAGCGCACCTCGTCTTGGACGCCGTCAAGAAAACGCTGGGCGACGCAGGGCTCACCATGAACGATCTGGTGTCGGTCACGGTCTATTGCACGGACTTGAGTTTGTACGACGGCTTCAACGCCATCTATCGGGAGTATTTCCACGCGCCCTATCCGGCGCGCGCCTTCATCGGCGTGAATCAACTGGTCCGCGGCGCGCACTTCGAAGTCGCCGGAGTCGCCGTCAAGTCCTCCGCGCACGGTCACTGAGCATTTGATAGATCTTGAGCACCTTGGGAACATAGGCCATGGTCTCGCTGAACGGCGGGATTCGTCCGCCGTTGCGATCCACCGCCTCTTCGCCGGCGTTGTAGGCGGCGAGCGCGAGGCGCACATTCTGCCCGAAACGGTCCATGAGAAATTTCAAATAATGCGCACCGGCATGGATGTTCTCTTTCGAATCGTACAGATCCGAGACGCCGAAGCGCGAGGCGGTGGCCGGCATCAGCTGCATCAAGCCGACGGCACCGCGTTTCGAGACGGCGCGCGAGTTGAAGCCGGACTCGACGACGATCACCGCGCGCAGGAGATTCGCTTCCACCCCGGAGGACACCGCGGCTCGCTCGATGATGGAATCATATTGCGCCGCGCGCGCCAGCATGGACGCGCTGTAATGATCGCCGCTCTGGGTGAGTTCATTGGGTGACAGCACCAACAGCCGGTAAGGATTACCGTCCGGCATGTCGGTGTAATGCCGGACCCCGTCCGCATCGACATACATGTAGATGCGGGTGTGCGCTTCCGCCGCCGACGCAGTGAGCACTGAGGCGGCCAGAACGGCTGCGAGCAACACGGCGGGTGGGGGTCTAATCGGCAAGCAGCCTCCTGATCCTTACAGCCTAACGCGCGCCATTCCAGCACGATGGGAACTGCATCACTCAATGCAGCATCGGTCTGCGGCAGTCTCTCTGCAAAGCGCCCGCCGCATTTCCCGGAGCGCATTCAGAGTGACTTAAAAGTGCCTAGTTTGGCGGTAGATACGACTGATTGGAAACAAAAATATCGCGACTCGCTGCTCGAAATGGAGAGCGAGGAGAAGCAGTGGAAGCAGGTCGAACAGGCGCTCAGGCGGCTGATCGGCCGGCTGTGCGCGGCGGCCATGGGGGTCGATCCGCAGCTCGACGACGAATTGGTGGCGCTGGCGGCCGCCAATCGCAAAAATGCCGACGCCGCGGAACTCGAACGCTTGGCCGAATCCTTGACCATGGCGGTGGTGGCGGTCGATGCCGTCTCGCCGGTGCCGACCATCGTCCTGCCGCCGGTGACGCCGCCGGCGCCCCGCCGTTGGGAGAGCACCTGCACCGCGGCCGCCACGGTCTTGCGCCGCCTGCAGACCCTGGGTCACGAGGACACTGCCGTGCAGGAGCTCACCGCGCGCCTCACCAAGGCAGCCACCGACGGCGAATTGGCGGCCATCCTCGTGAAGACCGCCGAGCTGGTCGAGCGCCATGGCGAGCGGCTGGCGAGCGAACGTCTGCAAGCGGCCGCAGTGCTCGCCGAGGTGACCGCGCGGCTCGATGAAGTCGCGGGCTACCTGACCGAGGCGGCCGACGCCGCGCTCTCCCGCTTCGCCGACACCGACGCCGTCAATGACCAGGTCATGAGCCAGGTTCGCGATCTCACCGCCGAGGTCAACGGCGCCACGGAGCTGGGGCTGTTGCAGACCTTGGTGACGAAACGGCTGGCCGGCGTCACCCAGCAAGTCAGGGAGCTGCGCGCGCGGGAAGTCGCGCGCCTCAAGGAACAGACGGGCCGCACCGAACACATGCAGACGCGAATCCAGGAACTGGAGCGCGAGACGCAGGAGCTGCACACCAAACTCGACAATGAGAAATTCGGCGCGCGGCACGATGCCCTGACCCTGGTGGGCAATCGCAAAGCCTTCGATGAACGGCTCGCCCAGATCATGGCGGCGCGAACCCCCGCTGATCCGCCCGCTGTGATGTTGCTCTGGGACCTGGATAATTTCAAGGCGATCAATGACACCTATGGCCATCGGGCCGGCGACCGCGTTCTCAAAAGCGTTGCTACCTGTCTGGTGTCGGCTCTGCGGCCGGAGGATTTCGTCGCCCGCATCGGCGGCGAGGAGTTCATCGTGCTCCTCTGCGGCGTGGCGCTCGAGCGGGCTGCCGCCATTGCCGAGGAATTACGTCGTGCGGTCGAACTGCTGCGCTTTCACTTCCGAGGTGCGCCGGTGCGGGTCACCATGTCCTGCGGACTCACCGAACTCAAAGTCGATGACACCGGCACCGCCGCCTTCGACCGGGCGGACGCCGCCTTGTACCAGGCCAAGCGGGGCGGCAAGAATGCCGCGGTCACGGCCTGAACCACCGGCTCGGCCCACGCCTGCCGCTGGTGACAGATATTTAACCTGCGGAATTGAAATTCTTCGCGGATTTCTGCGGGCCGTCGCTTATAGAATTCATGGAACTCTCATGCTGCCAGCACGCATGAGCAATTATTTTATTGCATCGCAGCATTTTTGCGGTGTCGCCTTGCAGGGAATCGACCAGTCATGAGCGCCTCGAAAACCGCCCTGCGCGAAGCCGTCGCAGATCCCTCCGTCGCCCTGCCGCTGGCGCATCCCGAGACCCGCGCCGAGGCGCGCCGCGCGTACTGGGCGAAGAGCTGGCTGCTCACCGCGATCCTGTGTCTCGTGCCCCTGCTCACGTACTGGCCGGCGACCTTTCACGACTATGGTCTGCGCGACGACTATTCGAATCTGCGCGAGGCGCATGAAGAACCCGGCGTGGTTTTGCGCTTCTGTGCCTCGCATGCCCGGCCGATCTACGGCTGGCTGCTGCAGACATCGTATGGGTCGACCAGCAGTGTGCAAAACCTCGAGTGGATGCGGGCGGGCGCGGCGCTGCTCTTGGGGGCGATCGGCCTGGTGATGTTCCGTGGGCTGCGCGCCTACGGCTGGTCATTCGATGCAAGCTTGGGGTTTGCCGTTCTCGTCGAGCTCGTCCCCTCGGCCCAGGTCATCGCCGGCTGGGCGATCGGCTGGCCCTATGCCGCCGCCGCGCTGCTCGCCATGGCGGGATTCTTCATGACGGAGGGAGCCTACACGGCGGGACGCGCCGCCGGTGTGCCGCGGCTGATGGGCCAATGCACGATGGCGAGCGTGCTCATGGTGGTGAGCGCGCTCATCTACCAACCGAGTGCGATGTTCTATCTCGTGCCCCTGACCGGCGCGCTCATCGCCCAACGCACGGCCGCGCGGCGTAGCGCCACGTGGCTGGCGCTGCACTGCGCCTTCCTGCTCGCCTCCTTGGGCGTAGCCTACGGCGTCATGTCAGCGATGTATGCGGCCGGGGTATTCCCCAAGTCGGGAAGAATAGCCTTCGAGCATCATTGGGGCGACAAGCTGTTCTGGTTCCTGCGCGAAGCACTCCCCAACGGCCTGAGTCTCGGTGTTCTGAACGACAACAATCTGCGCGACCACGGCATGTACCTCGCCTGTTCCGGTACGGTGGGTCTCCTCTTGCTGGCTGGGCTGTATATCGAGTGGCGGCGCTACGGGCGCGAGCGCGGACTCATCTGGGCGGCCGGCTTGTTCGGCTTGCCGACACTCGCTGCCGGCGTGAGTCTGGTCGCGTCGGAACACTACGCCACCTACCGCACCATCTTCGCAATGACCGCCGTTCTGCTGTGTTTTCTGATCGCCTCGGTCGGTGCCTTGACCGATCATTGGCAGCTGTCGAGTCGTCGGCTGCTCGGCGCCGCGACCGTGGCGTTGGCGTTTTTCATCGCCCAGCATCATGTCTATGCCTTGATCGCCGTGCCGCAGGGCAACGAGTGGCAGCTGATCCTGTCGGGCGCCAAGCGCGTGCAACTCGATGCACCTTCGCGACCGAGAATCTTCGCCATCGCCTCCTCGCCGAGCGACATCTCCACCGACACGATTTATCACGATGAATTCGGCTCGCTGTCGTCGAACTCCGAGTGGGTGCCGAAGGAGATGTTCAAGCGCGCCATGCACGACTTGCATCCCACGGTTGCCAATCTCGAGTCCCGCTACGATTTCGCCGAAGGCTACAAGCTGCCGAGCGGCCAGCACTATGACGTCATCATCGACATGCACCAGCTGCGGCGCTTTCACACGGATAACTAGCGCCGACGGCGCCTACAGCCCCAGCCAGTCCATGGCCCGACCGCGCGCGATCGCCGCGCGCACCGCCAGCGGCCACGCCGCATGCAGTCGAATCGGCTTTAAGGCGGTGATCGGCATGTCGAAGTCGCTGTCCGGCTCGAGGATGCGGCGGGCGAGCCTTGCGCCCATGACCGTCGCCATGGCAACTCCGCGGCCGTTGTATCCCAGACAGGCGATGAGGCCGGGCGCCGGTTCGTGAACATGCGGGTAGTGATCGCGGGTCATGCCCAATTGCCCTCCCCAGGCGTGCGACCAGGCAACACCCTTCAACGCCGGCCAGAGCCGTTCGGCATAGGCCGGTAGATAAGGCACCGAGGCGATGGAATTGATTTCGTGCTGCGGACCGCGGCCGCCGAGAAGAAGGCGTCCGGCGCCATCGACGCGATAATAAACCGTGATGGCCCCGATCTCGTACAGCACCGCGCGGCTCGGCATGATGGCCTGCGCCAACCCTTGCGGTAAGGGCGCGGTCGCGGTCATGGCGCCGAACACCGGCACGACGCTCCTGCGCAGACCCGGCCAAAGATCATCCGTGTAGCCGTTGGTGCCGAGCACGACGCGCGCGGCACTGGCTCTGCCACGATCGGTGTGCACCGTCCAGGTCGTGCCGCTTTTATCGAGACGCAGGGCGCGAGTGCCGCCATGCACGAGCGCACCGGCGCGCATTGCCGCCGCCGCCAAACCCCGTGCATAACTCAACGGCTGCAAATCGCCGCCGCGGCGATCCCACATCGCCACCGAATAACGGTCGGTGCCCGTGGCCTCGATGAGCGCGCGGCCGGTCAAAAGTTCCACCGGCGCCTGGCGGCGCCGCCACTGCTCGACGCTGACGCCCAGAGCCGCCGCCTGTCGGCTGCTGCTCGCCGCGCGCAAGGTGCCGTTGCGGCGCGCCTCACAGTCGATCCCCAGGCGCGCGATGAGGTCGAAGACGAACGCCGGCGCGCCGCCCGACAAGGCGTTCATGCGCGCGCCGAGCGCGGCGCCGAAATCTCGTTCCACGACATCCGGATCGAATTTCAATCCCGGATTGACCTGACCGCCGTTGCGGCCGGACGCGCCCCAGCCCGGCTCATGCGCCTCGAGCAGCACAACCTTCTGCCCGGCTTCCGCAAGGTGCAACGTCGCCGACAGTCCGGTGATACCGCCGCCCACGACCACGACGTCGGCGCGCACATCGGCGCCCAAGGCCGGCGTGGCGGGAGCGGCATCGGCGGTGTCTTGGTAGAGGTTCGGCATGGGCTCGTGTAGTTTAGCGGGTTCACGGCACAAGGCCGCGCTAAAGAGGATGAGTCATGGAGTATCAAGGCTTGGGCGGTTTGCTTCTGTTGATCGCCGATGTGTGGGCGATCGTGAATATTTTTCAAAGCGCCGCCGACACGGGTCGCAAGGTGCTGTGGACCGTACTGGTGATCGTGCTGCCGCTGCTGGGTTTACTTCTCTGGTTCTTCTTGGGGCCCCGCACCGGCCGCGCCTAGCCGGACGAGTAGACTAACGGCATGCGTCGTCCCCACAATCGTGAACGCCATCGGCTGACGAACACCGGTTGGCTGCGCGCCAGCGTGCTCGGCGCGAATGACGGCATCGTCTCCACCTCGAGTTTGATCGTCGGCGTTGCCGCGGGCCACGCGAACCACGCCAATGTGCTGTTGAGCGGAGCGGCCGCCCTGGTCGCCGGCGGCATGTCGATGGCTGTCGGTGAGTACATCTCGGTCCACTCGCAAGCCGATACCGAGCATGCGCTGCTGGCGCAGGAGCGTCTCGAACTCGCCGATGACTATGCCGGCGAAGCGAAGGAACTGACGGAAATCTATGTTCATCGCGGCGTCGAGCGGCCACTCGCGGCACGAGTGGCTGAACAACTGATGGCGCACGATGCCTTGGGCGCGCATGCCCGCGACGAACTCGGCCTGTCGGTCCAGTCTGCCGCGCGGCCCCTCCAGGCGGCGCTTGCCTCCGCCGCGAGTTTCGCCACCGGCGCGCTCGTGCCGCTCATCGTTGCCGCCGGCACCGCGCCCCGCTACCTGATCGGCTGCACGGTCTTAGCCTCGCTCGGCTGCCTGCTGGTATTGGGCGCACTGTCCGCCAAGGTGGGCGGCGCCGATGTCCTGCCCGCCGCCCTGCGAGTGACGCTGTGGAGCGCGCTCGCCATGGGTGTCACCGCCGGCGTCGGCGCATTGCTCGGAACCCGCTTATGACCACCCCCGCCTCGCTGACCACCACCGCCTCGTTCAATCGTCGCATCGTGCTCGCCGCCCGTCCGCAAGGTAGGCCGACCCTGGAGTGTTTCCGGCTGGAGAGAGTGCCGATCCCGCAACCGGCGGAGGGCGAGGTGTTGCTGCGTACCGTGTATCTGTCGCTCGACCCCTATATGCGCGGCCGCATGAGCGATGCGCCGTCCTATGCGGCACCCGTGGCGGTGGGCGCGGTGATGGTGGGCGGTACCGTCTCGCGCATCGAAAAATCGCGCAACCCCGCCTTTCACGAGGGCGACCTGGTGCTGGCGTCGGGCGGCTGGCAGGACTTCAGCATTTCCGACGGTACCGGGCTGTCGAAGTTGCCGGCAAGCATGGCCCGCCCCTCCTATGCCATCGGCGTGCTCGGCATGCCGGGATTCACGGCCTATCTCGGTTTGCTCGACATCGGCAAGCCGTTGGCGGGCGAAACGGTGGTGGTTGCCGCCGCCACCGGCGCGGTGGGTTCGGTGGTGGGCCAAATCGCCAAGATCAAGGGTTGTCATGTGGTCGGCATTGCCGGTGGCGCGGAAAAATGCGCCTGGGCCGTCGATGAGCTGGGCTTTGATGCCTGTCTCGATCATCGCTCCGGCGCCCTCGCCGAGGTGCTGGCGGCAGCCTGTCCCCGCGGCATCGACGTCTACTTCGAGAATGTCGGCGGCAAGGTGTTCCGCGCCGTGCTGCCGCTGCTCAACGACAAGGCACGCGTCGTGGTGTGCGGCCTCATCTCGTCATACAACGAGATCGGCAAACCCGATGGCGGCGAAGCCGCACAGACCCTCATGCGCACCATTCTCGTCAAGAGCCTGACCGTGCGCGGCTTCATCGTCTCGGATCTCTATCCGGGCCGCACCGGCGAGATCCTCACGGCGATTAACGGCTGGCTGCGCGAGGGTAAGCTCAAGTATCGCGAGGATGTGGTGAGCGGGCTCGAGAACGCGCCGAAAGCCTTTCTCGGTCTGTTGGAGGGCCGGAACTTCGGCAAGCTGATCGTCGAGGTCAGTGGGGCCGGCGTGTGAGTCTGGGGTCGGCGCTCGAGCGGACGGCCCTGCTCCGCGTGGCGCAAATGAACGCGGCGGACCGATTGACCGCGGCGGCCGGCACGTCCGGCGTTGAACTGATGCGCAGCGCCGGCAGCGCCGTGGCGCGCGAGGTGCGGCGGCGTTGGCCGCGGTGTCGGGTCAGCGTGCTATGCGGCCGCGGCAACAATGGTGGCGATGGCTTCGTCGCGGCGCGCGCGCTGGCTGAGGCCGGCTGGCCGGTGCGACTCGCGCTCGATGGCGCGCTGAGTTCCTTGCGCGGTGATGCGGCTCATCATGCCGCGGGTTGGCATGAGCCCGTCCTCCCATTGAGCCCGGCCGCGGTGGCGGACGCCGAACTCATCGTCGACGCATTGGTTGGTTCCGGCCTCAACCGCCCGCTCGAACCCGCCGCCGCCCTGACGCTTTCTGCCGCCGCCGGTCGCGGAGTGCCCTTGGTTGCCGTGGACGTGCCGAGCGGCCTCGCCGGCGATACCGGCGAATCCTCAGGCGCGGTCGCGGCCGCGTGCACCGTCACCTTCACCCGCAAGAAGCCGGGCCACGTGCTCTTGCCGGGGCGCGAACTCTGCGGCGACTTGGTGGTGGCGGACATCGGCACACCGCCCGAGGTACTCGACGGCATCCCCGTCGACACCTGGGAGAATGACCCCGGTCTCTGGCTGCACGCCTTGCCGACGGCGCGTACGGCCGGCAACAAGTTCAGCCGCGGACATGCGCTGGTATCGGGCGGCTATCCCATGACCGGCGCCGCGCGCCTCGCAGCCCGCGCGGCGGCGCGCGCCGGCGCGGGCTTGACGAGCATCGCCGTGCCGGAGATTGCGTTGCCGATCTACGCCGCCGCACTCACCAGCATCATGGTCCGGCCGGTCACGCGGCCCGAGGATTTCGCCCAGCTGTTGGCAGACTCGCGGTATTCCGCGTTGCTCTTAGGTCCCGGTGCCGGCGTCAGCGAGGCGACCCGCGAGCGGGCGCTCGCCCTGCTCGCCACCGGGCGCGCCGTGCTGCTCGACGCCGACGCGATCAGCGCGTTCGCGGGTCGGCGTGAGCAGTTGACGGCGGCGATCCGCGGACCCTGCGTGCTGACCCCGCATGACGGTGAGTTCGCCCGGCTGTTCGCGACCACGGGCGACAAGCTGACGCGCGCGCGCGCCGCCGCGCAGCTGTCGGGCGCCATCATCGTACTCAAAGGTGCGGACACGGTGATCGCCGCCGCCGATGGACGGGCCGTCATCAACGGCAATGCGCCACCGACCCTCGCCACCGCCGGCGCGGGTGACGTGCTCGGCGGCATCATCCTCGGGCTGATGGCCCAGGGCATGGATGCCTTCCTCGCGGCCTGCGCCGGAGTTTGGTTGCACGGCGCCGCCGCTCGCGATTTTGGGACGGGGCTGATCGCCGACGATCTGCCCGATCTGCTGCCGGCCGTGCTGCGGCGCCTGACTCCTTAAGGCCGCGTGCAAGCCTGGATCCCGCGAGTCACGGTCCATTCGCTGATCATCGTCATCAGCGTGCTCACCTATGTGCTCACCACCCGTGCCGAACGGGAACGCCGGCCGCCGGCCATCGCCATCGCCTGGGTGCTCGGGTTGTTGGCATTGCCCTATGTCGTCCTGCCCATGTACCTGTTGTTCGGTCGTCGCAAACTGCCCCGCAAGTCGTCGAGCTGGTCCGGCCGGCGCTCCTACACGCAGCACTGGGCGGAGGATCTCATCGAAAGCTTCGGCCTCGCGCCGGCGGCGAATTCGCGGGTGGAGTTTCACCGCGACGGGAGGGAGTCGCTCAGCGGCTTGCTGGCGACGCTGCGCGGTGCGACCCAGCGGCTCGACATTTGCACCTACATCTTGGGCACCGACGCCATCGGCACGGCGCTCATCGAGGAACTCACGATCTGCGCGCGCCGCGGCGTGCGGGTACGCTTCCTGCTCGACGGCGTCGGCGCACTGTCCGTGCCGCGTGCGGTGTTCCGCCGCTTGAAGTCGGCCGGCATCGAGACCGCCGTGTTCAGTCCGCTGCTCGCGCGTAAGACCCAAGGGCCGCGCAATTTGCGCAATCACCGCAAGTGGGTGGTGGCCGATGGCGCACGGCTCTGGGCGGGCGGCCGAAATTTTGCGGTGGAGTATTTCACCGGTAGTGCCGATGCGCCCGCCTGGGGCGATCTGACCTTCGAATTGGAGGGACCGGCGGCCGGCGCCGTCGCCTTGCAGTTCGAAGCCGACTGGGATGCGGCGGGCGGTGCCCCCGGCGACACGCTGTCGCCGCCGCCGGCGCAGCACGCCCACGGCAAGACTCAATTCTTGCCCAGCGGTCCCGATCAGGTCGAAGACACGGTGCATGCCTTGTTGATCGACGCCTGCTTTCACGCCAAGGATCACATCCTCGCCGTCACGCCCTACTTCGTTCCCGATGTCAGTTTCGAAGCCGCGCTGCGACTCGCGGCGCGGCGCGGCGTGCGGATCGATCTGTGCATTCCGCGGGTCTCCAATCACATCCTCGCCGACTTCGTCCGGAACCGCGCCCTGCGGGCCTTGTGCCGCGCGGGTGCGCGCGTGCATCTGCTGCCGGCGATGAATCACGCCAAAGCCATCGTCTTCGACCGCAGCATCGCGCTGTGCGGCTCCGTCAACCTGGATTCGCGCAGCCTGCTGCTCAACTATGAATCGGCGATGGTGTTCTACGACACGCGCGAGATCGACTGGCTCGCCGGCTGGATCCAGGGACTCATTCCCGCCTCCACGCCGTTCGATGATCGTTCACCCGGTCTGTGGCGCGACGTCTGCGAGGGACTGCTGTTGACGGTGGCGTACCAGCTATGACGGTGGCATACCAGCTATGACGGTGGCATACCCGCTATCAGCACGTAGGACTTCGCCTACCCCCGATGCTAAGGCGTAACTTTGCGCGCCCATAGTATCCTTTGCTGCCGAGTGTGCGGGTCGACGACGCAATGGTGGTGATGGGTGGAGTTCAAGGACTACTATCAGGTCATGGGTGTGGCACGGGACGCCACCGAGGCCCAGATCAAGCAGGCCTACCGCCGCCTCGCGCGCAAGTACCATCCCGACGTCAGCAAGGAAAAAGACGCCGAAGCGCGCTTCAAGGATCTCGGCGAAGCGTACGAGGTATTGAAGACCCCCGAGAAGCGCGCCGCCTACGATCAACTGGGGCGCGGTCCGCGGCCCGGTGAGTCATTTCAACCACCGCCCGACTGGGGTGCCGGCTTCGAATTCAGCGGCGCGGGGGCGGGCGGCGGCGGTATGGGCGGAGGCGGCCGCGGCGACTACAGTGATTTCTTCGACAGCCTGTTCGGTGGTGCGGGCCGCGGCCGGCGCAGCCGCCATGACGAGGACGGCCGGGAGAGCGCCGCGTCAGGTGCCTCGAAGGATCATCACGCGCGGGTCATGCTCGATTTGGAAGCCACGCTCGACGGCGGGTCCCGCACCTTCACACTGCGGATGAACGAACGCGAGCGGGTGCTCAACGTCAAGATACCCAAGGGTATTCTCCCCGGCCAGACCATTCGCTTAGCCGGTCAGGGCTCCTCCGACGGCGCGGATCCCAAGACCGGTGCGGATTTCAGCGCCAAGGCCGGCGATCTTTACATCGAAGTGGACTTCCAGCCCCATCCGCTCTACCGGCTCGAGGGCCGCGACTTATATGTGGATCTACCGCTCGCACCCTGGGAAGCGGCGCTCGGCGCCGCCGTCAAGACCCCCACGCCGAGTGGCACGGTCGACCTTAAAATCCCCGCCAATTCGCATGCCGGCACCACCTTGCGACTGAAAGGTCGCGGCATCCCCGCGACACCGCCGGGCGACTTGTACGTGGTGCTCGCGATAGCCCTGCCGCCGGCCGTCGATGAGGCGGCGAAGGCGGCCTACCGCGCGTTCGCCGACGCGCTGCCGTTCAATCCGCGCTTGAGCCTCGGAGTGTAATCACCATGACATCTGCCGAAGAGACGATGCTGACCGGTGAAATCATCGATGAACACACCCTCCTCGACGTCGCGGAGTTGTGCCGTTGTTGCGGCCTCGATCGCACGTACATCATCGAACTGGTCGAGGAGGGTGTGCTCAGCGTCACGCGCATCGATGCGGGCGATGCG
>Ga0116228_10003049_pt1 | contig 14673 bp, 11 predicted proteins | sample S1TSphfallax_2_FD_89694 | JGI IMG/M metagenome (GOLD analysis project Ga0116228, IMG submission 89694) | Host-associated microbial communities from peat moss isolated from Minnesota, USA - S1T2_Fc - Sphagnum fallax MG | ecosystem: Host-associated > Plants > Peat moss > Unclassified | place...
AGGATGTTGGAGACGGCGCGCAGCAGGGAGGACTTGCCGGCGCCGTTGGCGCCGAGCAAGGCGACGATCTCGCCAGGGTTGACCGAGAGGGAGACGCCGGCGACGGCCAGGATGGCGGAGTCATAGACGACGTGGACGTCGTCGATGACGAGCAACGCCGTCATTGGGGTGAGGCCCAAAATACGGAAGAGAGCGCGTCTTTTTTTGAAAAAAAAGCAGCAAAGAAACTTCTGCTTGCGGCGAGCGTTGGCCCAACCGGGGCCGACGCCCGCAGGAGCAAAAGTTTTTTGCTTCTTTTTTTCAAAAAAGAGGCGCTTGCTTTCCTAATCATCAGTTAGACGCCACTTCCTTCCCGCAATCGCGCGGCGTGATGCCGTTCTGTGCGGCGTATTTATTCGCCGACGCCTCGATGATCGGCCGCAGCAGGCTCCAATCCGGGGCGATCCAGTCGCTGATGCGGTGCCATTGCGTGCCGTCCCATTGCTGGAACGTGACGAGGCCGTGGCCTTCATGGTCGCTGCAGGTCACGTCGATCGAATGAAACAGTCCGGCCGCGCCCAACGCCGCCACGCGCGTCGGGTCGAGGTTGAGATGCTCGAAGCCCCAGCGCACTTCATCGCCGGTCAGCGTCTGATGGCCGAATTTCGCCTGCGCGATGCGGACGGCTTCGACGTTCAGGATGCCGTTGACCACGCCCAGATTGTAATAGACGCTGCCGATGCGGGATTGGTCCGCCATGTCGCCCTTGCCGGCGCCGTACACCACGCTTTCGATCTGCTGGATCACCGGGTAAGTGGTGCCGGTGGCCTGGGTGGTGAGCGCGATATAGCCTTTCGCGGCCTCGCCCGCCGGTTTGGCGTCCTCTTCTGAATTGCTCCAGACATTGCCGATGATGTGGTCCGCCGGGAAGCCGGTTTTCTGCGCGGTTTTCAGCGCGACCGGGTTCATCACGCCCCAGCCGCGCAGCACAACGTAGTCCGGGTGGATGCGGCGGATTTCCAGCCACTGCGCTTCCTGCTCGGTGCCCGGGTCCGGCACTTCGATCTGCTGCAGCTTGAAGCCGTATTTCTGCGCGAGGAGCTGGTAGATGGGGATGGTCTCGCGGCCATAGGGCGAGCCGTGATAGAGGACGACGATGGATTTGCCGGCAAGATTGGCATCGCCGCCGATCCGGCTGCCGATGAAGTTCACGATCGCGGAGGTTTCGCTGTAGGGGTTCATCAGCAGCGGAAAGACGTAGGGGAAGACGGCGCCGTCGGTGGAATCGGTGCGGCCGTGATCGATCGTGATCAGCGGCACCTTATCCGCGGTGATGCCCGGGATCATCGCATAGGCGATGCCGACGCTGAGCGGATTCCAGGCGGACGGCGCCGGGATATGCGTCTTCATGCGCTGGTAGCATTCGACGCCCTGCTCGACGATGTACTGCGTCTCGCATTCGCTCCAGGTGAGCTTGACGCCGTTGACCCCGCCGTCGCGCAGGTCGATCAGGTTCATGTAGTCGATGAACCCGCCGAAGAAGCCGGTGCCGCCGGCGGCGTAGGGACCGACGCGATAGCTTTGCAGCGGGAAATATTGTTCCTGCGCCGTTTGCGCCTGCGCGAGGGGCGCGCCGAGCCCAAGAAGCGATAGGCCGACGGCAGATGCCGCCAGGTGTGTGCGAAACCTCATGAAAAATTCCCTGTTGTTTTGGTGGTTGCGAAGGCGAAGCCGCGGCCGAAGGGGATGCGGGCGATCAGCGCGGAGAGGCCCGCCGGTTCGGCGCGGAGAAACCCGATGATCAGAACGCCGAGGATGATCTTCTCGACGATATCCACGAGGCCGCTGTCGAAGGTGGCGCCGAAGACGGCCGCGCCGGCGCGCGAGAGCAAGAGCGGCAACACGACGATGAAGGCGGCGCCAAGGAACGCGCCGCGAATGCTGGCGAGCCCGCCGATGATGATGACGAAGAGAATCTCGAAGGACCGGTCGAGGTCAAAGCCGGCCGGCTCCACGGTCTGCAGATAGAGAAACGCCCAGAGCGCGCCGGCGACGCCGATATAGAAGCTGCTGACGGCGCAGGCGAATAATTTGGTGCGCAGGATTTTGACGCCGAGGACGCGGGCCGCCAGCTCGTTGTCGCGGATCGCGATCAGCTCGCGCCCGGTGCGCCCGGCCACGAGACGGGCGGCGATGAGGGTGAGCAGGGCGACGATGAAGAGCGACAGCAGATAGCGCTTCACCGAGGTGTCGATGGCAATGGGGCCGATGAAGAGCGGCGGGGTGGTGATGACGCCGGATGTATCGCCGCCCGAGAACCAGGCGAAATTCGTGAGCGCCCATTGCACGAAGAACTGCGCCGCCAGCGTGGAGATGGCGAGGTAGAAGCCCTTCAGGCGCAGGCTTGGCAGACCGAACAGGACCCCGAACGCCGCGGTGACCAGGCCCGCCAGGAACAAGGCCGCCAGCAGCGGCAGGCCGGGAATGCGGAGGAGAAAATTATAGGCCGTGAACGCCCCCACGGCCATGTACGCGGCGCTGCCGAGCGAGACCTGGCCCGCATAGCCGGCCAGCAGATTGAGCCCGAGTGCGGCCAGGCTGATCGCCAGGAACGGCGTGAGGATCGCATCGAAGATATAGTCCGACGGAAACAAGGGCACGACGAGCGCCATGACGAGGAACAGACCGATGGCGCCCGCCTGGGAGGCGTTGAGGCGGGTCATCATACCCGCTCCACGCTGCGCTGCCCGAACAGCCCCGCGGGGCGGACGAGCAGGAAGACCAAGGCGATGACATAGGCGATCCATTGGTCGATGCCGCCGCCGACGAACGGGCCGATATAGACCTCCGCCAGCGTCTCCGTCAGACCGATGACAAGTCCGCCCACGATGGCGCCGGCGATCGAGTCGAAGCCCCCCAGAACCAGCACCGGCAGGGATTTCAGCACGACGAGGGAGAGCGAGAATTGCACGCCGGTGCGGGCGCCCCACAGCAGGCCCGCGACCAGCGAGACGAAGCCCGCCACGGCCCAGACGGTGGCCCAGATGCGCGGCAATCTAAGCCCCGTGTTCAGCGCCGCGTACTGGTCTTCCGCCGCGGCGCGGAAGGCGAGGCCGGTGCGGGTGTAGCGGAACAGCACCGTCAGCGCGGCGACGATGACCCCCGCCACGCCGGCGCAGAAGAGGTCGAACTGGCTGATCAGGATGCTGTTGAGCGGCAGCGGAACGTCCTCGATCCCGAGATCGAGCGAGTGCACCTGGGTGCCCCAGAACAATTGGGCCGCGCCCTCGATGACGTAGGACAGGCCCAGCGTCGCCATGAACAGGGTGATCGGCGGCTGGTTGACGAGCGGGCGGAGCACCAGCGCCTCGATCAGGATGCCAAGCACGACCATGGCGGCCAGCGTGACCGCGAAGGCGATCCAGAAAGGCAGGCCTTCCTCGTTCAGGCTGACGAAGGTGAGTGCTGCGAACAGCACCATCGCGCCTTGCGCGAAATTCAGCACGCCGGAGGTTTTGTAGATCAGCACGAAGCCGATCGCGACCAGCGAATACATCACCCCGGCCAGCAGACCGGCGATGGCGACACCTGCGAAGAATCCCCAATCCATCGTCTAGGCCGCCAGGTCTTTCACGGGCGCCGGCATGTCCGCCACCTCTTCAACGCCCAGATAGGCTTCGATCACGGCGGGGTTTTTCTGCACCTCTTGCGGTGTGCCCGCGGCGATGCGCACGCCGTGGTCGAGCACGGTGATGCGATCCGACAGGCCCATCACCACGCCCATGTCGTGTTCGACCAGCACGATGGTGGTTTTCCATTCATCGCGGGCGGCCAGGATGAAGCCGCACATTTCGGATTTTTCGGCGGCGGTCATGCCGGCCATCGGCTCGTCCAGCAGCAGAAGTTTCGGCGCGCTGATCAGCGCCCGGGCGAGTTCGACCCGCTTCTGAACGCCGTAGGGCAGCCCCGCGACGGCGCGATGCTGGAAGGCGGCGAGGTCGAGCTGCGCGATCAGCGCCGAGACCGCCTCCTGCGTCGCCCGCGCCTCAAGCCTCGCGCGTTGCAGGCCGAGAACGAATTCCCATGCATTGGCCTTCGCCCGATGCGACAGGCCGAGCGCGATATTGTCGCGCACGGTCATGCCCTTGAACAGGGCGACGTTCTGGAAACTGCGTGCAACCCCAAGCCGCGCCAGGCGGTCGGCGGGCAAGGCGCGGAATACCTGGCCATCCAAGGTGATCTGGCCGGCATCCGGGCGGTAGATGCCGGTCATGACATTCAGCAGGGAACTCTTGCCGGCGCCGTTGGGCCCGATGATGCTGTGGATATCACCCGCGTTGACGGTGACGCTGACATCGCGCAGCGCGGCGATGCCGCCGAACTGCAACGAAATTCCCTCCAACGCCAATGCGGCGCCCATCTGCCCTGCCGCCCCGGACTATTCGGCGGCCACGGCGTAGCGCTGCCGGGCCTCGCGCTCGCGCACCAGCGGGATGACGTGCTTGCCGAAAAACGCGACCTCTTCCTGGAAATGCAGGAAGCCGAGCAGGATGAGATCGGCGCCCGCGGCTTTCAGCGCGATGATGCGGTCGGCGATCTGCTCGGGCGTGCCGATCAGGTTGGAGCGGAAGCCGTCGTTATACTGCACGAGATCCTCGAAGCTGGATTTCGCCCAATTGCCCTGGCCTTCCGGCGAGGCCTTGCCGGCGTTCTTCACCTCATGGGCGAAGCCGTGCACCGCTTCGGGATTGGCTTTCGCGATGATTTCCGAAAGGACCTCGCGCGCCTCGGCTTCGGTGTCCCGGGCGATCGCGAAGGCGTTCACGCCGATTTTCACGCGGTGCCCGTTGGCGGCGGCTTTTTCGCGGATATCGTCGACCTGCTTCTTGATTTCCTCCGGCGTGTTGCCGTTGGTGAAGTACCAGTCGGAGACCCGCGCCGCCATGTCGCGCGCCGCCCTGGAGGAGCCGCCCTGGAAAATCTCAGGCTGCGGGTCGATCGGCTTGGGCTTCATCGTGTAATTGTTGAAACGGTAGAAATCACCGCGGAAGGTGAAGTCATCCTGCGTCCAGATGCCCTTCAGCGCGCGAATGAATTCCTCCGAGCGGCGGTAGCGTTCGTCATGGTCCAGCCAGTGCTCGCCGATTGCGGCGAATTCGCCGCGGAACCAGCCGCTGACGACATTGACCGCAACCCGGCCATTGGTGAGGTGGTTGATGGTGGCGATCTGCTTGGCGGCCAGAGCGGGGTTCCAGGGGCCGGGCAAAAGCGCTGCTATAACCTTCAGTTTTTCGGTCGCCGCCAGCAGGGCGTGGCTGAAGGAGACGGATTCATGCTGGTTGTCCGCGCCGTAGCCGGCGGTGAAGCGGATTTGGCTCAGCGCGTATTCGAAGCCGCTGGCCTCGGCGATCTGCGCCAGCTTGCGGTTGTAGTCGATGTCCCAGCCGGTGCGCTGCTCGATATTGCTGATGACCAGGCCGCCCGAGACATTGGGCACCCAATAGGCAAATTTCACAGGGTCGTTCGGGGCGGAAGTTTGGTTAACCATCGTCGTGATCTCCGTCGTGGATATCGATTGAAATTTCAGTCAGCCGCTCCGCAAATGGCTGCGGGGCGGCTGCGGCGCAGATGCAACTGGCGGGCGGCCTCCGCCGCCGCGCGTTCGATGCGCGCGATGATGTTGCCGTTCATCAGGCGATAGTCCGAGAAATCCGCTTCGGTGGCGTAGACCGCGGTCGGCAAGGTCAGCGCGTTGAAGAAGCCGAATAGCGGCCGCAATTGATGCTCGGTGACCAGGCCGTGCAGCAGCGTACCGCCGGTCGCCGCCAACAAGACCGGCTTGCCCGCCAAGGCCTCGTAATTCACCAGGTCAAACAAATGTTTCAGGGCGCCGGTGTAGGACGCGCGATAGACCGGCGTGCCGACCACCAGCAGGTCCGCCGCCTCCACCGCTTGCACCACCTGCGCCGCACGGCCCGCGAGCTGCCCGCGCGTCAGGGCGGAGAACAGGTTCGGCGCGTCTTCGGCCAGTTCGATCAACCCGCCGGACAGACCGGTCTGCCCCTCCACCGCCGCCAGAATGCGGCGAACCAGCGCGGTTGTCCGGGACGGACGGGCGACGCTTCCCGACAGGCCAAGCAGCTTCACCGTCATTTCAACACCCTTCAACCATAAGCCGCGGCGCAATAAATCTATAATCCCGATAATGTCAATAGAAAAACTAATAATTGGCACGCTTCGGGAATTGCAGGCTGAAATTGCATCATCCGTGCCAAATGATGTCCAAGGATTTCTCTGAGGTTATTGCGGGCAGCGAGCGAAACCGCTGTTGGTTTTCTAACAAACGCCGATCTTTCTGTTGGATTTCCAGCAGAGTCGGGCGGGGTCAGGGCGGTTCTAGAACGAAAAGCGCCTTCTCGCCGTCGTCACGCCGGCGTCCACACCGCGTCCCGCACGGAGATCGGCTTGCCGATCAGCCCCAGCGCATAAAACCGGTCGGCGATTTTCTGCTGTTCCCAAATGACGTTCTGGTCGATCAGCCGGGTGCCATGGGTCAGCCGCTTGAACATGATTTCCAAGGTTGGCACGTCGATGCCCATTTTCGGCGACACCGCGCGCGCCGTCTCCAAAGCCTGCGCGCCCAGCAGGCGGCCAATGCGCCGCAGCTCCTGATGCGACAGGCTGATGATGTCCGGATGGGCGGCGGCGAAGTCGCGCCGGGCGAGGTGAAATTCATGGTTCAGCACCAGCCCTCTGCCGTCGAACAGCACGCGCACTTCGCGGCTGCGCTGGGCGATGGTCAGCAGCGGATCCCATAGCGCCCAGGCATCGGCCTTCTCGCCGGCGAGCGCCAGGCGGGATTCCTGCGGCGGGGCATGCATGATCGTCAGATCCTGCAGGCTAAGGCCATGCGATTCCAGGCCGCGGACCACCAGGTAGTGCACATTGGACCATTGGTTGAACACCAGCCGCTTGCCGCGCAGGCCGGCCGCATCGCGTATGCTGCTGCCGCGCGGCACCACCACCGCCACGTTCTGCGGCGCTGGCGGCTCGTACGCGGTGTAGACCAGCGCCGTGCCGGTGGATTGCGCGTAGATCGGCGGCACGTCGCCGGTGGCGCCGATATCGACCTCGCCCGCATGCAGCGCTTCCAGCAATTGCGGCCCGGCGGGAAACCCGATCCAGCGGACCGCGGTGCCGGACGCCGCCAGACGGCTTTCAAATATTCCGTGCGCCTTCAGAATGTTCAGCATCCCGAAGATCTGGTAGCCGACCCGCAATTCCTTCAGCCGCGCGGATCGCGCGGGCGCGGGCGCCTCGCCGTCACCCCTTCGCCGGGCGGGAATGACGCCCAGATGGGCCAGCTGCGTGCGGAGCGCGTTGCGGCTGATGCCAAGGGACTGCGCGGCCCGTACCTGGTTCGCCTCCGCCAGGTCGAACGCCGTCTGCACCAGGGTTTGCGCGACGCGGTGGAATAACCGGGGTTCTCTCTCCTGCATGTGCTTTTCAAACAGCAGCCGCAAATCGCGCTCCAGCGCCGGCGCATCCCGGCCGTCATCCGCCGGCGCAGCAATCCGCAGATCGGCCGGTTCAATCGTTTCGGTTTGCGCAAGCAGCACTGCGTTATGGATGACGTTTTCCAGCTCCCGGACATTGCCGGGCCAGTGATGCCGCGACAGGCGGACCAGAGCCTCCGGCCCGATGCGCAGATTGGGCCTGCCCAGCCGGTCGCCATATAGTTTCAGAAAATGCTGAATGAGGCGCGGCAGGCCGGCCTTGCGCTCGCGCAGCGGTGGCAGGATCACGGTCGCCACATTCAGGCGGAAATACAAATCCTCCCGGAACCGCTTGGCCGCGATCGCCGCGTGCAGGTCCACATTGGTGGCGGCGATCACCCGCACATCGATGGGCGTCGCGATGCGCGAGCCGAGCCGCGTGACCTCCCGCTCCTGCAGCACCCGCAGCAGCTTGACCTGGAGGTTCAGCGGCAGATCGCCGATTTCATCCAGCAGCAAGGTGCCGCCGGACGCCGCCTCGAACCAGCCGCTTGCGGCGCGAACGGCGCCGGTGAAGGCGAATTTCTCATGTCCGAACAGCTCGGCTTCCGCCAGCGTGTCGCTCAGCGCGCCGCAGTTCACCGCTAGAAACGGCCCGGAGCGGCGCTGGCTGCGGGCATGAACATAGCGCGCGGCCATCTCCTTGCCGGTACCGGTCTCGCCAATGATCAGCAGTGTCGCCTCGGTCGGCGCCAGGCGGTCCAGCATGTCCTGAACCTGGCGCGACGCCGGGTCGGCGAAGATCGCCGGCGCCGTATTCTGTTGGGGGATGTTGAGATTGCGCCCCTCCGGTCCTCTGGGCGATTGATCCATGGGCGGCCTTGCTGGGGATAAGCGGCTGGAAAGATCCGTTCAGACCGGCAAATCTTGCTCGCGGCTTACGTCCGTTCCCTCCATCATCGCCGCGTTTGGCTGCCTGCCCGGAACACAAATAGATTAATTCTATTGCATTAATAGGCAATATGGCGGGAAGCGTCAACTGTGAGGTCCGGCTTGCCGCCCCTACCGGCCGAAGCCGTGCGGGTGAGCGTGCCGGTGCTATGGACCTTGGCCTCCGGCGATCCGGCCCGGGACCTCGCGCGGCTGCGCCTGATCTCGGCCGCGCTGCGTGATCGGTCTGGTTCAGCGTGAGTGAGGCAGAGCAAGACCTTCTTTTTCTGAAGAAAAAGAAGCAAAAAGACTTTCGGTCCTGCGGGAGTTGGCACCGTTGTCGCCAAAGCCCCCAGGACCGAAAGTTTTTTGGTTACTTTTTTTCAAAAAAGTAACGTTTTCCTTACTTGCCTTACTGCGTCTTTGCCGAGGAGGCAGCCACCGGCGTGGGCTTGGGGCGGATGGAGTCGGCGGTGCCTTGGATGAAGGCGGCGATCTGCGTTACCTGTGCATCGGTCAGCTTGCCGGAGAAGTTTGGCATGCCGGCCTGGGTCAGCGGTCCGTTGATGACGTAGCTGGACAGGTGGCTGATGATCCCCGCCGGCACGTAGCCGAGGTTCGGGATCGAGCCGCCATTGTTCACGCCCGGCGTGCCGTGGCAGAGCGCGCAGTTGGCGACGTACAGCCCGGCGCCCGGCCCTACATCGGCCGGCTTATAGGCCACCCCCTGCACCAGGCCGGAGGACGGATATTGCACGAAGTGTGGCAACGGCGCGTTGCCGCCGAGGGCGAAGGTGTAGACGGTGCCTGAGGTGTTGTCGGCCGCCACATGTTCCAGCGAGCCGAACGCGCCGCCCCAGCCGACCGCGACCGACACATATTGCTTGCCGTCAACCTCGAAGGTGGAGGCGCCGGCGATGACGCCGCTGCCGGTGGGCGAGTGCCAGAGCTCATCGCCGGTCTTGGCGTCGTAGGCGTAGAAACTGCCATCGGCGGAGCCCTGGAAGACCAGGCCGCCGGCCGTGGTCAGCGTGCCGCCGTTCCAGGGCGCCGGGTAGGGGTGCACCCAGTCCGGCTTGCCGGCGGCGACGTTCCAGGCGATCAGCTCGCCGAAGGGCTTGCTGGTGGGCGGCGTGGCGTCCAGCGCCTGGCCGAGATTCCAGCCGGTGCCGGACATCAGCACCATCGGTTTCGGCTTGTTATACTGCCAGTTCGGGTCCTTCATCAGCGTGACGGGGACGTTCTGGGCCGGGATGTACACGTCGCCGGTTTGCGGGTTGTAGGACATCGGCTGCCAGTTATGCCCGCCATAGGGGCCGGGGATCACGTCGTTGGATTTCGAGGTATCCAGGGCGGAAGGCAGGATATGCGGCACGCCGTTGGCGTCGATGCCGGAGGCCCAGTTCTGGTTCACGAACTCCTTGGCGGAGATGAACTTGCCGGTGGCGCGGTCCAGCACATAGAAGAAGCCGTTTTTCGGCGCGTGCAGCAGCACGTGGCGCGTCACGCCGTCGATCTTCATATCGGTCAGGATGATCTGCGAATCGGCGTCGTAGTCCCAGTTGTCCTGAGGCGATTCCTGGTAGTACCAGGCCAGTTTGCCGGTCGAGACATTCAGCGCGACGATCGAGGTGAGGTATAGATTGCTGCCGCCGGCCGGGCTGCGCCAGGCGGAGGACCAGGGGCTGCCATTGCCGGTGCCGAAATAGACCAGGTTGAGCTTGGGATCGTAGGCCATGTCGTCCCACACGCCGCCGCCGCCGCCGACGATCCAGTATTTGCTGCTGGGGTCCCAGGTTTTCGCGGCCGCCGCCATCGCGGCGTTCTCGTAGGGCTTAGACGGATCGCCGGGAATGACGAACCAGCGCCAGTCGAGCTTGCCGGTTTCGGCGTCGTAGGCGGAGACATAGGCGCGGATGCCGTATTCGCCGCCGCCATTGCCGATGAGCACCTTGCCGTTCAGCACCCGGGGTGCGGCGGTGCTGGTGAAGGGCCTGCTGTGGTCGTTGATGGTGTCGGCGATCCAGTCCACCTTGCCGGTGGCAGCGTCGAGCGCGATTAGCCGGCCATCGAAGGAAGCCACATAGACCTTGCCCTTGTACACCGCGACGCCGCGGTTGACGACGTCGCAGCAGGCCTTGATGCCGTCCGTGCGGGGCACCTGCGGATCGTAGGACCAGATTTCGTTGCCGGTGCGCACGTCGATGGCGTGCACGATGCTCCAGGGCGCGGTGACGTACATGATGCCGTCCACCACCACCGGCGTTGCCTCTACGCCGCGGCTGGAGTGAAGGTCGAAGGTCCAGACCAAGCCGAGGTTTTTCACGTTATCGGTGTTGATCTGGGTGAGCGGGCTGAACCGTGTTTCGGAATAATTCTGGCCGACCGAAGGCCAGTCATGCCCGGTGGCGGCGTTGGCGATGATGGTGTGCCCGTTGACGGCCTTGGTCGCCTTGATGATGGCTTGCGAGGACAAGCCGGCCGCAACGCCCTGGGCCAACGCCGCGCCGCAGAAAATGGTCGCCAGCGCGTAGCCGGCCAGACCGCGGCCCAGCCATTTGCCGCGCGATGCTTTCAAGTCATTGTTCATTTTTCACTCCCCAGGTTTTTCATCTTCAATCGCCGCACAAGCGCGGATTACGAGAGATTCCGATTTAGATCATTCGGCAACGCCTGCCGGCCGGATGGCGGCAGCGGATTGGCCTGAGACGATCGCATCTCTCCAGGCGGGCCGCCGATGGCTAGCTTGATTTCCGTCCATTGGTTGTTCCCTCAGTTAACGTCTTTTTAGGCGCATTAAAATGCAGTTTCACAGCTTGCTTTTGCAAAAGCAAGAGGCGAGGAAAAGTGGTCTGCAATATTCTGCAGCGGGCGTTTTATGAGACGGATTAAGACACGAAGGACCATCCTGATGACCCGGGAAATTGTGATTGCCGGCATCCTTGCCCTCCTGACGACGGCGCCGGGCCTGGCATATGCGGGCGACATCATGACCTGCGCGAAGGCCACCGCGCTGGTTGCCGCCGCGCCGGGGATCGAGACGAACGCCATTCTTAGCCAGCTCGCCCGGGAGTGGCAGCAGCTGGACTTGCAAACGGTTGCGGCGGGACATCCGGCGATCGAACCTACCATGGTACGGGACAACGCCTTCCAGCAATTGACCAACCAGTGCGGCCTGAACCCGGGCGAGAAACTGAGCGCCGCCGCGGCGCAGGTCTATGTCTCCGACCGGGAACAGCTTGACGGCTACTGAGACGTATGGCTGGCGCCAAGTTGGCAGCGCCGCGGGCCAGCCTATGTTAGTAGAGGGGAGATAAGGCGGATGCGGGATTGCGACGTTGCCATCGTGGGGGCCGGGCCGGTTGGGTTGATTACGGCGCTGGGGCTGGCGCGCGCCGGGGTGCGGGTGAGCGTGCTGGAGGCGCTGCCGGAAATTCCGGATTCGCCGCGCGCGATGGTGTATCTGTGGCATGTTCTGGCTGGGCTGCAGGATGTCGGGATTCTGGACGATGCGATACGGGCCGGGTTTACCAAGCAGGACTATTCGTATTGCGTGTTCAGGACCGGCGAGCGGATCAACTGGGGCATTGCCGACCTGGCCGAGCTGACGCCCTATCCCTTCAACATCCATCTGGGGCAGAACCGGCTGGCGGGCATCGCGCTCGATCATCTGCGGCGATTCGCCCATGCGGATATACGGTTTGGCGCGCGGGTGACCGGGCTGGCGCAGGATGCCGATGGGGTGACGGTGACGGTGGAGACGGACGGCGCGGCGGAGACGCTGCGCTGCGCCTGGCTGATCGGCGCGGATGGCGCCCGCAGCGCGGTGCGGCGCGCGGTCGATGCCGGGTTCGACGGCATCACCTGGCCGGAACGCTTTGTTGCGACCAATGTGAAGTTTGATTTCGAGGCGGCGGGCTACGCCCTCTCCAACATGCTGGTCGACCCGCGATTCGGCGCGATCATTGCAAAAATCGATAATGAGGGGCTCTGGCGCTGCACCTATTGCGAGGATGCGAGCCTGCCTGAGGAGTCTGTGGCGGAGCGAATTCCGGCCTATTTCAGCGCCGTTTTGCCCGCAGGCGCGGAATATGAGCTGGTGCAGTACGCGCCGTACAAGATGCACCAGCGCGCCGCGCCGTCGTTCCGGTTCGGACGGGTTCTGCTGGCCGGGGATGCGGCGCACGCCACGAACCCGACCGGCGCGCTCGGCCTGGCGTCCGGGCTGCTGGATTCATACGTGCTTTACGAGGCGCTGGCCGCGGTCGTCGCCGGAGGGGCGGATGAGAGCGTGCTGGACAGGTACGCCCAAGCGCGGCGCGACGTGTTTCTCAACGTCGCGTCGCCGCGGGCGACCGAGAACAAGCGGTTTGTGTTCCACTCTGCCGATCCGGCAAGGCTGGAGACGGATCTGGATGTGTTTCGCCGCATCGCGTCCGACAAGCCGTTCCGATTGGAGCGGCTGCTGGCGGCGAAGGCATTGCAGACGCCGTCGTTGCTCAAAGCCGCCTAGAGAAGATAAGGAAAGCAGCGCTTTTTTGAAAAAAAGCGCGCAAAAAACTTTCATTTACTGCGGGCTCTGGCAACGCGAATGCCAGCGCCCGCAATGAGCAAAAGTTTTTTGCGCGCTTTTTTTCAAAAAAGCGCTGCTTTCTTTCAAGCGTGCCGTGCCGCCGTTGCCGGGGCGGTTCGCGCCGTTTCCCGCAGCAGCAGCGCCGAGATGAACACCAGGCAGGTGCCGCCGATCGCCATGTACAGCGGCACCGCCAGGCCGTAATTCTGCGCGAGCCGGCCGCCGATCGAGGGTGCGATGGTGGCGCCGACGAATTCAGCCGCCAGGGTGGACATGCCGATGGCGGTTGCGGCGAGTTTGGCCGGGACGGTTTCTGTTGGCACCAGCACCATCGTGAGCGCCACGATCGCCTGCTGCGCGTTGGTGATGAAGAAGATGGCGGCGAGCAGCCAAAGATCGGCATAGAGCGCGGGTGTGAGCATCGCGACGGTCAGCAGGGCGGTGAGGACCGACATCAGGATCAGCGTCGGTTTGCGGCCGATCTTGTCCGACAGGGTGGGGTAGAACAGCCCGCCGAAGAAGGCGCCGAGGCCGGAGGCGCCGAGCAGGAACCCGGCGGTGGTGGGCGCCTGGTGCGCGACCTGGGTGATATAGAGCGGGGCGAAGACGCTGACCTCGAACAGCCAGGTGATGACGCCGACGGAGCCGATGCAGCACAGCCACATGTTGCGGTATTTCAGGACCGAGAGGTAGTCGGTAAGGCCGGGCTTCTGGCGCGCGGCATTGGCGAGGCCGCGCGGCTCCTCGACATAGCGCCAGACCAGCAGCCCGAGGATGAAGCCGGGGACGCCGGCGACGAAGAAGGCGGCGCGCCAGCCGAAATGGGCGGCGACCTGGGTGGTGAGGATGGGCGCGACGGCGAGGCCGATGAGCGAGGCGGCGCTGACGACGATGCCGATGTCCCGCCCGCGATGCTCAGGCGCCGAGCGTTCTTCGACCAGGGCGGTGATGACGGACCAGCACGGTCCCTCGGCCAGGCCGATCAGGCCGCGGATGAGGAGAAGCTGGCTGTAGCTGTGCGCGATGCCGGAGAGCCAGGAGAGGAGCGAGAACAGGAAGATCGCCGGGATCAGCACGCGGCGCCGGCCGATGCGGTCCGACAGGGCGCCGAAGATAAGAGTGGAAAACGCCCAGCACACGCCTGTCATGCCGGCCAGCGCGCCGACATTGGCGCTGGTGAGGTGCAGATCCGGGATCATGAAGGGTGCCAGGTAGAGCTGCGACATCCGGTCCAGAAACACGGTGCCCCAGGTGAGAAATAATAGCGCCAGGAACCCGCTATGGCGGCTGAACAGGCTATTCATGATGTCCTCCGTTGGGCGTTCGTTTCGTTGCTTGGTCTGTTCTATAATTAATCGAAGCGCCTGGGCAATCGCGGGAGGCCGGGTTTGATCCGCGACTAACAAACATGGCGCGTTATTCATCTTTACGAAACGGGCGATTCCGCGGCCGGCGGAGGCCGTTGACCCGTATTGCGGTACAATCGTAGCCTCAGCCCAAAACGGGAGGCAAAAAGCTGCTATGATCATCGACCGGCGCGTCAGCGCAGAGATCGACGGCGAGTTTGTGCTATTTCTGATCGGCGTCCGGCTGAACAAGCCCTGGAAGCTGAACTGGCTGCCGGTGTTCGCGGCGATGCCACGCATGCTGAGGGAGCTGAGCCAGAAACCCGAACTTGGCTTGCTGCATTACCGG
>Ga0116228_10003050_pt1 | contig 14672 bp, 13 predicted proteins | sample S1TSphfallax_2_FD_89694 | JGI IMG/M metagenome (GOLD analysis project Ga0116228, IMG submission 89694) | Host-associated microbial communities from peat moss isolated from Minnesota, USA - S1T2_Fc - Sphagnum fallax MG | ecosystem: Host-associated > Plants > Peat moss > Unclassified | place...
AAAAAGTCCTGTGTATCATTTGCACGTCCACATTTTTATTTTTGTTTTTATTTTTGCCAGGATGAGGAAATTCGCCAACCATCATGGATAGGCATGTGCGGTCCTCGACATGGAGAGCGGCCAGTCTTCATCAGCATCCCGCGGAGATGTTCATGGGCTATGGTGCAAGGCCATTGCATTTTGGACATGATGATGATGGTGGCGATGGCAAGACGATGACTACTCCGAGGAGTTATTGCAAAGGCATAAACAAAGTGCGCACGAGCACAAGATCTTTTGTCACGCACTTCTTGCACTTAGGATGAACTGAACTGAACAATCAGAGGAGTTTTCCGAATGCTTGTCTTGATTTTAGGTTTGGATCTCTACTGTAGATTCCTGAGGTTGTTTCGAGCGTGATCGAGATCGGGGGAAAGCAGATCTCAGATCTTGTCGCCAACGTCGATGTAGAACCGTTGCCAAGAGCCATGGTGGAAGGAGTCGCGTGCTTTTGTGATTGCAACCAAAGTCGCGAGTTTTTGTGATTACAACCTAAGTCGCGTAAGATGTCGCCCACGGAAGTGGCATCGGCAGCATTGCCTGGTGCGAATAGACACAAATCCGTGAGTGCACTCTTCGGGGATGATGCGGATTCGGAGCCTCTTTGGTTCAAGAAAGATACATTTGCGAAGGCGGACTTCGACAGTGAAGCGTATATCAGGGATCTGCGGAGGTTTGTAGCCTTCGACACCTTGCGGACGGAGCTGCGGGGCCATTTGGGAGCTCTCAAGAACGAGCTTGTGGAGCTCATCAACAGAGATTACACAGATTTTGTGAATCTGAGTACGAAACTAGTGGACGTTGATGGGGCGGTGTTGCGTATGCGAATGCCGTTGAATGAGTTGAGAGCTAGGCTTGTCACTGTTAGGGAGAGCGTGCATACTTCTTTGGCAGCGTTACAAGACGGGCTGAAACGCCGAGCTGATGCTTCAGCGTCACGAGAAGTACTCGAGCTTCTCTTGGACACCTCGCATGTTGTCTCAAAGGTTAGTAGTCCATAGCCATCTGTATTGATCTGGTTCTCCAGTAGCAGCAAGTCTGTTGAGAGAATGATTGCAAAATTTACACTTCTTCTTCTTCTTCTTCTTCTTCTTCTTCTTCTTGTGCTGCTGCTGCTGCTTCTTCCCACAAATTTTAGTTTTAGGTTATCTGGATTGTCTTCCTCTTGCCTACAACTTTGCAGAAAGGGGAAATCAGTGTCTTTCTTTTGGCAGAGGCTGTGGTGCAAACATCAGTCAATCTGGAAGTGTGGAGAGAATGCACAAGCATAGCTGGCTCTAAACATGTTCTGTGGTTGTACACAGGTAGAGAAACTTCTTGTAGAGCTACAGAGCTTTCCTGAAGATGGAGCCCAGGTGCCTGCTCAAGGTGATTCTGAAGGCAAGGTCACAAGGGCATACAGTAATGGCAATATTGCTGGGGATGCAGCAGAGCACGGAGCCAGCCTTGAAGATGCTCGAAGCCGGTTACTAGAGCGAATTGCTAGTGAAATGAATCGTCTCAAATTCTATGTTGCTCAGGCGCAGGTTTTCACAGTCTCTGGAACCCTACCTTTTGGTAAAGTTTTGAGTTGAGAATCAGGAGCTGGGTGTGACCTTGATGCTTTCTTTTTTATTCTTATTCCTGGGTTTTCTTAGTCATTTCTGTGTCACTCTCGTGTTGGGAGCTTTCTATATGTGTGCAGATGGTCTAATCCTCCATGGTCACATCTGTCCTTTAACACAGTCCCACATGTGCATTGCACCATAGCTCCTTTGTAGGAGAGACAAGTTTGATGTATTATCCCACAATATGAAGGTCTTGCAGAATGCACATTGTATGTGTTTCTGTTGTCACCAGTGTTAAATCCAGTTTTTGGACTATCTTTGGTGGTGGAGTGCAAGATATGTTAGTGCTGGACTGAAACAACTTGCAGTTGATACTGGATCTTCCTTAGCACCTGCAACACTACTTCTGATTCCAATCAATGTTTTCCTAAGGTTACAAAGCAGTCTTTAGATCTTAACATGGTGCAATGCGTGATTTTGCAGGACCTGCCATTCATTCAAAACATGCAACCAAGAATTGGAAATGCAGATGTGTCTCTTGATGCCAGCTTACGTCGCTGCTTTGAAGGAGGGTTGGAACGGCGTGATGACACAGTTATATATCATTGCCTCCGAGCATATGCTGCTATTGATAACACAGCAGGTGCAGAGGAGGTTTTTCGGTCAGCCATAGTGGCCCCTTTTGTACAGCGTAGTGTTCCCCCTAGTCCTGCACGGGACACTGTGGGGGCAAGTGCTGACAAGCTTGCTGAGGTTTTTGATGAGATAGAAGTCCACATCCAGACTGAATGCCAGTTCCTTCTGGACAAAGCTGTGGCAGGTATTAAGCATCTGTCTTCTCCAAACTGTTGTGACTCTAGTTGGAAGGCAGTCCACTTTTCTCTGTCAAAAACTGCAATTGGAAGAAGACATTATGCTCCTCTAAAACCCATCATGTCAGTGCAGCTTCTGTGATGAAAGTTGCATTTGCAGGGTGTCGACAGGAAGAACCCCAGATAATGTTTTGTCAGTGGACATCTTCTTATGCCAATGCTCTTGTTGTTTTTCTTTCTTTTGTCTGTGGACATCTACTTATTCTGATGTTTCATTGTTTTTCAGCTAATAGAACATCTAGATTTAGCAGTTGTGTTTGACAGTTCTAGCTGAAAAAGTCCTGGCAAGGTACTACAGTACCATGAACTGATGTGACTGTCTCCTGAGATCCACAATGGAGTTGCAGACCCTCTATTTTAGTAATGACCATTCTGTAGTATACATACTGAGCTCCTTATCAGATGTTCTAATTCTTGCCTTGAACATGGTATGCTATGTTATGCTATGTGAAGGTCGCTGAACATGTGTATAACAATCACTGTCATTCAAACTGTTCCTCACTTTTGTGTTTGGTCTTGTTTTCTCTAATCTTCAGGGCTGGGTTTCCTCTTTTTCATGCTTGCTCAATCAATTACTGTTATGTTGTTGGATCTGTAATACCTGTATCCTTCTTGTTGGGTCTCCTCTCAATTCTTTTTGGGTTAGTATGTAGATATTCACAGTACTTGTGAAGACATGTAACTTTTGTTTTGGTCTCATGTTTTCAGCAAACTCTGGGCTCCATGTGTTTGACTTCTTGAGCAATTCAATTCTCAAGGAAGTGCATTCAGCAATACAGAAGGGGAAGTCTGGTGCTTTCTCTCCAGGAAAACCAGCTGAGTTTCTGGCTAATTACAAATCCAGCTTAAAGTTTCTAAGGTTCCTTGAAGGTACTAACTAGTTTACTCCATTTTTGCTCTTTATTGCTGAGTTTCTCTTCACTGTAGTTCAGAACTGTAATTGGAGGGAAGGATGCATAGCATGTGCAACCCCTAGGGATGATTATCACTTATGGGTTTATGTTCTTTGGATGCCAGGATACTGTCAATCACCAGCTGCAGTTGCAGCTTTTCGGTCACAAACAGCTTACACAGACTTCATGAGGCAATGGAACTTGGGGGTCTACTTCACACTCCGGTATAACAGTGAACCTTCCTGTGTTATGTTCTAGAAAATAGCTGACACTAATTCCCTTTGTAAATGGCACTCCAGCCTCTGAATGATTGTCTCTTCAACTTGCTTATGGCTTTGGCAGCTCCTGTGCTCTAGTTTTATGGACAGATGCCTCACTCTTCTCTTCCACAGCCCCTGAACCAAGTGCATGTGAACAGATTCCAGGAGATTGCACAGTCTTTGGATACAGCTCTTTCAGCACCAACACCCAGCCCAATACATGTAGGCTCCTCAAGAGCAGGAGATGGTTCCTTGGGGTTAGCATTGCAGTCAAGTGTCACACTGTGGGATTGCCTGCAACGCTGCTGGAAGGAGGGTGTATACATTGAAGCAGTCTCTGACAAGTTTCTAAGGCTAACCCTCCAGCTCCTTTCCAGGTTCACATATAAAGCCTTGATTTTAGCACAGAATTTGTCATGCATTTAGTTTTCTTGGAAGGTCTGAATGCAGTTCTTTAGCACATCATGTCTTTTCCAGGATGATGAAATCTGGGGACTTCTCTGAGTTTTGATTTTCCCAAAAGCAGGAACAGCTGTACAAGGAAAATATAGTTGTGTGGTGCAATTGCAGGTACACAACATGGCTTTCAACAGGGCTTGCTGCACGTAAAGCAGGCAATGCAACTAGCCACCCTGGAGGCGAGTGGGCACTTGCTGCAGCTCCTGAAGACTTTGTCCTTGTACTTCTCAAAACTTCTCTATCATTTATGTTGTTCCTGCTGCCTCCATGTGAGGTTGATATCACCATGGTGTTTGATATGGAACATTACACTGTCCAATTGATAACAAGGTGTGTATGGGTTTCTGTGCTGTGGGCTTTGCAGTCACAGAGCAACAAATTCACCGCAGAGAGACAGGAGAGAGAGAGAGAGCATTGTTGATGTCAAGATGGTGTTTTGGGTGCAGGTGAGACATGATGTGGAGCTCTTAGTTGGCATGGTGATAGGCTCCTACATGGACCATGTGTTGCCTCTACTTAGTGGGAACAACTCTGAGGAAGTGTGTGAAGTTGTGCGTCAAAGCTTGCTGCAAGGCGCTGAAGCCTTGCTAGCAATTGTGCCTGCTCTGTCTGATGTGCTTACAGAGGCATTGACTGAGAAATGTGTGGAGGTCAGTGGCCATGTGGCATCTTCTTTGCTGAAAATTGAACAGAAACTAGAGATCCTGCCAGTGGAAGTTACAAAGAGACTCCATCACCATACTGACATATCTTCCCTGCATAAGTAAAACATGTCTTTTTTGTTTGACGTTTTGGTGGAGTTCCAATTTGCTGCTTCCTAGGTGAAGTGCTGGTTCCAAGTGGTGCCTTGTCTAAAAGGTTGTTTGGTGGCAGGTGCTGAGGCAAGTAAAAGGAATTATTGCTACATATCGCATGACTAACAGGCCTCTACCAAGTCGGCACTCGCCTTATGTGACCAGTGTTCTTCAGCCTCTCAAGGTGTCTGCCTGGTTGTTTTATTTTCTCTCTGTGCCCCCTTTCTTGGTGTCCAATTCTTGTTGCTTTTCTGCAATGTCTCATTTTGTTCTCAGTTTCTACAGGCATCTGTCTATTGCCTTTTTGCTACATCCAATTTTTTTGCCTGAGGGCTTAGTTGTTTGCCAAACCAGATTGGTTCTCAAAAGAAAAGATAGATTGATTTTCAAGAGAGTTTCTCTGCTTTCTGTGGTTAACTTTTGTTTCTTCATTTCTCAGACTTTTGTTGAAGATGAGCGATTTGCACATTTGACAAAGGAGATGCGAGCAGAGCTGATCCTGTCAGTGTCTGAAAAGATAACAGTAACTTATGATGTGCTGGCACGTGACATGGTCTCAGTGGTAAGAATCACATTCTCTGAATGTCAGTGACATTCAGGACTTGAGAATGTTTCATAGTCAGTGAAGGATAAACTCTCTTTTGTTTGTTGCATTCTGCTCAATCTCCCAATGGTTGACATATGTATCAAAGGAATGATTTGTGTCTTATAATGGGCTCTGGCACCTCATGAATATCAGGCCAGAACAACTGAGTCTTCACTACAGCGATTGCGTCGGGGTGCACGACAACGGGGGGCTGGAGCTGGAACTGAAACCAATGACAATAACATATCAGACAATCTCTCAGACAAAATTTGTGCACAGCTCTTCCTTGATGTTCAGGTACATCTCAGTACAAGTCTTGGATTCTGTCAAATCAAGGATCAGCCTCTGGCTCTTTCAAGCTTCTTGGCACAGGTATTAGAATCTTATGCGAAAGACAAGAAATTCAAGTTTCTTTGTATGTATTTCAGGAATATGGGCGGCGTCTTGCAGCTCTTGGCATTGCAGCAGCTGATATGACTGCATACACATCACTTTGGCAGTGTGTGGCTCCTCCAGACAGACAGAATGTTGTAGAATTTTAGGTCGGACATCTGGTAATAAGAGCAATGATGCTCTATTCATCCCCTGTATATGGCAGCCAACATCAATTGCACCTTCTTTGTTCCTGTTATGCTGAGCTATTGTCTGGGACTAGTGAATGCCCCTTTCTTGTGAGTCTTTTCTGGACTTCCAGAGCCCTTACTCACATTGCTATGCTTTGTGATGTTGAGTTGGTGCTTCATCAGTAGTGCTCTTTGCAATATCTGCCAGCCCCAGATTTTTTCCTATTTCTTTTTCCTCTACAGTTCTTGTCTCTTAAGTCCTTCCTTCTCTCTCCTTTCTTTCCTTTTTCATTTTGGTTGATGTTTTTCCTCTGGCCCTTCCCCCTTTCATGCTAATCTTTACTCTTTTTGGTTTTCTTTTTCTTGAGCTAGCCAGCTTCATGGCTGAGTTTCCCATGGCTAATTGACTTGTGACAGAAACTCAGTACATTGAGTAATACTTCAAATTAACTTGCAACCCATCCATTTCTGGGAACTAACTGAGTCAGTGGGGGAGGTTTTGGCAGGTGGTCAATGCCATATATGTTGCTGTTGAAGGGCCCCAAATGTGTAGTGTGGTCATTCAAACTTCTCATTAATCCTTAATCCTTTTTTGAAGTCTGCTTTTCTCTTTTCCTGTAGGGTGGGGTCTCCTCATTTTCTTGGTTGCTGATAGTTGCTGGGTTTTTTAGGTCAGATCTGAAATATCAATTTCCTTATTAGTGTCATCTGCAAATTCTTTTCAGGTTGGCAAGGGAAATGGTATTAGGATTTTTGGTTTTAGCCACCTGAAGTTTGAATACACGCCAGAATTGACTGTATGGATTCCTTTTCTATCCAATCATTGCTTTTGCTTGGCAGATGTTAAATTGGAAATCACCAGTGTTTTGTATGTCTATGGTTTAGGGTAAGTATATTAGCCAAAGTAATTTTCATTCTATAAGTGTATAAATCTTACACTATGGTAGCTGACCCTATTATTGCACATTTAAAACCATTTTTTAAAATGTTCTCCTGATATAAAAGTATTTCCTGCTGAAATTTTGTTTGTAGCATTGATCTTATGTTGGCCATGAAACCCGATTTGCAGAATGTGCAAATATGCTCTGTCTGTGAAAAGCTGTTGCATACAATTGATTGATATAATTTGATTTTGCAATTTTCTGTTTACCCCATAATTGTACTATTCATTGCACACCTTTTGGCACAGGAAACACTCTTTATCAGACTCCATGCACAAATGGACATTGTCATTGCACATCTTGAACTCAAGATTACAACTTCACTTACAATGAGAGAAAACAGTGTGCAACAATAGGGTTTTTGTGTGAGGATACAAAACAACATAATAGCATGTGGCAATAGGAGAATGTGTTTGTTGATAACAAAACAGTGTGTGGCAATAGGAGAAAGGGTTCTTTGATGCTGTACCTATGACTCATGTTCAACAATAATTAATTCCTAAGAGGTTTTTGATATTGTATCTATGACTCAGGTTCAACAATAATTAATTCTTAAGAGAGCCAGCTGAAATAAAAAGAGAAAAGTAAAGGTCAGTTTGCACCTGTAGTTAAAAGAATTGTTAAGTTGATGTTATAATAACAGTGTTCACATATGCTAAAAAACTTGGTAGATAGTTGAGGTGTACTATATATGTGGTGTGATAACATTGTGCTTAACAATTTGTGATAGTGTGATGCTAAGGATAAATTCAATGATAAAAAATCTTTAAATTTCATAGATTTTGGCTATCTCACAATCCTATCAATGGCAAAAACCTACCAACTCAAAAACTAGTTTGATAAACTATCACATGTCCATTGTTCCATCATAGTAAAGTTCCATCACCACAAAGTTTCATTACTCCTTTGTACTAAAGCTCAACATGCCCATTGTTTTGGGAAAAAAATTTGCAATCATGATGTCAGCATCTCACACAAGCCCATAGGAAGCTCACACATCTCCACAACCAAGAGCAAATGCATAATCAAGAATGTTCATTAGAGGAAATTGTCAAGTAGCAATGCACAAAGGAATGCTTGTAACAAAAAACTCATGAAGAGGAATTTTGCAACTAGGCACAAATTGCCAAGTAAGAACACAAGTGGGAACATAAATGGAATTAGATTCACAAGGTGGAGCAAGTTTGCACATAGGCAAGCTTGCATGTGGTTAAGGTAAAGGTAGTTGCAAAGCAAGGCATAGTGGTGGAAGTGAGGAAACTACAATTTCATGCGAACAACATGGCAACTAGGAAGTTTTGGTGTTTGTTTGTTACAAGCACACTAAACAAGCTACTCAAAAAGATTTCATTGATTTGTGCACGCATATGGTGTAACCAATGCAACACTAGGAAAAACTTGCTAATGAATTGCATAAAAAGATCAAATGCAAATTTCCAAGAAACGAAACAATGTGTAATGATAAATGGAATGCTCTCAACTTTGATTACAAAAAATTATAGATTATCATAAAATGATCAAGATCCATACCTATTTGTGGGATTTGTCATGTGAAGAAAAAGAAAGGTTTCATTTACCTTGTCAATTCAACAAGGCTTCGAGGAGAAAAGGTTATCAATGTTCTCATGCATGTTAGGGACATGAATGCTAAAGGTGATGTAGTTTACAAACAACTTGCACAAGAAACTCAAGATGAAAATGAAGATTTTCAATTGCAAGACAATGTGCAAGAAGCTCCAAATCTAATTGCAAATTCTCATGGAACACAAGTGCTAGGTTTTGTGAACTTGTCTAAAGATTGAGAACCTTTTCCAAACTTTAATTACGAACCTATTATTCACATTACTATTTTTGATAACAATTCTTCAACACACACCTAGAAACACATGAATCAAAAGGAAACATAAGAATATGTTATCTCCAATCATTGAATCTACTAACAAGACAACAAGGGAATCTTACATACAATGGAGGAAAAAAATGACACTCAACATGACATTAAACAACACAGTTATAAGGTTCAAGATGCAACTTCAAATAACACATTTACATTATTTCAAATCAAGAAATAAAAAATTTCACAAGATGAATAAAAGTTTGGTGATTGTGTTATCAAACATGAGCATTGCAATGTGTAGAAAGTCATAATCATATATTAGTGGGGCATGTAATTATACATGATGAAGTGGTAACAAGACGAAGGATGTGAGTTTTCATCACTTTAATTTCATCTATATGGCATCCATGATTAATGACAAAGTGACGTGGACATCCAATTGTCATTACAATGATTAAAAATTGACTACCAATCATTTGATATAAACATAGACAACCCTACCCCCCACTTACCCATGTACCTATCTATTTACCTACCCACCCACCCACCCACCCACTTGCTTGCATGTTTTCTACCTACCCTCTCACGCACCCACCCACCCATTATCACGGATGTCAATATTATGGACTTCATTCATTTGAATGTTCATCCATGCACCTAATTTTTAGTTTAATTCCAGTTCATTCTTAATTAACTTTAAGTTAAGTTTTAGTTCATTTCCATTTAATTCATAGTTCACTTTCAATTGATTTTTAATTCACTTTAATTAAGTTTTAGTTAAATTATAATTAAGTCCAAATTAACTCCTAGTTAACTCCCAATCAACTTTGGGTTAAATCTTGGTCAACTCTTAATTAACTTATAATTAACTCCCAATTAAGTCTTAGTTAATTCCTAGGTAACTCAAAATTAACTCTTAATTAATTTCCAATTAAGTCTAGTTAATTCATAATTGACTCTTAGTTAGGTAGGTTCTCAACAAGATTTTTATTCGATGCACACATAGAAGCCTCCTTGGAAGCTTCCTTAAACTAGATCTCCAAAGGGGTATAAATAGAAGTAGAACCCCTCATTTCTTTCAATTTTTTCAACATTAGTTGTAAACACAATCTTGCACTATAATCTTGTCATGTTTTTTTCATGTTCATGTTTACATGTGTTAATATAATAAAGATCCATTTTCAGATTTGTTTAGCACATCTCGTGTTTTTGTTATTAATTCTTGTGTTATTGATTTTGAATTACATAATCTTGTCTTGTTCCTTATTTGAAAGTTACAATTAAACATTTTTTTTAACCTTTGTTCTTATGAATTTTCATGTTCTTGATAGCTTGAACAAACTCCATCAAGTTTACATCTATTTTTGTGTCTATAAATCATTTAGGAATTAGATTCTTTTTGGAGTTGAATGTGGATTACCCTTCTTCTTCAAAGGAAATTTTTTCAAGAAATCATAGATTACCCACTTTTTATTGACTAAGGTTGTGGATTATGCACCTTTTGTTGGTGTTATATTTCATGGTGTTCATAATCATGTTTACATCCATGGAAGAAGTCTTTGTTGTCCTTAGGAATCTTGAACAAGAAAATCAAGCACTTTATGAATTTGTTGTTCATTTGTAAACTAATCAAGCTTCAATGTCTTTGGATGTGTTTCGGCAACACAACTTCAACCAAAGGAGCCACAAATCAGCCTACCCAACAAGTTTGATGGCATACATTCAAAGTTTTGAGGTTTCGTCAACCAAATGCGTTTGGTCATTCGACCATCTTCATTGGTATCCAACTAGTCTAGCTCAAGTTGGACTCATTAGCACTTTGTTGTTAGGCACGACCCTTATTTGGTTCGCACCCTTCTTAGAGCATCAATCACCTTTGTTCAACAACTTTGAAGCATTTCTTGAAGAATTCAATGCCACCCTTGGAGATTTGGACAAAGAACGCATGTCTAGGATCAAAATACGATCTTTTTTATCAAATATCACGTTCAATTACAATATATGCATTGGAGTTCAAATAATTGGCTTGTGATATTTCATGGGGTGAAGTATCATTCGTAAGTTAATTCCAATTTGGGTTACAAGGTGATTTGAAAGATTTACTACTCACCTTGCTAGACCCTTCAACATTAAATCAAGCCCTTGCACAAGTTGTTCCATCTGACAACAAGCTCTTTGAATATCAACAAAAAAGGCGCCATGAACCCACATCAACAACAAAAAAAAAATTTGCACCACCAACAACACAAAAGAGTTTTTCACCTATAATGTCAACCCAACTTTCAACAACCTCACCAAAAGACAACCCCATGCAAATTGATAAAACAAGATTCAAACCTTTCATGGAATAAGAGAAGTAATGTTAACCTACAAACAATCTTTGTTTATATTATGGAGAACCAAGTCATGTTGCTCGTCACTGTACGAAAAAATGTGGACCACATGCAACACATGTCGTCTTTGTTTCTAACCCACAATTAGAGGAGTTGGAAAATAAACATGTCAAGTTTCAATAGGGACCATGAGGTTGGACCTTGATGCATCATGCAATGAAAACGGTCCCAACTTATCATCAAACCCAACATCATGTTCTTTAGTACCAATCATTGTCAAATGTAATAAGCTTGTGACAATGGAGGCCTAAGCATTTCTTGATTCTAATGCATTAACATGTTTTCTAGACAAAAAACTAATGCAACAATACAAGTTGGATTTAGTGGAAAAAAACACACTAATGTTAGTTCATGTTATTAATGGTCGAAGGCTTTCATTAATACCAATCACACATGAAACCAAACCTTTAGATGTTACCATCAGTTCCCACACCAACTTGAAATTATCTTCAATGTCATTTCATCTCCAAAAAATCCTATCATCATTATATTGTTTTGGCTTGTTCTACATAATCCATGAATGGATTAGCATACGAAGAGTCTTCACTCTGAAACACCACAACACAAGGCCCCAGAGTGTGAAACCCTCATCAAAAACATGCAAAATTTGAAGGAGATGGAAAACCTAAATGGTACAAGAAGGCCTAGGTGCCCCAAACCTTTGTTTGTTGGAATAAAATCCTTCATAAAGGTTGTCACAAAAGGAGAAGCATCCTTGATTTATGTTCTTCTTTCACCAAATGTTGAACCATGTCCACATGAAATTTCTTCTTAATACTAAGAATTCAAAGATGTGTTTGAGAAAATAATTGTAAACACCTTGCCCAAGCATTGACCATATGACTGCACCATTGATCTTGTGGAAGGAGTGCAACCTCCATTCGGACCCATTTATAATTTGTTGCAAAATGAACTTGTAGTACTTCGTGAATACTTCAATGAAAACCTCGAAAATGGAAAAAGACGTTCAAGCCATGAAATCTTTTGAACTATGAATTGGCATGTTGGAAGAGGAGTTGAATGCAAAGGAAAATGCTTGAAAAGCATTTGCAACTAGATGTAACCCAACAAAGGAAAATATTGCTAGAGAATGCAAAACAAAAATTGGTCACTCTAAAATTTGACAAAGACAAGGTCTACACATCATTAAGATTATGAATTCTACACTAAGTTGACAATGAGTGACCTCTTCTACCTCTAACCCCACCATCTTGCAACTATTTGTTTCTTCAATAACCTCATAAAATTAGGTGGTGTGACTATATAATATTTGTCAACAACAATCTCCCAAGTTAATGAATTTTTATTCAAAGCTTGGAGAATTTGGCATGCCATATTCAACACACACACACACACACAAAGATAATTTTATAACCTAGGTCACCTAAAGCCCAATATGATTGAGAACAATCGTCACATAGATGAAGACTCTAAACTTCATTTTTGGGTGCCACTTTCGATCTTCATCCCTTGTAATCAAAATGACCACCCACTAGTGAATTGTGCAAGTCTATCAACATGAAAGAATCTTCCATTACATTGCACAGTGGTTAACTGTGCATTTACCATCCCCATATATCAACTATGTATGTAAGGGACTACTTCTACACCCATCTTTTAACTATGTGCAATATATTTTTGTCCTTTTAGATAGGGAAAGTGCATATGCAATATTCCAATTGGACAAAAATTCCAAAATGGTCACACCATGAAGAAATTGAGATTACCACTCATCTACTAATGGGGTAGTCCTATCAATAGATGCAACTCATCCTTTTTAATGAAATTAAATCATAATGTAACTTCTCACATTACAACTTCTTAGTTTCATAGACACAAAACAAATGCATTGATTACATATTTATATACTTATAACCTTATTGATGAAAGACAATTCAACACATGAGTGTAACCAAAGGTGTTCCTTTCCTTGTATTAAACCAAATTTGGCCACAAAAAGTGAGATTTTAAAGAATGAAATAAACATAAGGGCATGGTTCCACATTTTTTTACATTATTAATAATAATATGGAAAGTTTTGGAATATAATTAATGAAAAAATATATTTATTGAATATTAATATGTCAAACCCATATATACATAGTTTTAAAAGTTTTAAATCGTAAAAAGGTATATCTATTTGTGCATTAATTTTTAGTTTGAATATTGTATTTGGCAATACCGTAATATCTTGGCCATTTCAACACTTGTTTAAAAAATAAACAATAAATTTTGAAGCTCCTAATTACATGGAATATTCAACAAAATTTTTTATCAAAGATTTAATATTTTCCTTCACAATATTTTATGATTTGGAAAAAAAAAATTGAAAAAATTCAACATTTCTGAAAATAATATAATTATTTCCAAATTGGCCAAGGTACAGTTAGGATTTTATTCTATTTGTGCATTCAATGTCAAGTGTATCCCTTTATTTAAAATATTGCTTTGAAATTACAAATGAATCAAAACTTGGTTTCATCATGCATGTAGCATGTTAATCATGTAGTCATAGTCAAGATTAGGCAAATATGACTAGTAGCAAAAACATGGCATATACGATTATATGATTAAATTTGGTCACTAGTAGTATTTTTTCTGGTCATAAATGTCACATTTTGGCATAGTGTCAAGTCTTGGAACAATATTTATGGTGGACAACCAATTATCATCAACATAATTGGTTAGAACTTTTGGCCATGGCAAAATTTGCCTACAACAACATAATGCATTCATCAACCCAAAAAGAACTTCTTTTTGTAAATCATGGTTTGCATCGCAAATTTGACATTCAAGGTATGCACAAAGTTATGAATATAACAATTGAAGATGAAGCCATGTGGTTAATGGATGTTCAAACTCAACTTGTATCTAATCTTGAAGAAACATAAAGGCAAAACAAGGAAATTGTTCATGAACATTAGATGGAACAACCTAGTTTCAAGGTTGAAGACCAAGTTTGGCTTTGACGATAACATATCAAGACAACGAGGCCATCAAAGAAGTTGGATCATCAGAAGTTAAGATAATTTTTCATTGTGAAACAAATCAATGTCATGGTTTTCCAACTCAAACTTCCAAGTTCTATGAGAATCCATCTTGTGTTTCATATTTTCTTGTTGGAAGTTTATCACACATCTACCATTCCAAGAAGAATCCATGATCCCCTTCCACCTATTGAAATTGACAATGAATAAGAATATGAAGTGAAGGACATTTTAGATTTAAGGACTTATAATCGTCAATTCTGATATCTTGTTCAATGGCATGCGTATGATGTAATGAACACACTTGGGAACCAATCAAAAACTTATTGAATGCCATGGAGAAAGTGCATGAATTTCATCAACAATATCCAAACAAACCCCAAGTCCACTTTTCGTGCAACTTGTCACTGTAATGAGAGGTGATGTCACAAATGCCAATGCCATGGAGTTCATTAATGTAATTAATTTTTAGTTTAGTTTCAATTCACTCTTAGTTAACTT
>Ga0116228_10003051_pt1 | contig 14667 bp, 9 predicted proteins | sample S1TSphfallax_2_FD_89694 | JGI IMG/M metagenome (GOLD analysis project Ga0116228, IMG submission 89694) | Host-associated microbial communities from peat moss isolated from Minnesota, USA - S1T2_Fc - Sphagnum fallax MG | ecosystem: Host-associated > Plants > Peat moss > Unclassified | place: USA...
ATATGTTCTTTGTGGTTGTGATCACGTTATTGTTCTTTTGGTTGTGATTCCTAACATTCATTGTCATCACTGTTCTTTGATCTTTAATCCCTGTTTAAATGCAATGTATTTTTATTTTATTATTTTCTAGTCACTCCCCTTAATGACCAAACTTAGGGTCCTAATATGGTGTTTCCTTCACTTTATGGATATCTCATGTGTAGGATGTCATTTTGTGTCATTTTGTTGAATGAGAAAGTTGGTTGGATGTCTGTTGAAAATAACAATGTATTGATGATGGTGGAAACTGTAGGATATTTCATGTGAACATTATGTCAACATCTTTAGAATTTTGATGAGAAGTAGGTACAATTCAAGCCTTGCATCGTTATACATATTAGTCGAACACCCAATGGCAATGTGAGGATGGTAAATGATGATATATTGTCAACATGGAAAGAACACTAGAAGGTCAATAATAAAAAGTTTGAAACATATATGGTGGAAACATCACATCCATTGAAAGATCGTTTATCCAATAAAATGCTTCACATTTGGAATGGCAACCACAACCTCAAAACATGGACATCCTACATCAAATACAATCACATTAACAACATAAAGTGGCACTTTAATGTGAACACCATGATTTTGGATGGAAAAGAGAAGAACATTGATGGGTTATGGGATTATTTAGTGGGGGATTCATGTTCGAAGAACCTCTTGCACTTGAGTCCATGCACCCAACACCAAAAAATAAGGTGTGATAGGCTTGCCACATAGGTAAAATGCCATGTGGTAGAAACATCAATTCCATGTCATGCCTAAATGAGTTTGGTAATGAAGGACCTGATATAAGTCAAACCTTCAAAATATAATCATGAAAAATATAATTAACCAAATTATACTATAAAAATTTCAAAAAAAAAAAAACAAAAATTTGTAAAAGATATGATTGTTTTCAACCTAATTTCTTAATATGTGTATTATTAATGATTACAATCAGTTATCACAACTAGCTAATAATTAGTTAATACCCAATCCAAATAATATTGGTCATTTAACAAATATAATTTTTCCTAACACATTGTTAAGGCCACCTCGTAAATTACTTAGTTTTGAGAGAAATAAAATAAGGGAGTAGAAGATAAAATCCTATTACTCTCTTTAGGTAAGCAAAAAACTTAAACACAAAAGGGACTATCAAATCTTAGTAAGACAACCTTATAAACTTTTTACAAAAACAAACCTAAAACAAACATGCAAGAAAGAATACTTGCATACAAAAAGTTAGAATACTCAAAACATACGCAAGAAAAACTACACATAGAACTTTACATACAAAAGTATGGCAAGAAAATATATAATTTTACTCCAAAAAATATTCTCCTATATAGTCCACAAAGGGACAAAGTCTTAAGTACCTTTAAGAAAGAAGTCAAAAATGGTGGAACAAAGTAGTTAGCCTAATCCTAAAATAAATAGCCTAAACCAATAGTAAAAATCGGTTTCAGTAGAGGAAATTTGATAGGGAGAATTCATTTTAGTAAAATTTTAATAAAATACCGGTTTCAATAAAATCTACCTTCAACATCATCCCCCTTTTTAATTGGGATTATGTCCTCATAATTACATTGTCGACATTACTCTTCCATAACGATATCCTTTAAGCCCTCTACTTTAAGATCTACCCCTAATTCTTCCATTGCGGTAGAAAGACTTAGTACAATGGTAGTAGGGATGATAATTGTTTTTAGTTGTACCTAAATCGAAGTTGCACCTTCTACATTGGTTTCAACCACCGGATTTGCACGTTCATCCTTGACAGTTGTACTAGAAAGTGTCGAATCAATTGTGCCACCAGAACATGTTGTAGTTTCTACAAGGGTAGAAGCTTGAATTGGTGCATAACCTTTTGTTCTACCATAAACATTTATAGCATCGGAAAAAATTCCAATATCGAAAGTCCTTTCAAGTTTTGTTGGTCACAAATCCAGTGCAACCACCAAATCCCTTTCCACTTGTTCGCCTTCATTTTGCTTCTCACTCCTATGCATACCAGATTCAAATGTAAATTTGAAGTGGGCTTGCTCTTTGTCAGAATCAAAAGGTGACATCACCTTTCGGTAGGTCTCTAGGTGCAATTAGTACAACTCATCATCTTTTTGGTAAAACTCAAATGATTCCTAGATAATCTCACCAACTAAGCTCCTTGTAGAGCTCCCACTACTCATATCGACTTCTCTTATTCATGTTCTGATAAATCATGAGTTTTGCCTTCATGAAGACATACTCCATTTTGAGGTTGTCAAATTCTTCTATCTGGTGGTGGTAGAGATCTACGAGTTCTGCCCTTTGCCTCAATGCCTTCATTTCCTTCTCTAAAGAATCCAACTCTTCTTTAATAGTGCTTCAATTTTTTTGCACCTCCTCTAAATCTTGTAGTAACAACTAGATTTTTTCGGTTGATTGTTGTAGTTTCAATTGTTGCTTCTGGGCCTTTTTGGTAAGTGCTTCATTTTGGCCCTCCAACCACTCTACCTTCCCTTTTGCCAACATGAATAAATTTTTGGTAAAGGTCAAAAATTGCTCCACTACTTTTTGGTTGGCTTCTCTTGTTCAAAAGCTTGCTTGAATTTAGCTCGTTTTGAATTGATGGAGCCCAACATCTTATTGATTTTAATAATTTGTTTGTGAAGATTCAGTAGCTCATTTTGGTAGTTAAAATTTTTAATTTCCAACTTTGGAACCTTCTTTGTGCCTTCCAACTCCTATAGCTCAATTTGCATATGTTGGATGGTTAGATAGTCCTACCAATTGGCATCATGCACGTGTTGGAGCTGGCCTTTCAACTCAACTACTTCTTGTAAGCTTTTCTACAGCACCTCCTCTACATAAGCTTTTTTGATTACGGCCAAGCAAAAAGCTTTGGAGATGTTGCCCACCGTCTAAGCAAAGTCTTTTGAACAAAGGTGGTCCTCCAACAACTTTAATGAAGATACAACCAAAGAAGCAATAACATATTTGATTTTGATAGGTGGAGGAAAAAATCTACCCCATATCGAAAATGATGTATTAGGGGGCAATGATCTTCGGCTACTTTTCTTGAATTCTATGGAATGGTCCCACCTGAAAAGTATTTCGATTGAATATCTAATTCCAATATATCTCCTACCACAATTGCCTCTTCCTTCAGGCATTACTATAAATTGCTAGAAAGATTTGTAGTAGTTTTGATACCTAAAGGCATCAGATGTGATTATAGTGGAGGTCTTACACTAGAAAGTTGTTGAATCCAAACCAAATTTGGTCTTCGCATTCTACCTTTTTTGCGTGGACTTGGTGTTTCCAATGATCTGTCAGCCAGAGTGTAATTCCCTAACGATAATATGGGATTCCAAGGACGAAGCTGTCCTAAATTCCAAGATCTCAACATTGATAAAAGTGTGGGTGAGATTTTTGGTTGCTTGGAGGTTTCTGGTTAAGTACTCCTCTCATTGATTTCTTCGACATCTTCCATCTCCTCGTCAAGATCAATGGGTGAACATCAAAAAAATGTTCTTAAAACTTTGTTGCTTCCTACAATTTGAGCTTTTGGTGTTAGTCTCATCACACCTTCATCTTCCATTTCCAAATCCGATATGATGAAATGTGGGTGTAGTTCAGTAGTCCCCATCCACTAGGCCAGTGAATTCACTATGACCAATGAATTCATTCAACATCTAGTGAAATCATTTAGTGTACAAGGCCACCTTTTGTTGTAATCAAAGTTGGATCTATCGGAAACCAATTCCAAAAGAGGATGTCAACAACTTGAGGAGCACATAATTTCGCGTTGTCCTTATTCGCTCTAGCTTTTGTTTATGTAAACAAATCTTGCAACCTACTCTAGAGGTTGTTGAAGACTACAACATACCAATTCACCTTAACCCCTTACTCAACCAAAACTACAAAGCTCATCAAAAATTTCACCATGTAGGTAAGCTATTAAAGGTGTTTCCTATTTTTTCAAACTATAAAATTCCTCTTTAAAAATTTCTAGTTCTCGTTTATAGAAGTCATCAATAGGTGAGTTTATTCCAACTCTGAAAATATGGAAACAAAAACATAATAGTTTGTTGTTTATTCGTCAAGAGCAAAACTAATATGTAACTCCATGCATAAATTTAGAAAGGAAAAAACCTCAAAATCAGAAGTACATTGGTTCAAAAATAATAACTCTGAGAATTATAAATAAATAAATAAAGATAAATCTCCTATCATCCTCAAAATCTTCTTATTTGTACTGAATCACAATGTTGTTTCAACTTAAACATTCATTAGTTGGTACAAACTCAAAATCAGATTCTAAAAATTATTGGTCATAAGTTTAAATCAACATGTTATGTTAACAATTGGTTATGTCACAACCCTAACCTTGGGCTTGCGAGGGGTTTGCAAAGGTGCGGGCCAAGAGTGAGCTTGGGAGTCACCTTTCATGCTCTTGGGAATGCAAAAGAGTGTGAGAGAATGAACCCTCACATTCCCAAATGAGCTCCCACTTTGGGAATTAGAATCCCAATGGACTCCCAAATCTTTAAAGGGTGATTATAGGGGTCAAAACTCATTTTATTAAAAATTTCTTTATATCATTAAAAAGCTCTTGGAACATAGATGTTTAAAATGGGCTTGCATGACCCATTTGGGTTCTTAAAACATAAGTTATGGCCAAAAGAAGGGCCGGGAGTCGAATTGGCAATTTAACTCCTAACCATTAAAAGTCAGGAAACTCCTTGATTTCCTTATGTGCAGGTGGCGTGCTACATACTGTTGGAAAGATCTTGACAAGGGCTACAACTTTTCTTCAATCTTCATCTCAATTGGAGGTTTTCAGAAAAAGCTATGGGCCTCCAAAGTCGCAAAAGTCCTAATTTCAAGAATTTCAGGACTCCAACTTGGAAGTCTCAAGACAAAATGACATTTGGGTGTTGGCCCCGTGACCAGGCACATATAATACTATAAGAATGAAGGTGGTGGCTTCCCCCAAGTCCGGGTCATGGTGAGTCTTGGGAGACCGTGTTTGCCTGTGGCTTGTCCGTGTATCAGAAATGCTCCAATTATGCACTAACCAACTTGTTGTTTGGTTTGTGCAGGTCCATGTGAATAATTGAATTTCTTGTCACTCTTTCTAGTCCCCATCTCAAAATTCCAGCACGTCCTTCTACCCCCAAAATGTTGCGAGCTAGGGAATGTGCCCCAACTCCTTATCCTTATGTTATTTTCACATTTAGACTCGCAGTTGAGTCTATTAAAGAATTTGAGGGTGCGTCAAGTTACTATAACAAACTGGTTATTAGTTCACATAACAAACCGGTTAACTTAACGACATGTTATCCAATAATAACTGAAATAGTCTCAAAATAATACTACCTCATTTATTTTTAGTTGGTAACAACCAATTACTATGTACATAATTGAAAATTTGGGTTAACATTACCCCCCTTGAAAATCGGATTTTGGCTTTGAAATTAGTCACTTAAAACTACATGTTCTACTCTTATAGCTAAATCATCAGCATGTTGTTCGCATGTTGTATCAATAGGCTCAACTAAAGGAATAGGTTTAAGTCCTAGTATTTCAACAACATGTGTCTCCTTTAATATTATGTAGGTTTAAGTCCTAGTATTTCAACAACATGTGTCTCCTTTAATATTATGTTTGGAGTTCTAAAAACTTTAGAAGCATGTGTGACAATGTCAATCAAAGTGACCTTTATTCCTACCCCAATCTTTGGTATAACTAATGGAACAAGTTTGGGAATAACATGTTTTTCCCATTTTTCTACTTGAGTACTAATAAATATAACAAGTACTTCCACATATTATATGGGTAAAAACAAAATATAAAAAACAATAGCAAGTTCAACTCCTCCTCTAATTAGCTATGGTTCTTCTATGGTAGTTGTGAGGAATTCTTGCACACCTTCAACATACAGATATGCACTCACAAACCCGCTTGGAAGTGGAACTACTATGTAGTTGTAGTCTAACAAGTACGGTGGTTCAAAGTAATGCAATGAAGCTCACTAAGAATCTAATGCGTTGTGTCCACTTGGAAGATACAAAGACATTATGGGAGAATCGTAAACTCACCATGATGGAATATGAAGGGCATTATGTTGACGTTCATTCAATGTCATGCTTGATGGTTGAACCTTTTTTGTTCCATTTGTCATAACATTTACATACAACCTCCTAATCTAACATGCATTGGATTTTTGAAAAGGCTAATTTAAAAGGAGTCATGTTACAAAATCTTATAAGTTTTTTTTTTTTTTTGATAAAAAATAGACAATTTCAACCCCCTCAACTTTTGACAAGTGTAGCTCCCTCACAACAAACCCGATGATGCTGAAATTTGGAGAGAACCTTTTACACCTCCTAAAAAAAAATTGTTTTAAGTTTGACACAAATCCAACGATGGATTTGGGAGGAACAACTATTTGAAACAAAACTCTAGAGGCCTTGTCATGAGAATCCTTCCATGAATTCCACTACAAACACCCTCTATCTCCGGCAAGTGTAGCTCCTTCACATCCTACTTTTTCATCCTAATTATTTCAAGTAACTAACCACTAGGATAATTTATCGATAGTAACAAGTAAACATCCTTGAGTCCTTATTTGACTAAATCAATTCAATGGTTGAAGTAACATCCCCGCATACCATTTACTCTTTTGATATCCTTATTTATTTTTTCTTCCATGCACTAATTAACTATGTAGTACATAGTAAATTAAAATTAAAATTTGCACCACAAAAAAACCCCCACATACTCCTAAATCCACCATCGAAATTAGGGTTTGATGAATCCATTAGATCTAGGATCTTTGAGTTTTCATGAGGTTCCGTCGTCATTCTCACACCTTACGCCTACCCTAATTTGTTAAATAAAAAGGCCTCGACCCCTTCTGAACGCAAGTACCACATTGTTTCTGCTACCCTCTATTTTTGTTGATGCAAGTGATAATTTAGTCATGGCAGATGATGTCGTTACGCCTTCAAATCCTCCAATTGCAACAGTAGACAAGGAAGAGTTTGAAGAAGCAACGCTTGATGGAACATCGCTTGATGAAGTAGCGCTTAAGGTGAATGTCTCTCAATGGTTACACAAAGAAGAACCATCCAGAAGAATGGTGCGCACTCGAGTCGATTGTTCGGCATGGGATCGTCGATTGTTTCCTAGCCCGCATGCTTTAGTAATTTACTTAGAATTCGTTCCTGCTCGAAGAATCGCACCAAAAAGGTTCGAAGAGTGCCAATGTGAAGACGACAATGTTCGTTTTCATTGTCAAACTTGGGTTCCCGGTGATGGCCATTATCGTTGGCTGCGAGGCCCAATCAACCCCCTTCCCATGGAGCATCCAGCTGAATATATAGCTCGCACCATTCGTCGCATTCTGGAGTTTTTGCAACTGTGATCTATCCCCTTAAAGTTGTTTACTAAGTTGTAATTCACCTAAGGCCACTCAGGTGGAAATGTTAATACTTAAGTTTGATTTTGATTCTATCTTAGCGTCTGATAAAAGTGAAAATTAAATAAAAATGTATTAGGACTGCATCTTAGAATTATTTCCAGTACATCAATTCATGCCTGAAAATTATTCTACAGACTAACTTAATATCGTCATGGCGAAATGTTATTATTAATTATGGGCTTGTATTCCCAATATATCAATAAATCACATCTAATTCTACATCCCCTTTCCCTTCTCTACAACATAAAAGGATAATGCACTTTAAAAGGTTTACTAGGTCCTAAAACTAACTAAGCATTACATCATCTTAAATAAAGAAGTTCTCTACGCTTTGAAATATCCAAAGGCTGATCCAACTATTAATAATTATTACTTGGAGGTTTATAAGGATTCAAATCATAAATACTAAGGATAGTTATGGAACTAAAGCTTAACAATTTGTTGAATTACAATCCATGGCTCACAGTAGTGACAACATGTTCACTTCAAAAAATTATAGTTGCAAATGCTGCCTGCACAAATAAAAACTTACGGGAAACATTAATAGGTACCTCAACCAATTTGTCATTAAGCCGATTGTACATATAACCTTCAAACTATAACTAGTTCATTCAAGTAGGCTTCTTCATCCACACAAGCCAATTTCAAATTGTCTTGGATATGTTCCTATTTTTTATACAATTTGCCACCATTCCTTTCATTTTGGATTTTTGTTTGCCAAAGCTTGGTTCCACACCTTGAGCAAGGCATTAGCAAAATATACTTCTTCAAACTCCTTCAACTAGTTATCCATGTAGTTAGTTTGAAAACCTTTACCAAACATTTGGTGAAGTGTCTCTAATTCGCCTTTCAATTCTCTAAACCTTTGAATCCATACTTAAAGCTCATGGGTACAATTTTCCATGTTTATGTTGACCTTTGTCTATTGTTCCCACTACTATAAATAGGTGTTTTCTAGCTCTACAAGAGTTTTCTCCCATTGAGCACTACTAGATTCCATCTTGCCATAATCCTTCATCAACTGGTCATAATCAGTTTATAGGGCCTTGAGGTCATTGTGGCTTTTAAAATGAGCTTGGTTCAACTCATTGTAATCCTACTACATAGCTTTAGCCTTCTTGATTACCTTTTCAACTTTAACACCTTTGGTAACCATGTGCCTATTTTCTATCTATAGTTTAAGGAGTTGAGTTTTCATATTTGTCAATTCCTTGTCCCTATTTTGCAATGCTTATTTGTGGTTAACCAATTCCACACAAGGGGTTTATAGTTGGTTGTTTTATGTCCTCTATTATACCTAGTTTTCAAATTGGCTAGGCTGTTTATTATATGAGGCCAAGTCTGGGCAATTAAGGTCACTTGCTCAAAGAAAAGTGTAACATGTTTCAAGCTTTCATGTTGAGTGTAAGCTGTCAACATATTAAAAAACTTGTAAACTGATTTAAGCTTAATCGATTAAATAGGTTTAGATTGAACTAGTTGAACCGATTCAATACATGTTAGTAATGGGTAATTGCTTGTTATGTAAGAGCATAAGTTTCATGAACAAATGAAGGTTCTTGGTTTGTTACCTATACATAATCATGTTCACTTTTGTCCTCTATGACTTGATCACTTTCCGTCCTTATTGATTCGTCATCAAGTTGCGTAATAACATTAGCCTCCATATCTTCATCTCCTCCCTCCATAATCATGATTCGCTAATGGGTGTGAATTTTTTTCCTTGGTGGTAATGTGGTTGGTTTTGGATTAAACCAATCCTTGGGTGTTGATGGTTTAGTTTGTACTTTCAACCAATGTGACTAACATATTAAACTAGGTGATACGATAGTTAAACACATCGATCAATGCTCACTAATAAAATGCTCCTTGGTGACAACCTCAAGAAAGGGTTTTCTAGATTGCTCTTCAATAACTTTCTTATTTTATCTCATGAACCAGTTATGGTTTTGGACAGTCGATTGGTGTTTCTTCTTCTGAAATTAGGAACTAGTGTCATAAATAAACATCTATAACTAGTCCACATTAACAGGTTGTTGTCTTTATGTTAGGTAGTGTTGACCCTACTGCAATATGTTTCTGGTGTTTTGTCCATTGGGTTAGTTTTATTGTCATTTGTGTCAACATAATGGAACACCAATTGACCTTCTTCCCTTTGTTTACCAAATTGAGAATAATGGTAATGTGGTTATTGAAGTAGACTAACTTTTCTCGTTTGTAGATTTTGAAGGTAGATTTTATTGAAATCAATATTTTACCAAAATTCTATCAAAACTGATTTTCCCTATCGAATTTTCCCTAACAAATTTCCTTAACCAAATTTACTCTACCGAAAACCTTTTTATTGAAACCGATTTATACTATTGATTTACACTATGTATATTTAGGACCAATTTATTTGGGATTAGGTTAACTACTTGTTCCACCATTTCCAACTTCTTTCTTAGAGGTACTTAAGGCTAGATCCTTTTGTGGACTATATAGGAGAATATTTTTTGAAGTAAAATTATTTTGTTCCTACCATACTTTCATATGTTTGGAATATTCTAACCTTTTGTATGCAAGTATTATTCCTTGCATGTTTGTTTTTATAGACAGTTTATGAGGTTGGCCTATTAAGATTTGATAGCCCTATTTGTGTTGAAGTTTTTTGCTTACCTAAGGAGAGTAATACGATTTTATCTTATGTTCCCTTACTTTATTCCTTTCAAAACCCGATAGTTCATTGGGTGGCCTTAACATTTGGTGACCATATCACAAATACTAAATCTAAAATTTCAAGTTCATTCCCATTTGGACAAATATTGATTAGAGCTATTTGATTTTACCAAAACAAATTGCAAATTAATTATTGTTGTTGTTTGACAAATAAAAATAAAAACCAAAATAAGCCGTATATTACAACTTTTTTATAGTCATTTACCTTATGCTAACAATGTTAACAAGAAGTATGAAGAAAATAGTGGAGTAGGTTTTGTAAAAAATTGCTAAAGTAGGCCACGTAAGTAACTCGGAGTGACTAGAGCAACCCAAGTTTGACCCAAAGGAGGTTGTAACCTTTCATAGTGAAGAGCAAAATGCATTGGAGGATGCTATCAAAAATACCGAACCAAAAACTTTATGACCTATCGGAAATCATCCACTAGAATTGCAATGCATTAAAACCGAACTAGAAACTCCACATGAATCAATTTAGGACCCTACCGAAAAAAAAAACTTTTTGGTACCATGAGACGTGACAAGTCCACGCACTAGAGGGAGTGAAATTGATTGATTCCATAAGTAAATTGATGAATTATGCCATTTTTAGGGGAAGGAACCTTTTGATGAAGTATAAAGCGTGTAGTTTTCGAGGATGAACATTTTGATGAAAAATAGTTCCATCAAGAAATTTCATTAACCCTTGTTTTTAAAATTTGTACTTTTTGTCAAAGTTTGAGTCACCACACAAACAATTGTCCTTTTCGTCTAGTAATATCTTGCCTACATAAACAATATTGACACAATATAGTCCTTATCCAATATCATTACATGTTCAAAGTTTAGTTCCAAATGTTTAGAATTCAATTTATCCTTTAGCATTACCAAATGTAGCTTGTGAAGAACTAGTTATTCCACATGTCTTTGTTCCATTTATCAAAAATGTCATGAAGAAAAATCCAATAGGTTTTCCAAATTCAATGTACCTTCATGTTGGACCCTATACACCATATTTTGGTTATGGTTATGGGGGCATAGGGAGTGTCCTACAATGTGGCCTCCTATGTATGATCCTTTAACTAACCTGTGGCATCACCAAAACTAGTATTGGGAATTACACAAGATGGGATTATAACAAATCACAAGGAGCCTTCAGATGAGGATGAGGATTATTCCTTAAAAAAACATAACCATAAGATGCCAAAAATTGTTCCTATCAAAAAATCATACTATGAATGGATGAAAAGACCATCCCTTAATTTAGGATGTTGGTAGATCACCTACTGGTGGATGGGCTATATCAGCTATGGTGGTGGATCTTTCGACAGTGGTGGTAACATGCTTCAAGGAGGCCGTCCTCCAAGAGGTGGTGGTAGTAGTCCTACAAGAGGTGGGTATAATGGTATTCTCAGAAGTGGTGGTAGCAACCCTTGAGAGACCAAAACCAACGACCATATGATACAAGACCAACAAGGCCATGGATAGGGCCTACTTGGAATCCATGGTACCCTTCATGGTATCCTATCTAACCCCCTATAACACCAAATCTTCAACCAAGCAGGAAATCCTTACCCTACCCTACACTGGGAACAGATTTCAATGTTCATGTATACATTTTTCACAAGGCCATTCAAGCCAATGGAGAAAAGAATGATGTTGATATCGTCAATTTGTTTTATTTTACACTTTGCGATGCCATATCCAAATGGGGAATTTTTTTTATGGGAGCCCATCTAGTTTACATATTTGAAGAGTTGGAGGTTACATCTTGTAAGTGTTACCAAAAAGTACAAACTCTATAGTAGGTCGCAAGATTTATTTGCATTGACAAAACTTGGCACAAATAGGGACATCACCAAACTTGGAGTTGCCCAAGTTGTAGACATCCTATTTTGAAATTGGTTTTTGGTAGACCTAACACTCATCCTACCATAATCATATGAAGAGGATGAAGGTGATTCTAAACCAGCACCAGAAGCTCAGGTTATAGGAAGTAGTAGAGTTCGAAAGCACATTTTTGGCACACCCCCATTGATCTTGACAAGGATATGGAAGATGTTGAGGAAATTGTTGGGACAAATACCCAATTGAAAACCTCAAAGCAACTGGAAATCTTGCCCACACTTTTATCAACATTGAGATCTCGAAACTTGGACCAACTTCGTCTTCAAAATCCCTTACCATCTTCAGGGGAATGCACTTTGGCTAATAGATCACTAGAAGTGCCAAGTCTACGCAAGAAAGGTAGAATGTAGAATCTAAATCCAATTCAGACTGAATGACTTTTTGGTGCAATGTTTCAACCAAAACCACATTTGATGCTTGTAGGTATTAAAATTCCTACAAATCTCTCTAGTCAATTACATTGATGTCTAAAGGGAGAGGCAATTTTGCTAGGAAATATACCAAAATTAGATATTACATTGGAATATTTTTCTAGTGGAACTATTGCACAAAGTTTAAAAAAGGTAGCCAAAGACCACCATCCCCTTTATCTTTCATTTTTTGTATGGGGTGAAATTTTTCCTCCACCTATTGGAATTGAAAATCTCATAGCTCCTTTGGTTTTGTCTTCCTTGTGGCAATCCTCCATTAGGCTAAACTTCATGCGGTTCTCCATTTGATTATGGATGTAAAATAACCTTTCTTGGTTGTTGAAAAGAAACATCATTACCACGGAGATGTAACCCATTGGCAATAGGTATGTTAACATGTAAAATTGTTGTTGTTGTTTGTTGAGCATGTACACCTTGGGAATTAGAACCGATTTTTTTAATCCTAAAGTTGGTATTCTGATAAGATGTTGAAGTTGTTCCTACTGCTCAACAAGTGGCACTAATTTTGATTGAATAATACCAACTACGTGTCTCTCCTTTCTTCCAAAAATCAATGGATCAAGTCCCTTGATTCTAGAATAATATAAAAAATACATGTTAAGATCCATGGGTATAAAAGATGGTAGTGTATTATACCACATTGGATATGGTCGATAGGGTACAACTCTAGGTTGTCTTACTATTTGTGGTGTAATAGGTTGTTGCGAACCTAGGTGTTGACTAACGAATGTTGGGTGAGTAATCAAACCCAACTATGATTGAATTTGTGGCAGATGTACACCAACTTGTGTCATTGGTGTGTTCATTGCGATAGGTGGTAAAGAAGTTTTGAGTTTTTTTCTCATTAATCATTTCAATTTATCATTCACAAAGGGACAATTATAAAATTCATGTGCAACCTATTGACAATATGCACATGCTAATGCAATTTCAACAGTGGGTTGTGGGGGTATAACTGGTATACTTTGTTGAATAGGTGGTCATTCAATAGTTCCCATAATAGGTACACTTGGCCAAACACCTTGAGTAAGAGGTTGTGTTTGTTAAACAACAAGAAGTACTACAATTGCATCCATCGGTTTTGCATGTTGTTGAAAATTGGATTGGTGTGAAGGTTCTCACTCCAAGTCACGTAGTTGTTCTAATCAGTTTAAAAGTTGATTACACTCCAATCTTAAATCTGATGTAGTTGCACTCAAAATAGGAGTTGATTTAAATGTGTAGTACCCAACAATTGGTGCTAATCAGGATGGTGCAGTAGCTTTGGGAATGTAGTATTTGGGTGTTGTAAATTGCCACCTCTATGTTGTAGAGGTTATTTCATCAGCATGTCGAACATGTGTAGTGTTTTGTCCACCTTATTGTGTATTCGGCCTTTATTGTTGGGATGACTGTTGGGGTGTCAAAAATTGACCGATTGAAAGTACTTGTGGTTCCTTTGTTTCCTCTTGCCCTACTAATAATCGATGAAGAGGTAAATTTTCCATAATTGGTTGTTGAGGGTCATTGCTAGGAGCATCAATTCATTGAATTCCCTTGGCTTGAAAACATCATTGTCATTACTAAAATTCCTAATTTTTTTTACGATAAATTTTGGTAAAAAAAGACCCATTTTGGATAGGCATAAAAAAAAACTTTTCAATCATTTTGGACAAGTCGTTTTGAACATGTCCATTGTGATCGGGCTATGTATTTTTTGACCAAGCCTAAGTTGGCAATTTTGACTAGTCATTTCAACTAATAATTTTGATTAATCATTTTGATTGGTCAATGTAACAATCAAATGATTTTTTGACCGGTCAAACATCATTTTGATGAGGCAAATTTCATGTTGCATTTAAATAGTGGCCACCCAAGTTAAGTCATGTGGCGTCTAAACATTGGCCACCCAAGTTAAATCACGTGGCATCTAAACATTGGCCACCTAGGTTATGCCGTGTGACATTTAAACATGAACCATCTAGGCTATGCCATGTGGCATTTACACATTGGTCATTTAGGCTATGCCACATGGCATTTAAACATTGGCCATCTAAGTTATGCCATGTGGCATTTAAACATCGGCCACTAGGCTATGCCATGTGGATAGAACCTAAACAACCTAGGTTAAACCTAAAATTAAATACCTACTCTTAA